>OLPA01003374.1_pt1 | contig 10931 bp, 11 predicted proteins | sample 1672811 | NCBI WGS metagenome assembly OLPA01 (sample SAMEA3136726, study PRJEB25190) | human gut metagenome | biome: human gut; feature: human-associated habitat; material: faeces | place: Austria | collected 2013
GGGCGAGCTGCCCGTGGATGAGATCGTCGCCCGCGAGGGATGGCAGGATCTCAAGGCCGTGAAAAACGACGCCGTTTACAATGCCGACGCGGACATGACCTCCCGTCCCGGCCCGCGGCTGCTGGATGCGGCGCAGGATCTGTTCGACTTCGTCTACGGCATGGACGAGGCCGCGCAGCCCGCGGCATGAGGCCTGCGAATGGCCGCATCGGGGGATTCCCCTGGTACGCGTATGTCGCGCTGTGCCTGTTGACGGCGGCCACGCTGTGCCTGTGCGTATCGCTGGGCAGCGTGGCCGTCCCCTTTGGGGACACCGTCAGGGCCATCTGGAACGCTGTATGGGGAATGGACCCTCCGCAGGGCGTTTCCCGGACGATCATTTTGAACGTGCGCCTGCCGCGCGTGCTGGCCACGGCGCTGTGCGGCGCGTCGCTGGCGCTGTGCGGTGCGGCCATGCAGGGGCTTCTGCGAAATCCTCTGGCGGACGGGTCCACGTTGGGCGTCAGCGCCGGCGCGTCGCTGGGCGCGGTGACGGCGCTGCTGCTGGGCATCTCCTTTCCCGGCCTGCCCTTTGCGGGCACCATGGTCACAGCTATGCTGTTTGCCTTGGGTTCGCTGATTTTGATTCTTTCGCTGTCCTATGCGGCGGACCGGGGAATGAGCACGCAGACCATCATCCTCATGGGCGTGGTATTGAGCATGTTTGTCACCAGCATCATCAGCCTGCTCACCGCCTTTTCTGGAGAAAAGCTGCGCTCCATCACCTTCTGGACCATGGGATCGCTGTCGGGCGCGGGGTACACGGAGGCGCTGGTGCTGTTGGGGGCGCTGGCGGTGTTCGGCGGCGTGCTGCTGTCGCGTGCGGACGAGCTCAACGCCTTTTCGCTGGGGGAGGATGCGGCCCGCCACATGGGCGTGGCGGTGCGGCCAGTCAAGCTGTGCGTGCTGGTGTGCGTGGCCGCGCTGATCGGCGTGTGCGTATCCGTGGGAGGCAGCATCGGCTTTGTGGGGCTGATCGTTCCGCACGCGGCGCGCCTGTTCGTCGGGGCCGACCACCGGCGGGTGCTGCCGCTGTCGCTGTTCATGGGAGCCATCTTTCTCATGCTGGCGGACTTGTTGGCGCGCACGGTGGTCAGTCCCATTGAACTGCCCATCGGCGTGGTCACCTCGCTGGTGGGATCAGTGGTGTTCGTGGTGCTATTTTTCAGGAGGCGCAGGCTGTGCTAGAGGCAAAACGACTTACCGTCGCCTATGAGGGCGGTGACGCCGTGCGGGACGTGTCCTTTTCGGCCGCCGCGGGCGAATGGCTCATGTTGATCGGACCCAACGGTGCGGGAAAGTCCACGCTGTTGGCAGCCCTGGCCCAATGCGCGTCCTATCGGGGCGACGTGCTGCTGGACGGCCGCGACGCCCGGCAGTGGCGGCCCAGGGCCTTTGCGCGGGCAGTAGGCGTGCTGGCACAGACGCATATGGCGGGCTATGCCTTCACCGTGGAGGAATTGGTGACCATGGGCCGCTATGCGCATACGCGCGGCTTTTTGCGGACGCAGGACCCTCATGGAAAGGAAGCGGTGCGTCGCGCCCTGGAAGCGGCCGGACTGTCGGACCTGCGCGCACGCAATGTGCAGACCCTTTCCGGAGGCGAGCTTCAGCGCGCGTTTCTGGCGCAGGCGCTGGCCCAGGAACCGCGTGTACTCCTGCTGGATGAGCCGGCCAATCATCTGGACCTCGTATATCAAAAACAGCTGTTTGAATTGATTGGGCGTTGGATGGCCGAGGGGGACCGCTGCGTGATCTCCGTGGTGCACGATTTAAGCCTCGCCCTGCGCTACGGCACGCGCGTCCTGCTGCTGGACCGCGGCCACGTGACCGCAGACGGGCTTGCGGAGGAGGTGCTGGCCTCGGAGCCCCTGCATCGCGCCTATGGCATGGATGTGGCCGCCTGGATGGCGCAGACGGCGGAGCAGTGGCGGGAGGTGGCTGGAGAATGAAAAATGCTCCGGAAGGACAAAAGCGGGCGAAACACAGCCCGCTTTTGTTTTTTACCGCTGAGAAGCGGTTTTTTGTTTTTCGTTCAGCAGCCAGTCCATATACTGCGTAGGTGTCTGACCCATGGAAGCTTTAAACACCGTTGAAAAATACAGCGGGTCGTCAAAACCGACGGAATAGGCCACTTCCTTGACGGATAGCGAGCGTTTGGACATCAGGTTGCACGCTTGCCGTATACGGAATTCGGTGAGATACTTTTGGGGTGACATAGCCGTATGCTGCTTGAAAATGCGGTAAAGCTGACTGCGGCAAACCCCCAGATGCAAAGCTACATCCTCCACGGAGAGGGACGTGGTATAGTGGGCGGCGATATAGTCGCAGGCACGCTGCACATGCTCCGCGCCAGAACGGGCGCGCCGGGGAAGCACACCGGCGCTATCCTCAATCAGGAAGGCGAGCAGAGAATACAGCCGGGCGGTCATGGTGATTATTTCGTGTGGAAGGTTGCCGCGGGCCACATAAATGTCCAGCAGCAGTTCCAGCATGCGGTCAGGGTTGGAGGGAGTAATGACGGGGGTCTGCGGTGAAAAACGCGTGGCGTTGAGGAGAATGCGCGCGTCCGTGCCGTTAAAACCAACCCAGCAGTATTCCCACGGGTCCTGGTCATCGGCCACGTAATTGATCGGCATATTGGGATAAATCAAAAAGGTTTCTCCAGCCTTTACGGGGTAGGAGATACCGTTGAGCGTGTAGACTCCTGCGCCCTTGATGACATAGTGAATCAGATAAAAGTCGCGCACTTCCTGGCCGCGGCTGGCGCTGGCTCCGCATTGCTGGCGGCCGGTGCGGTATACCGTGAGCGAAGCCATGGTGCGGAACTGATTCTTGAAAGAGTGCTTGTATTCCTGATAGGGCATTTGTGCGCCTCCTTTCTTTTGATTATAGCAGAAAAATGATGCGAAAGGGCTCCAATGACATGTAAAAATGTTGACAAAAACATGGATAAATGTTGCCATTATACTCCGCTCGACAGGAGATAAAGCCATAAAAATGGATAAAATATAATGAAAATTTCCTGATTAAACATGGTTGTGGATGCAAAAGGGACCCCTTGAAGAGCAGATACAACATTTTTAAATATAAATTCAACCTGACGGCATGGTATCCGTGCAGTCACAGATGCTATATTGGTAAAAACAAACTGAATTTGATACGGGAGAGAAAACCATGGAAGCAAAGCAAAGCAGGGGAACCCGCAGCCCTTTTTCATGGGTTCGCGTGGGAAATTGGCTAAAGAACGCTTTTTCTAATCCCTATAATCTGCTGGTGATTATTTCGGTGGTTGCTCTGGCATTGCTGGTGGTGTGGCCGCTTTTGCAGATGATGGTGACCACGTTCCAGCTTGCTGCCGAAGCCAGGCGCACGCACGGAACGGTAGGGGAATGGACGCTGTATTACTGGCAGCGCATTCTTAACAGCACCGTATCTTCCAATATGCTCTACCGCCCGCTGCTTAATTCCCTGATGATCGCGCTGTGCGTGTCGGTAGGCAGCATTTTGCTGGGAGGCATCATTGCCTGGCTCATGGTGCGCAGCGACCTTCCGTGTAAAAAGTTTTTCTCTCTTGCGGTGATCATTCCCTACATGATTCCCTCCTGGTGCAAATCCATGGCCTGGATCAGCGTATTCAAAACGCCCAGGATCGGCGGCTCGGCAGGATTCCTTTCCTTTCTGGGGGTAGCAGTGCCAGAGTGGCTGGCTTACGGACCGGTGGCCATCATCTGCGTGCTGATTATCCATTATTATGCCTATGCCTATCTGCTGATGTCGGCCGCGCTAAGCTCCATCAATTCCGAACTGGAGGAAATGGGCGAGATCGTGGGCGCGCCCCGCTCGATGATGCTTCGGCGCATCACCTTCCCTTTGGTGCTGCCGGCCATTCTTTCTTCCTTCATTTTGATTTTTTCCAAAGCGATGGGGACTTTCGGCGTGCCCGCCTTTCTGGGCATGAAGGTGAGCTATTACACCATTTCCACCATGCTTTACAGCAGCATCAAGCAGCAGCAAACCGCCGTGGCTTATACCATCAGCCTGATTTTGATCGCCATTGCGGCCGTGGTCATCTTTATCAACCAGCGCGCGCTGGGCACGCGCAAATCCTATGCCACCATCGGTGGCAAGGGCGGGCGCTCCAATGTACTTTCCCTCAAAAAATGGAAAGGGCCCATCACCGTCGCCCTATTCGTATTCCTGGCATGCGCGGTGCTTTTGCCCATCGGTATCCTGATTCTGCAAAGCCTGATGCTCAAACTGGGTGATTTCAGCCTGTCCAACCTGACCCTCCACTACTGGACCGGCGAGGGCGTAAAGGAAATTTTCAACAGCGAACCGGGCGTGCTGGTCAATCCGCAATTTTACCAGGTGCTGGGCAACAGCCTGAAGCTGGTGGTGGTAGCTTCCTTGATTGCCACCATCTTCGGCCAGCTGATCGGCTATGTCAATTCCAGAGGACGGCATCTTCGGTCCGGCCGGCTGGTGGAACAGCTGGTGTTCATTCCGTACCTGATTCCCTCCATCGCCTTTGGCGCTATGTACCTTTCCATGTTCTCCACTGCCAAAACGGTCACCATCTTTGGCCAGAGCATCACCCTCATGCCTTCGCTGTATGGCACCTTCGCCCTGTTGGTGCTGGTTACGGTGGTGAAAAACCTTCCCTTCTCCAGCCGGGCAGGTACCGCCAACATGCTGCAGATCAGCGTGGAGCTGGAAGAAGCCGCGCATATTCAGGGGGCCGGATTCTTCAAGCGGTTTGGCCGCATCGTGCTGCCACTGTCCAAAAAGGGTTTCATGAGCGGATTCATGCTGATCTTCATGGCCATCATGAAGGAGCTGGATTTGCTGGTTATCCTCATTTCGCCTTCCACCCAGACGATGCCCTACATGGCGTATTCCTACATGTCGGGCGGAATGGAGCAGTACTCCAACGTGGTAGCCATTCTGATGTTTGTGGTGGTATTCCTGATCTACTGGGTAGCGAACCGTTTCTTTAACGCCGATATCAGCCAAGGCTTCTAAGGCAGGAGGAGTCATCATGAGCCAGATTGTTTTAAAGGGGATCGACAAGTTCTACGGCAGCAACCATGTGCTCAAAAACCTGAACCTGGTTGTGGAGGACGGAGAGTTCATGACGCTGCTGGGGCCTTCCGGCTGCGGCAAAACCACTACGCTGCGCGTGGTGGCCGGGCTGGAAAAACCGCAGAACGGCACCATTGAAATGGACGGCCGCATGGTGGTGAACGCCGCGGAGCTGTTTTTTGAGGACCCCGGCAAGCGCGGCATGAACCTGGTATTCCAGTCCTATGCGCTGTGGCCGCACATGACCGTATTTGATAATGTGGCCTTCCCGCTGACGGTCCAAAAGGTGCAGAAGGCCGATGTGAAGCGTCGGGTAATGGATGCGTTGGCCCGCATGCGCATTGACGAATACGCCAGCCGCTATCCCTCCGAGCTCTCCGGCGGCCAGCAGCAGCGGGTGGCCATCGCGCGGGCCATCGTATCTCAACCCAAGGTGCTATTGCTGGATGAGCCGCTTTCCAACTTGGATGCAAAGTTGCGCGTGGATATGCGGTCGGAAATCAAACGCCTGCACCATGAGCTGGGAACCACCATTCTTTATGTAACGCACGATCAGGTGGAGGCGCTTACCATGTCCACCCGCATCGCCATCTTCTTTGAGGGCGAGCTGGAGCAGGTCGCTCCGCCGATAGATCTGTATCAGAACCCGGTTTCCCTTCGGGTTGCGGATTTCATCGGCAACCCACGCATCAACTTCATCGACGGTGAAGGCAGCTTCGCGCCGGATGGTGCGCTGGTGGTGGACAGCGCCATGGGACGAACCGTCTTTGCGCAAAACCTGCTTACCGGCGACCGTCCCTCCGCAAAACGCTTCCCCGTCGTGCTGGGCGTGCGTCCGGAAAAAATCACGCTCAGCGCCGAGCCAGGCGAAGGCCTGATTCCTGCTGCGGTATATTCCGTACAGCCGGCGGGATCGGAAACCACCATTCATCTGAAAATGGGGCAGACGGATGTGCTGGCCAAGGAGATGGGTATCCGGAATTATCAGGTGGACCGTCAGGTAGGCCTGCGCATCGACCCCGATAAGATCAACGTCTTTGACAAAACCACCGGCCGCCTGATTAAGCTGGCCGTGCCGGACTAATCCAGGCTCTAAAGGCAGAAGCCTTAGTGAATAGCAAAGGAGGACATCAAATCATGAAAGGGAAAACATGGATTGCTTGGTTGCTGACCCTGTGCCTGCTGGCGATGAGCGGCGCAGCCTTGGCCGACGCGCAGTGGGCTGAGGAAAATGGACTGAACAAAACCGAAACCGTGGAGGAGCTGTATCAGGCGGCGCTTGCCGAGGGCGGCGTGCTGAACCTGTATGGCTGCACCGGACGTGACGAGACTGTCGGAAAATCCTTCGAGGAAGCCTACCCCGGCATCACGGTCAACTTCTATGACCTGGGCATCAACGAAATGCTCGAAAAATTCACCCGTGAGTATGAAGCGGGCATCTACACCGCCTACGTGCTTCAGCTCAAGGAGCAAAACGGCAGCATCTATATGGATTACATCCAGCAGGGGCTGCTGCACAACTATCACCCCGAAGATATTTTCGACGGCGTGGATCCAAGCTATCTCTCCGTTACGCCCTTCGTTATTGAGATAGACTGGTGGAATTACAATACCGAGGTGTACGATGCAATGCCCATCACCTCCTGGTGGGATCTGACCAAGGAGGAATGGAAGGGAAAGTTTATTTTCCTGGATCCTACGGGCGAGCCGGATCTGATCGTGCTTTTCACCGCCATGATTCAGCATGCGGACCAGATGGCTGCCGATTATGAGCGCGTGTTTGGCGAACCCATTGTCCTCGCAGACAACGAGCCTACGGCGGCCCATGCCTGGATCAATCGTGTGGCCAAGAACGGCGTTATCATTGAAAGCTCCAACACCAACATCGTTAAAAACGTCGGTGGAGCCTCCGGCATGGTAGACCCGCCCATCGGCTATGGCGTTTCCTCCAAGCTGCGCGAGCGCGACCTGCAGGGCTATCTGCTCGGCGTTGACCCCGGCGCCTTTGAAGATGAAACCCCCACTACGGCCATCAGCTTCATGGTTGCCCAAATCGCGGACAAGTGCGAACATCCCAATGCTGCGAAGCTGTTCATCCGCTGGATCTGCGGTGAAGCCGATCATACCGGCGAAGGCCTGGAACCCTTCCTGACGGCCGGTTCCTATCCCGTGTTCCCCGATGCGCCGGAAGTGGATGCCGATCAGCCCGCACTGGAGGATGTGCCCACCTTCCCGCTGGATTTGACCTATTACTATGAAAACTATTACGACGTGTACGATTACTGGATCTCCGTACAGCCGTAACAGCTTGTAAACACCGGGGCGGCGGGGCGTAGCCCTGCCGCCCAATTTGCTTCAAAAGGACGGGATGCAGGCCATGGAACAGCTGCAAAATCTGGACCTTGTGGAAAAACGCCTGGACCGGAAGGTGGTCTATCAGGGAATGTCCTATCAGCTGTGGCTGGACCGGCTGCTGCTTCCCAACGGCGTGCAGATGATGCGCGAGCACCTGCACCATCCGGGCGGCGTCGCTGTGCTGGCTGTGGATGAGAGCGGCCGGTGCGCTATGGTGCGTCAATACCGGCACCCCATTGAGCAGATAACGCTGGAAATACCGGCGGGCAAACTGGATAAGCTACCGCACGAAACCCCGTTGCACGCCGCCCATCGGGAGCTGCGTGAGGAAACGGGCTTCGTGGCGGAACAGATGATCTCGCTGGGGCAGGTATATCCCTCGCCCGGCCTTCTGGACGAAGTGCTATACCTCTTTTTGGCGAGGGGCCTTCAAAAGGACGCTCAGGAGCTGGATGAGGATGAATTCATCCATGTGGAATGGATGGATGTGGCACAGCTGGAAGATCAGCTTGCAGATGGAACGGTCAATGATGTCAAGGCGCTTTGTGCGGTATTCCGTGCGAAGATGCGCAAGTTGCTGTGAGTTGGGAGGCGGGAAGATGAACAGACAGGGTCAGGAGCGCGCCCAGATTCTCTACGCATTTGGGTTGAGCCTGGTATTTGTGCTCATCGACTGGATGGTGTTCACTTTGCTGGTGGAGCCCCTGTACCAGTGGCTGCCTATCGAACCGGCATGGCTGTGCAACGCGGTCCATCTGACCCTGCTTTCCCTGACCGGCACGCTGCTGGGCTGCCTGGCTTTTGGAGCGGTGGGTTCGCGGCTACGCCTGGTGCCTTGGGCTTATTCGTTCTTCCCTGTGTACGTTCTGGCCTGCGCCCTGGTTGCCTGGCTTGGGCTGGAGGGCGAAACCCGCACGCTTGCCTTCCGGCTGGTCTGCCTCTATACGCTTGCACCTGCAATTATCGGCATGGCGGTTTCCTGGCCATTTTACTTCTGGCTGCGCCGCCGGAAATCGGTCAAAAGGTAGGCGCGATCGTGCAAATGGTTGGCTATTCCGCTCTGTCAGAGAGGCCCGGCGCATCAAAAAAGCGCGTTGGTCTTTTCTGATGGGGTGTGTTTTGTTCGCGCCTTCCGCGCGACCGGGAAAACGTGTGAGAATGGGCAGATGACGCTGGATTCAGATTTTCCTTGGACACTGTAGGCTGCTAAACCTGCCCCAAGGGGAGCTGCCGACGGCTTGAGCCGCTTCGATTTACAGAGGCGGCTCTTTCTGTTTTTGAACAATTCTCGCCCAAATTTGATTTTTAGAACAATTTGGATCAATAAAAATTTATCAATTTTCAAAAAAACGTCGTGCAATTCGGTTTGTGATATGGTAAACTATACGCGTTGCGTATACGGCGGGCATCCCCTTTTGCCCGCGACCAAAACGGAGGAGGTCTTAGGCTGCCATGTCCAATCATAACGAGAAATACGAAAAGCTGGCGGAGGTCATTCGTGAGCACCGCGAGCAAAAGGGCGCGCTGATGCCCGTGCTGCAGGCGGCGCAGAACATCTTTGGCTGCGTTCCGCTCGACGTGCAGGAGATCATCGCGGACGGCCTGGGGGTTACGCTCAGCGAGGTCTACGGCGTGGCCACGTTCTATTCGCAGTTTTCCCTCCAGCCCAAGGGCGAATACGTGTGCGGCGTGTGCCTGGGCACAGCCTGCTATGTCAAGGGCTCGCAGAAGGTGCTGGACAAGCTGTGCAGCGAGCTGGGCGTCGAGGTGGGGCAGACCACCAAGGACGGCCGCTTCACCGTGCAGGCGACCCGCTGTCTGGGCGCGTGCGGCCTGGCGCCGGTTATGATGATCAACGACGAGGTGTACGGACGCCTGACGCCGGAGGACATCCCCGATATCCTGGCCAAGTACCGCGCCTCGTAATCCGGCCATGCGAGATTTGAGCATGCATGTTCTGGACATCGCCCAGAACAGTATCAAGGCGGGCGCATCGCTGGTGACGGTTGCTTTTGCAGTGGATGAAAACCGCGTGCTGACCTTCTCCGTCCGCGACGACGGATGCGGCATGGCGCCCGATTTTTTAGCCCGCGTGACCGACCCCTTCACCACTACGCGCACCACGCGCAAGGTGGGATTGGGCATTCCCATGCTCAAGCAGAGCGCGGAGATGGCGGGGGGGACCTTCGGCATCGAAAGCCAGGTCGGAGTGGGAACCTATATCCATGCATCCTTTGACCTGACCAATATCGACTGCATCCCCATGGGAGATATCTGTGATTCGCTGATGACCCTGATTGTGCTCAATCCTGAAGCCCCCGATTTTCTGTTCCAGGCATCCGCACCCGGCTGCGAGGCCCTTTTCGATACGCGGCAGGTCCGCGAGGCGCTCGGCGGCGTAAGCCTTGCCGAGCCGGAGGTGGCCGCCTGGATGAAGGAAAGCATCGACGAAGAATTCAAACCGATTTTGGAGGTGTCCTGACTTATGAAATCCCTGGCTGAACTTGAAGCGATCCGCCAAAGGACTCTTGAAAAAGTGGCCATGCGCAAGGAGGGCGAAGACGCCGTGCGCGTGGTGGTGGGCATGGCGACCTGCGGCATCGCTGCGGGCGCGCGTCCTGTGATGCTCAAATTCCTGGAGGAAATTCAAAAGCGCAACCTGCAGAACGTGACCGTTTCCCAGACCGGGTGCATCGGTATGTGCCGTCTGGAGCCCATGCTGGACGTGATCATGCCCGGCAAGGAAAAGGTGACCTATGTGCGTGTAAACCCGGACATGGTGCCGCGCATCGTGGCTGAGCACATCGTCAACGGCCGTCCTGTGCAGGAGTACACCATCGGCGCCGCGGAAGGCGAATGAGAACAGAACGCTAAGGAGGAACGAACATGGATCTTTTTCGCGCACATGTGCTGGTCTGCGGCGGTACAGGCTGTTCTTCGAGCGGGTCTGCCGAGCTGATTGAGCGTTTTGAGGAGCAGATCGCCAAAAACGGTCTGGACAGGGAGGTCAAGGTGGTTCGCACGGGCTGCTTCGGCCTGTGCGAAGCCGGCCCCGTGGTCATCGTCTATCCGGAGGGCACCTTCTACAGCCGCATCCGTCCCGACGATGTGGACGAGATCGTATCCGAGCACCTGCTTAAGGGCCGCGTGGTGCAGCACCTGGTCTACAAGGAAAAGGCCGATGAGGAGCAGCATGTCACCCTGGACAACATCGACTTCTACCGTCCCCAGATGCGCCTGGCGCTGCGCAACTGCGGCGTGATCGACCCCGAAAACATCGACGAGTACATCGCCTTTGACGGCTACAAGGCCCTGGCCAAGGTCCTCACCGAGATGACCCCCGAACAGGTCATCGACGAGGTGCTCAAGTCCGGTCTGCGCGGCCGCGGCGGCGCGGGCTTCCCCACGGGCAAGAAGTGGCAGTTTGCCGCCGCCTCCAAGGCTGACCAGAA
>OLPA01003376.1_pt1 | contig 10927 bp, 10 predicted proteins | sample 1672811 | NCBI WGS metagenome assembly OLPA01 (sample SAMEA3136726, study PRJEB25190) | human gut metagenome | biome: human gut; feature: human-associated habitat; material: faeces | place: Austria | collected 2013
CGTCATCACCCAGAACATCGACGGCCTCCATCAAAAAGCGGGCAGCAAGAACGTGCTCGAACTGCACGGCAGCGTGCTGCGCAACTTCTGCATGGCGTGCGGCGCAGCCTACTCGGTAGACAACCTGCTGGCCCTTCGCGCGCAGTCCGACGACAGCGTGCCGCGATGCCCCGCCTGCGGCGGCATCGTCAAACCCGACGTCGTGCTGTACGAGGAGCCCCTGAACGAACGCACGGTGCACGGCGCCGTGAATGCCATCGCGCAGGCCGACCTGCTGGTGGTGGCGGGAACGTCGCTGGCCGTGTACCCGGCGGCCGGCCTCATCGACTTCTTCACAGGGCGCCGCCTCGTCATCGTCAACCACACCCCCACCCCGCGCGACCGCCAGGCCGACCTCTGCCTGGCCGCGAACGTGGGCGACGTGTTCGACTTCTAGCCGCAACCGCGACCCGTCGTCCCGCGCACCGGCGAGCAACGCGAACGAATGTTTCACGTGAAACATCGGCGCCTGCTCCCAGAAACGCAGAGGGACGGCACGTCAAGCTACCGAGAAGGAGCAGCCCCATGCCCGAGACCACCCGCAATGCCCCCGCCGCCCCCACTATCGACGGCACCACCAGCGCAGCCGCCAGCGCCACAAATGCCCCCACCGCCAGCGCCGCTTCGCCCACGCCCACGTTCGCCAGCCTGCGCCAAGTATCCGACGGCTGGATAAAGAAGTACGTGCTGACGTACACGATGCCCGACGGCTCGACCTATGAGTACGAGAGCGCCTCGCGCAAGGGGCCGGAGGCGTACCGCGCCGAGCTGGAGGCGCACGCGCGCGGCGAGAGCGCGGCATCCGACGCCGTGTGCATCGTGCCGCAGACGCCCGACGGCCGGCTGCTGCTCATCCGCGAGTTCCGGCTTGAGCTGGACCGGGAGATATACGGTCTGCCCGCCGGGCTCATCGACCCGGGCGAGACCCCGGAGGCCGCGGCAAGGCGCGAGCTCAAGGAGGAGACGGGGCTGGACCTTCTCGAAATACGCCACGTCATGCCCCCGGCTTACAGCGCCGTGGGTCTCTCCAACGAGCAGTGCATCTGTGTCTTCGGCGTCGCGGGCGGCGAGATCAGCCCCTGCAAGGAGACCGGCGAGGAGATAACCGCCCGCTGGTACTCCCGCGACGAGCTGCGCGAGATGGTCCAGCACGAGACCTTCGGCTCCTGGGCCCAGGCCTACACCTACATGTGGACGATAGGATTTTAAAAACGAGACAGCGCTCCGAAAGACGGGGCCCTCTTGCCCTGCTTTCAAGCTGCTCAACGCAAAGAATCCATCAATTCCTGTACTTCATTGAAAAATCTTGAAAGGTGGAAACCGTCTGCAACTGCGTGATGAATGTTCATGGTAAGCGGCATGCTCAGTTTCCCGTCCTTTGGTTCGTATTTGCCCCACGTGACCACAGGAGCGAGAAATTTTCCTTCGTCAAAAACATGAACATCAAAGTGCGTGTATCTTACCCAGGGCAGACAGGAGACATCAAAAAAGTTCTTGGGCTGATTCTCCAAAACGGCCCGGTCATTTTTGTATCGCTCTCTGTCGGCCGCCATTCTGCCGTAAAACTCAAGAAGGTCATCTGAGTACTCCGTTACCATTTTGGTGAAATTCTCATCTTCCGTGTGAAAATCCGTGTAAGAAGGGGATACAAAGTCCCATTTGATAAGATTGCCGTCGGCATCCCAAGCGTACTTGAATTCATCATGTGCATTGATGATTTTTGATACGACCCACACCATCAAAGGATAAAAATCAAGATGGTGCGCCTTGGAGTATGCTTTTAAGTTGGTCACATCCACATCCACAGTCAGGCTCATCACGATTCGCATTTTATCAATATAAAACTGAAACAGACTGCCTCTGCGCCATTCATTCAGGTTAACAAACGTATAATTCATAGCCGTGCTCCATATTCAGATTTATGTCGTACCCCATTCAATGAAACCATATCATAAGCTTATGAAAGATCCCACTTGCATATCATTTATTCGTTCTCCCAGAACAGCTCGTCGAGGGTGCGGCCGAGCGCCTTGCAGATGGCGATACAAAGCTTGATGGTGGGGTTATAGTCGCCCTTTTCTATGGCGTTTATCGTCTGCCGCGAGACTCCGACGGCGTCGGCAAGCTGCTGCTGCGACATGTCGAGAGCCGCGCGCGCAGATTTGAGGCGCAGGTTCTTCATTCAGTCTCTCCCCTGTCCCTCAGCCCATGGAACCAGTACACCAGCAGCACCATCCCCGTCGTGGCACCCACTATCAGGCTTACAGAGCGGAAACTCAGCAGCCCGTCCCTCAGCAGGTCCCCGTCGAAGATGTGCGACACGCCAAAGAGCAGGTTCGCCGCGGTAAGCACCAGCAGGACCGTCAGGTTCCGCTTCCGCTTCTGACCTATGCCCGCGAACGCGTCCTGCCTTATGCATATGACCGCAAACACGATGAGCGACACGCAGATGCAGATGATGCAGCCCGTCAGCGTGTCGCACCAGGGCTCTATGAGCATGTCGGTAAGACCGTACACCATCAGGCATATCATCAGCGAGAAAAAGCCCCACATGAAGGCCCGGCCCCTCGCCAGTATCTGCCTCTCATCATAGTCGTTCATTTTCCGCACTTCCTTTCCTGTGGCTGCATCATAGCATGTGTGCGACATATTGTCAAATATATTTTACATTATGTCCAACAAAAACGCCCCGGCTGCTGCCGGGGCGTTTGTTCACAGGGTCTCGCGTGTTACGGAGTTCACCCACTTGCCGGAGCGAAGCCGCGGCAGGCAGAGGAACACCTTGCAGAAATCATCAAGGCAGATGCAGACATAGACGGCAGTTATGCCGAGCCCGAACACGAGGCCGCAGAGGGCTGCGGCGGGCAGGCAGATGCAGTAGAGCGGGCCTATGTCGCACAGCAGGCCGTAGCGAACGTCTCCGCCCCCGCGGAACACGCCGACGATGTTGCAGAGGTTGAGCGAGCGTATCGGCATGATGACCGCTATGAAGGCCAGCATCATCTTCGCCAGCTCACCCGCCTCGGCGGAGATGTCCATCAGCGGGAAGATAAAGCTGTCGAGCAGCGTCGCCCGGATCAGGAGCAGGATGCCCATGCTGATGATACCGGTGATGAAGCAGACGAAGTTGAGCGCCACGCCCTTGCCGTAGACCTCCTCGGTGTCCCCGCAGCCTATCTCGCGGCCGATAATGACGGCGGCGGTGTTGCCCGCGGCGAAGAGCGCGACGGCGGCCATGCGGTCTATGTTGCCGGCTATGGTGTAGGCGGCGAGGATGGGCGTGCTGTTCGGCATGTGGCCCATGATGATGGAAAAGAGCGACATTGCGAGGCTCCACATGCCCTCGTTGAGCACGACGGGCAGGGAGTATTTGATGAAGTCCCCGGCAATTATCCGGCCCGGCCTGAGCATGAGGCCCAGCTTTACGGGCAGGCGCTTGCCCCAGAACATGCATCCGGTGACGACCACGACCTCGAACACGCGGCTGATGAGCGTGGCGACGGCGGCGCCGGCGCAGCCCAGCGCGGGCGCGCCCCATTTGCCAAAGATGAACATGTAGTTGAGCAGGATGTTCAGCGCACCGGACACGGTGAGGAGTATGGCACCGAGGCTCGGGTTCTCCATACTGCGCTGCACAGCGATATAGACGCCGGAGAAAGCCATGCATACGTAGGAAAAGCCCACGATGCGCGCGTATTCGGCGCCCGGCTCCCATAGGTCCGGGTTGTTGGTGACGAGCTGCATCAGCTGCATGGGGAAGAAAAAGGCCAGCAGTGCGATGAGGCTCGTCAGTCCCAGTGAGACATAGTAGCCCATGCCCATTATGCGGTTTATCGCATCCAGCCTGCCCTTGCCGTAATACTGAGCGACAAGGACGCCCGTGCCGCTCTGTATGCCGAAGATGATGAGCGACAGGACATAGAAAACGGAGTTTGCCATCGTCACGGCGGCGAGTTCGGTCTCGCCCAGGGCGCCGACCATGAAGGAGTCAGCCAGCGCCATGAAGTTCGTGACGAGGTTTTGCAGGATCATTGGCAGCATCAGGGCTATGGCGCTCCGGTAAAAGCCCCGGCCCTGTCTCAGATAGTGCATTTTATTCAGTCCTCAATGCCTCCACAGGGTCGCGCCTCGCGGCGAAGCCGGAGGGGATAAGTCCCGCGATGAAGGTCAGAATCATGGAAATCAAGACAAGTGCCACACCGCCGGAAGCAGGCAGGATGGCCCTCAGGCTCTCTATGCCCGTCAGGTTCTGTACGATGGCGTTGATGGGGATGATGAGCAGCAGGGTTATGCCTATGCCTATCACACCCGCTGCAAAGCCCTCGATAAGCGTCTCGGCGTTGAAGACGTTGGAGACGTCACGCTTGGACGCACCGATGGAGCGGAGAATGCCGATCTCCTTCGTGCGCTCGAGCACGGAGATATAGGTGATGATGCCTATCATGATGCTCGACACGACAAGCGAGATGGCCACAAAGGCTATGAGCACATAGCTGATAGCATTGATTATCGTGGAGACCGAGCTCATGAGTATGGCGACGTAATCCGTGTAGCTTATCTCGTCGTCCTCATTCTCGACGGAGGCGTTGTACTCGGAGATGATGCGCGCTATCTCGTCCTTGTCGGCGAAGCTCGCGGCATAGAGGTTTATGGAGCTGGGGCTGTCCTTGTCCACGTAGCCAAGGAGTTCCAGATTCTCCTCGTAGGTGCTGTCCGAGTACTTCGGCGGCAGTTTTTCTTCGTAGACGTACTCATACTGCTCATCGGTAAGCGGGGTCATGGAGAGGGCCATGGCAAGCTGCTCGGCGTTCATGGCGGCCAGCTGGGCGCGCGCCGCGTCGGCGTACTGCTCGCGCACCGCCTCGGCGGTCATCTCGCGGACGTAGTCCATGAGCGTCTCGTCGTCCATGTCGGCGATGTAGTCGCGGATGGTTTCCGGGTCGACGCCCATCTCGACGGCATAGCCCTCGAGCATCATCTCCTCGATGTACTCGCGCGTCATGCCCTCGGTGGCCTGGTCGACGGCGGCGGTCACATAGTCCTCGGGCGCGCGGGCGGTGAGGTCGGAATAGAGTGCGGCGCGTCCGGAGACGTCAAGGCCCTCGATGTAGGCGTCGACGTCGGCCTTTATCTCGTCGAGCGTCGGCTCCGGCTCCTCGCCGGTGGCGAAAGGCAGACCGAGTATGGCGTCGGTCTCGGGGTCGGAGAGCTGGGCCTGGACTATCTCAGAGTCGTTGGCGAGGTCTATTATCCTCTCGGTCAGAGCCGAGGTGTAGCCTATGGCGCCGGTCATCATGCCCGCGACGGCGTCCTCGTTCTGGCGGACTATGCCGCTGATGCGCAGCGTGGTGCCGGTGTCCTTGGAGTCGTAGAGATACTCCATGCCGGCGCTGGTGGAGGTGAGGTCGGTGTACTGGCCGGTGGCCTCGTCGTAGACGTAGTACTCAGGCCGGGCTATGAGCTTGAAGCTGAGGCCGCAGAGCTCCTCATAGCTCCAGCTCTCTATCTCGGCGTCGATGGTGTCGCCGGACATGCTGGCCTCAAAGCCCTCAGTCATCTGCTCCTCGGTGCGCAGGCCGAGGGAGTAGAGCACGAGGTCGCTTATCTCGTTATTTTTGTCCACGATGAGCACGACCTCGTCATAGCTCTGCGGCCAGGAGCCGTAGATGACGTCGTACTGGCTCTTTAGCGTGTCGTCGATGAGCTCGCCGTTTTCGCCGGGAAGCATCTCCTGCCAGACCTCAAAGCTGGAGTAGAAGTCGCCCATCGTGCTGAAGTAGCTGGAGTAATCGCCGCCGTAGACGCTGCTCATCATATCGTTGAGCAGGGAGACAACGTCGCTCTTGACGATGTTGCCGTCAGCGTCCTTGGTGTAGACGTCGAAGCCCAGGTCATAGCCGTACTGGATGGCGCTTACGTACTCCTCAAGTCCGCTGTTGCCGGATTCTATGAACTCCTTGAAAGCCTTGAGGTTGTTCGTATCCACGTCCATTGTGTTCAGGCTGTCCATGAGGTCGTACATGACGACATTGGAGTATACGGCGTCGAGCTCGTGCTGACTGCCGGAGGCGGCTTCGTCATGCGCGCCGCTGAGCGCCTCCACCATGGAGCCAAGGTCCGCGGCCTCCGCCTCAATAGTGAGCGGATAGGAGGAGAGCGTGTCCTCCTGCACGCGGTCGATGTAAGTTTGTATGCCGTTCGAGAGCGAAAGGATGAGCGCTATGCCGATTATGCCTATGCTGCCGGCAAAGGCCGTGAGGATGGTGCGGGCCTTTTTGGTCATCAGGTTGTTCAGCGAGAGGGACAGCGCCGTGAGGAAGCTCATCGAGGGGCGCTTTTTGCTCGTGTCGGAAATCTTTGCGGGAACGCTTTCGGGGTCGAAGGGGTCGGTGTCGCCCTTTATCTCGCCGTCAAGCAGGCGGACGATGCGGGTGGAGTAGCGCTCGGCGAGGTCGGGGTTGTGCGTGACCATGATGACGAGCTTGTCCTGGGCTATCTCCTTGAGCAGTTCCATTATCTGCACGCTGGTCTCGGAGTCGAGCGCGCCGGTGGGCTCGTCGGCGAGGAGAATATCGGGGTCGTTGATAAGCGCGCGGGCTATGGCGACGCGCTGCATCTGGCCGCCGGACATCTGGTTGGGCTTCTTGTTCAGCTGGTCGCCGAGGCCGACCTTCTCGAGCACCTTTACCGCCCTCTCACGCCGCTCGGCCCGGGAGACGCCGGAGATGGTCAGCGCAAGCTCCACGTTTGCGAGCACGCTCTGGTGCGGGATGAGATTATAGGTCTGGAAGACGAAGCCTATGGAGTGGTTGCGGTAGGTGTCCCAGTCCTTGTCGCCGTATTCCTTGGTGGAGCGGCCGTTGATGATGAGGTCGCCATCCGTGTACTTGTCGAGGCCGCCTATGATGTTGAGCAGCGTGGTCTTGCCGCAGCCCGAGGGGCCGAGGATGGAGACGAATTCGCTTTCCCTGAAGCTGATGCTGACGCCGCGGAGCGCATGGACGCTCATATCGCCGGCAAGATAGTCCTTTGTGATGTTCCTGAGTGTGAGCAAGTTTGCAACAGATCCTTTCAGTGTGCGCGTAGGGACCTATCAGTCCCTGGTAACTTTGCGTATATCGTCGAGACTGCCAAGCACGAGCACGTGTTCGTCCTTCACGAAGACATAGGCAGGGTCGAGTACGGGGTGGAGCCTCTCGCCGCGCCTGGCGGCGATAAGGTTTAGACCGTGACGGTTCCGGAGGCCGACCTCGGCCACGGAGCGGCCTACCCACTCCTCGGGCACGTCTATCTCGCAGATGGCGCAGCCCTCAGAGAGGCCGATGAAGTCGAAGATGCGGTTTGAGCTCTCGCGCACCGCGATGCGCTCCGCCGCGTCCCGCTCGGGGTAGATGATGAAGTCCGCGCCGCAGCGGCGGAGGAATTTCGCCTCAAGGTCGCGGTCGGCCTTGCTGTACACCCGCTTCGCGCCCAGCTCCTTGAGCTGGTCGGTTATCTCCAGGCAGGCCTGGAAGTTTTTGTTCACGCAGACGAAGCAGGCGTCGAAGTTCTGCACACCGAAGGAGCGCAGCACTTCTATGTTCGCGCAGTCGCATATCTTCGCCGAAGCGACATAGGGCAGCATGTCCTCCAGCGCGTCGCCGTTCTGGTCGGCTATCATGACCTCGCATTTCATCTTGCAGAGCGCGCGGCACAGGTGGTGCCCGAAGGTGCCCATTCCGATTATGAGGAAGGATTTCATATTTTAACCTCCTGTCAGCCTACGGTGACCTGTTCTTCCGGGTAGGTCACGGGCGGGTCGGTGCGCCGCTCGAGCAGCGCCATTGCAAAGGATACGCTCCCCACCCTGCCGCAGTACATGAGCAGGGCCACGACGAGCGCGGAAAAGGTCGAGAGCTCGCGGGTTATGCCGGTGGACATGCCCACCGTGCCGATGGCGGAAAACACCTCTATGAGCACGTCCGAGAGAGGCAGCGACTGCGTGCCGCAGAGCACGAGCGCGCCGAAGAGCGCGAGCATGAGGTTGGTGCTGACTATCATGCCGGCACGCTTCATGGCGTCGTCCGGGATGCGGCGGCCGAACACATAGGCCCCGCGTCTGCCCCGGATGCCCGAGAACAGGAACACGAGCACCACCGCAACGGAGGTGGTCTTGATGCCGCCCGCCGTGGAGCCGGGGCTGCCGCCGATGAACATGAGTATCACCGTGAGCAGCTTGGACGCATCTGAAAGCGCGGCGGTATCCACGCTGTTGAAGCCGGCGGTCCTCGGCGTCACCGCCGAGAAGAAGCTCACGAGTATCTGCTCGCCGAGCGGCATATCCGCGTTCATGCGGTTCCGCTCCAGAATGAAAAAGAGCAGCGCGCCGCCGAAGATAAGTATTAGCGTCGTCAAAATGACGAGCTTGGTCTGCAGATCGTATCTCCGCCAGCGCAGGCCCTTGAGCCGTATGTCGTCCCAGACGAGGAAGCCTATGCCGCCGAGGATGATGAGCAGCATTATCGTGATGCTCACAAGCGCGTCGTCCGAATATGACACCAGCGAGGAGAATGGCTCCTTTACGCCCATGAGGTCGAAGCCCGCGTTGCAGAAGGCGGATACGGAGTGGAACACGGAGTACCAGAGCCCCTTCCCAAGCCCGAACTCCGGAATAAAGCGTATAGCCAACAGCACCGCCCCCGAGAGCTCGAATATGAGCGTACCGAGGCCGATGGTGCTGGTTATTTCCATTATGCGGCCAACACGGACGGTGTTGATGCTCTCGGCCATGACGCCGCGCTCGCGCATGCTCATGCGCCGGCGCAGCAGCCTTGAAAAGAGCGTGGCGATGGTCATGAAGCCAAGGCCGCCCAGCTGGATGAGCACAAGAATTACCACCTGTCCGAAACCCGACCAGTACGTCGCCGTATCCACCAGCACAAGGCCAGTAACGCACGACGCGCTCACCGAGGTGAAGAGCGCGGTAACAAGGCCCGTCGCCTCCCCGCTCTGAGAAGCCGCAGGCAGCATGAGCAATATCGTCCCCGCCGCAATGACGGTGAGAAAGCCCAGAGCAATCGTCTGGACATATGAGAGCTGTCGTATCTTCATAACCTGATTATTATAGCAATCTTATATCCCATATGCAAGCAGAAAGCCCCGGTTTTCCGAGGCTTTCGGTTCATCTCTTTTCAGGCAGGATCTCTATCCAGTAGCCGTCCGGATCTTCTATGAAATAGACGCCCATTTTCTCGTTGACGAAGCAGACGGCACCCATCTCCTCGTGCTTTTTCTTCGCGGCCTCGTAGTCATCCACCCGCATGGCGAGGTGTATCTCGCCCTCGCCGAGGTCGTAGGGCTCCTTGTGGTCGCGCAGCCAGGTCAGCTCAAGCTGGAAGCCGGTCTCGCCGTCTCCAAGGAACACCAGCTTGTAGGAGCCGTCCTCCGCCGACTTCTCGCGCACGGGCTTGAGACCCAGGGCCTCATCATAGAATTTAATGCTGCGCTCAAGGTTCAGCACGTTGAAATTGAAGTGGTAAAAGGTAAATTTCATGTCGTTCGCCTCCAGGCACAGGATAGCGCAGTTTTCACGATTTGGCAACAGCAAAACTCGCCGAATCTCCCTGTCGAGGGCTTTGACTTGATATTTCCTGTCCGATGTGAGAGAATGATGCTTTGGAAAGGGGGCGCGGGATATGAAGGATACGCTCAGAGATATCTACGACGCCGTTGATGAATTTTTCGGCGGTCTCGGCAGCCGCAGGATAACAACCTATTCGGCCGCCTGTGCATACTACCTCTTCATGTCGCTCGTGCCGGTCATAATGCTGCTGGTTTCAGTTTTGCAATATACGCCGCTCACCAAGGACGTCGTACTCGACGCCGTGGCCGAATATGTGCCGGAGTCGCTCTACGAGATCGTCGACTACATCGTATCGAGTATATATAACGGCGGCCGCGTAGCGCTGACCGTCTCCATTTTGCTGACGCTGTGGTCCGCTTCGGCCTGCATGAAGGCTCTCATGCGGGGCATGGACTCCGTCTACGACGCCGAAAGGCGCGAGGACTATATCCGTTTCTCCATCCGCGCCTGCATTTACATGGTCATCTTCGTCGTTCTACTGCTGCTGAGCTTCTTCGTCATGGTCTACGGCGGGCAGATACTCGACTACATTGAGCGGAGCATGCCGGTGAACCACTCGCTGGATTTCCTCTTCACCCTGGCCAAATACCTGCGCTTCGTCATAATACTCGCGCTGCTCGCGCTGGTGTTCTGCTTCCTGTTCAAGTGGATGCCGGCCCGCAAGCTCTTGTTCCGCTGGCAGGTGCCTGGAGCGGTGTTCAGCTCCGTGGCCTGGGCGGCGTTCTCCTTCATCTTCTCCTTCTACGTCTCACTCTCCGACAAGTTCGGCGCCTATGGCTACATCGGCACCATAATGATAGCCATGATATGGATATTCTACTGCTTCTACTTCCTCCTGCTCGGAGGCTTTATAAACCACTATATAGAAATGAAGCGGGCAGGGACTGAAAAATGACAGATATAAGCGTACAAAACCTGAAAAAGTCCTTTGAGGTCGGTCACCCCGTGCTGGACGGTCTCAGCTTTGAGGTCGCGGCCGGGGAGCGCGTCGGCATACTCGGCGCCAACGGCTGCGGCAAGACGACGCTCTTCCGCATCCTCTCCGGCGAGCTGGAGCCCGACGAGGGCACGGCGGCCATCCGCCGCGGCCGGCGCGTGGGCCTCATAAGCCAGATACCCGTCTATCCCGAGGGCTGGACCACAGAGGACGTGCTGCGCGAGGCGCACAGCCGTCTGCGCGCCATGGCTGCGCGCATGCAGGAGCTCGAGGCGCTCATGGCCTCGGACAGCAGCGAGTCGCTGCTCAAGGAATACGACCGGCTCGCG
>OLPA01003378.1_pt1 | contig 10924 bp, 10 predicted proteins | sample 1672811 | NCBI WGS metagenome assembly OLPA01 (sample SAMEA3136726, study PRJEB25190) | human gut metagenome | biome: human gut; feature: human-associated habitat; material: faeces | place: Austria | collected 2013
GGGGGTCTGCCTTAAGCGGGAACCTGCCTCCCAACAGTACCTTGAAAATTGAATAAAAAATCTCCCCCATACACTTGGTACGAAGGAGATCCGGAATCTCTGCTATTTGCTGTCACTTATCCGGCTTTTTTGCGCCGGAAGGAGATCACTGCGACACAGGTGCCGATGGCAAAAGCCCCCAGAGCCGCCGCGTAAACCCACCAGCTCACCGGATGGGTTTCATCGGGTGCTGCCTCCACGGTAAAGTGGGTGGTGGCATCTCCGCTTGCCGAGCGAATGGCCAAAGCATGCTCCCCTTCGGCCAACTGCTCCAGGTAGCTTTCCCGCAGCTCTACGATGATGTTGCCTTCCCCATTCCGCTTCTCGTAGCTTTCGGAGGACAGCGCCGCGCCATCGACCAGCACCTCGATAAGGTCCTCAAACGCCGCATCGGAGCGGAAGGTAAGTGTACTGCTTTCGCCCTTTTTCCACCGGGCATCGCTGCCCTGTATGATGCTCGGCGGCACCTTTTCGGTTACTGTATTCTCCGCGGTGAGCTCCGTTTTGCCGTTCGCGTCCGCAAAGTACTTATCACAGGCGGTGCAGTGCCAGCATTCCACCCGGCCATTGGCCGCCGCAGTGGCGGCTATCGCCTCCAGCTTTTCCAGGGAGGCGTGGCGGGTGGGGTCGGTCTTGCCGTATTTGGCGCCGCACAGGATGCAGCTTGCCCGCTGGGTGCAATTGGGGGTGCCGCCGTAGCACTTCCCGTTTTGCTGGTCGGAGCAGCCGCTGGCCGTGCAGCGGCGGGTATGGGTCCCATCCCCATTGGAGCGCCAGGGGCCCCACTGATGGATGGTACCGGGGTCCGGCTCATCCTTGCTGTCATCCGGCCGGATGATGACAATGACCCGGTTTTCGGTCCACCGGGCGGTGATGGTCATATCCCCAGCCGGCATGGTGGAGGGAATGGTCTTATCCCAGCCGGCAAAGGTGTAGCCTGTTTTGGTAGGGTTGGCCGGGGCGGTAATGGCCGTGCCGTAGTCCTGCTTAATGACGATATCCTGCCCGCCGTTTTCCGGCTTAAAGGTGATGGTGTATTGGTTGACCTGCCACCGGGCAGTGATGGTCATGTTTTCAGCCGGCATGGCAGTGGGGATCTCCCGATCCCACCCTGCAAAGGTGTAACCTGTTCTGGTGGGAGCAGCCGGAGGGGTGATGGCCGTGCCGTAATCCTGGGTGATGGAGGGAACCTCGCTGCCGCCGGCGGTATCAAAGGTGATGGTGTACCGGTTGATCTGCCACTTTGCCGTCAGGGTCAAATCGGCGGTCACGGGGGTCTCAAAGTTCCATTCGCTTTCGCCGTTGTACCAGCCGATGAAGGTATAGCCCTCTTTAGTGGGGTCGGCAGGTTGGCCGGCAGGGGTGTTGGCACGAATCTGGGATGCTACTTCGCTTCCACCCTTCGACTGGAAGGTGACCGTATAGGCCCCGATGACTTTCCCGTTAAAGGTGCCGCCGGAAATTTTAGCCGGTGTTTCTTCTGGTGAATCGCTGATATCGTTTTTATTTGTTACCTTCCAATTGAAGGTGCCGCCGGAGATGGTGCCGAAAGAACGGCCGCTCTCGTTGGTCACTTCGCCACTAAAAGTACCGTTTGTGATGGTACCGCGGTTCACCACCGAGCCGGTAAAGGCACCGCCGCTGATGGTCCCGCCATTCGTCACGGAGCCATCGAATGTTCCGCCGATGATCTCGGTGGGACTATTGTTCGCATCGCCGCCGCCGATGGACATGGCGTCGCTCTCCTCATTCGCCGTGCAGCCGCTTACCGTTACATTATCCCGGATGGTCAGATTGCGGACGCTGCAAATGCCGCCGCCCTCGTTCTTATTTGTGCTTTCTCCGCTTAGGATCGCGCGGCAATCCCGGATGGCAGCCGCACCGGAGAGGACGGTCGTGCCGAAATTGCAGAGACCGCCGCCGCGGGTATCGTCATTATTCGCGGTCTGTGCCACGCAGCCGGTAATGGTCCCGGCAGACATCTCAAACCGGCCGCCATCTTCCACATGAACACCGCCGCCCTCGCGCGCCGTGCAGCCCACGATATTGCCGCCCCGCATGAGGAGCGTGCCGCCGGGCGCCACATAGATACCGCCGCCGCAGGTATTTCCTGCTTCTCCTGTGCCGGTGCCTCCGGTGATGGCGCCGCCATTTATCACCTTTGTGCCGGCAGCGTCCTGCTTCCACAGACCGGTGGCTTCCTCCACGCTGAACTTGTGAACGGCATTGGGATTGCTGTCAATCAGCGTCAGCTCTCCATTTGGGGTGACATGGATCAGGTTGCTGCCCTTGCCGGTTGTTTTCAGTAAGTGGCCGTTCAGATCGATGGTCACCGCTCTTTGTACCGTCATATAGGCGGTAATCTCAATATCCCCGGTCAAGCGGATGACCGCGGTATCGGAAGTCAGAGCATCAGACAGGTTCTTTGAATCGGCTACCTCCAAAAAGGTAGTCAGTTGCAAGGTGCTTTCCTTTTGGATATTGTAATCCGCCAAGGTACGGCCGTTCTCCAAAAATCTGCTGCCAAAATACAGGCATTTCCCATCTACCGAAACACCCGTGTTCTGGATTTTCTGCTTGACATTATCGATGCTGTCGCCGCTTTCCACCTCCAGGGTCAGCGGTTCTTGCCAGCCCAGGGCGCTGCCATCCACATAACTTGGCATGGCATGGGCGGTGGCGAGCAGCATGGCCAGGGCCAGCAGTACGGCTGATATCCTCTTTTTCATTGTTCGGCACCTCCTTAACTGTATCGATGCGGGTTGCTTTCCTCCTCTTTTTAATTATACATCACTCCCGACCGAAATGCCATTGGCAGGTTTGTCCGGAAATGACACGGTTTTATGGGCAATATGGCACAAGGGGCAGAAAAGCCGCCCGTGGGCGGCTTTTGTGGGATGCTTAGGACCCCAGCAGGGTGACTGTGATGGTGAAGGTCTGGCCGCGGCCGGTGCGGCTGGCCCGGTACAGGCTTATTTCCACGGTATCGCCGGGCTTGTGCTGTGCCAGGATATCGCTGCAATCGGCACGGCTGGTGATGGCCCAGCCATCAATGGAGGTGATGATATCACCGACCTCGGCGCCCTGACGGCCTACATCGCTGTCCTCATTGATGGACATGATGCGCAGACCCGCCGGGATGCCGTAATAATTGGCTTCATTGCTGCCTACTTCCACCACGGTGATGCCCAGCTGTGCCCGACCGGTCACCCGGCCGTGCTGCATTAAATCGTCCAGAATGGGCAGGGCGGTATTGATGGGGATGGAGAAGCCGATGCCCTCGTAGCCTTCCTCCACCAGCTTGCTGGAGGTGATGCCCACCACCTGGCCGTAGGTATTGATGAGGGGGCCGCCGCTGTTGCCGGGATTGATGGCGGCATCCGCCTGGATGCAGACCATGGTGTAGCCCAGCTCGGTGGTGATGGTGCGCTGCACCGCCGAAATGTAGCCGACGGTTTGGGTGGAGGCCAGCGCCAGACCGCCGGGATTGCCGATGGCGACCACCATTTCGCCGACCTCCAGCTCATCGCTGTTGCCGAAGGTTGCCGCGACCAGCCCCTCGGGCGGGTTCTGCATTTTAAGCAGAGCCAGGTCGCTCTGGTTATCCGCCCCAATGACGGTGGCATCATAGCTATCGCCATTTTGCAGCACGACCTCGAACTTTTCGCCGCCGCTGACCACATGGGCATTGGTGATGATGTAGCCGTTTTCCGAAAGGATGATGCCGCTGCCCTGCGCGGTGGCGCTGCTGCCGTAGGTGATGATGCCCACCACCGAGGGGGCGCACTTTTTATAGATGCCGGCGGGAGTCAAAAGGCCGTCTTCGGTGGTATCCGGCACATTATCCTCCGGCTTGTTCTGCTGGTCGATCTCCGGCAGGTGCTCCAGCTCATTGCCGATGGACGAATCCTGATCCGGCTGCGGGGCAGGCTTGCTGCCCCAGACGGAGGCCCCGACGCACAGCGCCCCCACCAGCAGGATGACCACCCCCATGGCGATGAGGAAGTACTTCAGGCCGCTGCTTTTCCGGGCGCGGGCGGGGCTTTGGCCGTAGTTGCCCCGGTAATCCTGGTAATCCCAGTGGTAGTTGCTGTCATTGCTGCGGTTTCTCATGCTGTTTCTCCTCCCGGCCGGCAGCGGGGGCCGCCGGCAATGTGGTAAAGCTGGCATCTACCATAGGGGCTTTGCGGTTGACGCCTTTTTTGTAGTGGGCGGGGTCGGCCTTGAGGCCGAATACAAACTCGGTGTATTCCCCGGGCTGGCTGCGGACGAAAATCTCGCCCTCGTGGACATTCATAATGGTGCGGCAGATGGAAAGCCCCAGGCCTACGCCGTTTTTATCCAGGCTGCGGCTGCGGTCGGTCTTGTAGAACCGGTCGAAGAGCCGCGGGATCTCCTCCGGCAGCACGCCGCTGCCGGTATTGCGCACCGCTACCATGATATTCTCGCCCTCGGTATAAAAGTCGAAGGAAAGGGTGCCGCCCTCATTGACAAATTTGACGGCGTTATCGATGAGATTATACACCACCTGCTGGATGAGGTCGGCATCGGCCAGCACCCAGTAGCGGTCGGTATCCAGCCCCTCCACCTCGATGTGCTTTTCCTCCAGCCGCTGCTCGAAGCCGAGCAGGGTATTGGTGACAAGGGAGGTGATCTCCACCTCGGTGGGCTGGATGGTGCGCTCGCCGGCCTCGATCTGGCTGAGGGTGAGCATATTGCGCACCAGGCGGGAAAGACGCTGGACCTCGCTGGAGACGATGTGCAGATAGTGGTTCTGCCGCTCCGGCGGGATGGTGCCATCCAGGATACCATCGACAAAGCCGCCGATGGTGGTCATGGGGGTTTTTAATTCATGGCTGACATTGGCGGTAAAGCTGCGGCGCACCGATTCGGTGAGGGCCAGCTCGGTGGCCATGTTATTGAAGGCGGAGGCCAGCCGCCCGATCTCATCATCGCCCTCCACCGGCACCCGGACCGAGAAATCGCCCTTGGCAAAGGCACGGGTAGCGGCGGCCATCTGCCGCAGGGGGTTTACCAGGCTGGTGGTGACAAAATAAATGACGATAAAGCTGACCACCAGCACCACGATGGCCGCGATGAGGAACATCTGGAGCATATCGCCGGCCAGAGCACGGTTGGCAGCCCGGGCGGTGGCCATAACGGCACCCACCAGAAGGCCGTTTTCATCCACCACGGGGGTGGCCACAGCGTACTGGGGGTCTTCCCCGGTGCCGGCCATGACCACGGAGCCCTGATAGCTGCCGGTTTTGGAGAGGCTATCCAGGACAGCCTGCGGCACCGACTGGGGGATGGCGCTCTCGGTAGTATGGGCCATAATGAGGATATTGCCCTTGTTATCGGAAAGGTAGATGTCGGCCTCGATGGCGGAGCCCAGCACGGCATACACCGGCTGCAGGGTATCGCTGCTGACATAGCGGTACTCGTGGGCGGCGTAATTTTCCATGGTGAGGCGGGCGGCCTGGGTCACATTTTTCTCCAGCAGGCTGATTTTTTCTTCCCGCAGATAGTCATTGGCCAGCACCATGAAGATAGAGCCGACCAGCACCATGCTGAGCAGAATGATGGCGCAGCATACCGAGTAGTATTTGCCCATCAGGGTTTTCTGCGATTTGTTCATTCTTATTCCTTGACCTCGAACTTATAGCCGACGCCCCAAACGGTCTTGAGGCTCCACTGATCGCTGACGCCTTCCAGCTTTTCGCGCAGGCGCTTGATGTGGACATCGACGGTGCGGCTGTCGCCGTAGTACTCGAAGCCCCAGACCTCATCCAGCAGCTGATCGCGGGTGAATACGCGGTTGGGGTGGCTGGCCAGGTGGAACAGGAGCTCCAGCTCCTTGGGCGGGGCATCCACGACCTTGCCATCCACTTTGAGCTCGTAGCGGGTCATATTGACGGTGAGCTTATCGTAGCTGACCTCCTTGACCTCACCTTCGGCGGTGCCGACGGGGCTGCTGCGGCGCAGCACGGCCTTGATGCGGGCCACGATCTCCTTGGTATCAAAGGGCTTGACAACATAGTCATCGGCGCCCAGCTCCAGGCCCAGCACCTTATCGAAGGTTTCGCCTTTGGCGGTGAGCATGATGATGGGGCAATCGCTCTTTTGGCGGATCTGCCGGCAAACCTGCCAGCCATCCAGCTTGGGCATCATGATATCCAGGAGGATAAGAGAGGGCTTTTCGCTCTCGAATTTGGCAACGGCCTCCTCGCCGTCGTGAGCCATTACCACCTCGAAGCCCTCTTTTTCGAGGTAGAGGCGCAGCAGCTCGCAGATATTCAGGTCGTCATCGGCTACCAGGATCTTGTCCATCATTGCTATTTCCTCCTTACAGGTCATAGTATTCTAATTTATATTATAGCACCGGCGGGGTCTTTTGCATAGCGCCGAATGTGGCGATTTTGTTAAAAAATTGTGAGGGGGGCGGACGCTGGCAAGGAACAGGCGTCACCGCCCTAAAATTTTCCGTTGCCCACCTGCGGCGCCCATGGTAAAATGATAGAAAACCTGCCGCAGCGGCAAAAACATACAGGAGAAAACGCCATGAAAAAGATGCTATCACTCGCAATCGCTTTGGCACTTTGCTTTAGCCTTTGCGCCTGCGTCGGCAACGCCCCGCAGGGAAAGTCCGCATTGGACTGGGACGCAATGCAGGAGGAACTGCAGGCTTCCTCGGAGGTTCTGACCGCGCAGCTGACCAACTTTGCCTTTTACTCTGGAGATATCCTGGGGAGCTCCGCCTATCCGTTGGAGGACCGACAGGTCCATCTTTTTATTTTGAGTACGGTAATGTTCATGGAGGAGGAGAAATACCTGTACCATGATTTTGTCACCATGGATGATGAGGGGTGTTACCACTTTCCAAAAGAAAAGATACAGCAGATGGCCGAGGAGGTGTTTGATATTCCGGATTATGAGTTTGGTGAAGATACCTATGTTCCCGAAACCGGGGAGTATGTGTTTTGGTCCGGCTTTGGATGGGGGAATACTCCGGTGTGCAGGAACACGGAGGTTCAAATTGATCGGGAAAAATCCGAGGTAAGCGTCAGTTACGAACTGCACGGCAATGTATATTATGAAAATCCCTATAAAATTGGGGACTTCCGGACCCGTTTCTCCGTAATGACACGGCCGGACGGCAGCTTCTTCCTGCATTATCTGGATACCGTTTCCCTCTGATGAGGCAGGTCACACCCCCAGCAGCAAGCGAACCGCAAGGGCACTGACCAGCGCCGCGGTCAGATCCCCGGTGAGGGCAGCGGCCATGGTGTGGCGGGTACGGCGGATCCCCACCGCGCCGTAGTAGACCGCGATAGCGTAGAAGGTGGTCTCCGAGGCGGCGGCCAGCACACTGCCTACCCGCCCGATAAAGCTATCCGGGCCGTATTCCCCCAGCAGCTGGTGCAGCAGGGCGGTACCGCCGCTGCCGGAGACCGGCCGCAGCAGGGCCAATGGCAGTACCTCCGCCGGGAAGCCAATAAGCTGAGTCACGGGGCGAAGGAAGCCGGTGAGGACATCCAGGGCGCCGCTGTGGCAGAACATGGTGACCACCGTAAGCAGGCAGACCAAGGCCGGGGTGATGGAGGCGGCGGTTTTGAGCCCCTCTTTGGCTCCCTGCAAAAAGCAATCGAACACATCCACGCCGGAGCAGAGGCCCCAGCTGAACAGGCCGGTGATGAGCAGCGGGATGAACCAGGCGCTGAATGACATGGAATGCCCTCCCTTTTGATGAAATTCGCGGATGGGGTGAAGGGCGCCCGCAGAGCGCTCCGGCTGGGCCGGAGCCGGCGGTCGAAGGCCGCCGAAACCGCCCGGGAGGGGCGGTTTGCCCTGCGGGCGCCCACCCCCTGCACGGGCCTGCCTTTATTCCGGCTGGTGGGACTTCCCGCGCAGCAGACGGTCCAGCAGCAGGACCACAGCCAGTGACGAAAGCCCGGTGAGCCATACCGCCGGCAGGATCTCCATGGGGGCGGCGGAGCCGGCCTGCTGCCGCAGCACGGCGCAGGTGGTGGGGATGAGCTGGAGGGAGGCGGTATTCATCGCTACAAAGGTGACCATGGCATTGCTGGCGCTGTCCTTATGGGGATTCAACTTTTGCAGCTCCCGCATGGCGGCAAGGCCCAAGGGAGTGGCGGCATTGCCCAGACCCAGCAGATTGGCGGAAAGATTCATGCAGATGGCCTGCATGGCGGGGCTGCCCTGCGGCACCGTGGGGAACAGCCACCGGGTAAGAGGACGCAGCAGCCGGGCCAATGCTTCCGTAAGGCGGCAGCGGCGGGCAATCTCCATCAGGCCGCTCCACAGGCACAGCATGCCGGTGAGGGCAATGACCAGGCTTACGGCTTCCCCGCAGCCGGAAAGCGCCGCGGCGGAGAGCGCTTCCATCCGGCCGGTGAAGGCCGCGGTGACGACCGAAAAAATAAGCAGGGCGGTAAGGATACCGTTCATCATGGGCGGAGCTCCCTTCTTCAATTTGGCGGGAATAGAGATGAATTATCAACATCTTTTTTCCCTTGCGGAGATATATTGCGCTAATGTTTTCCTTTTTTGATGCTTTTTATCGAATTATGTAAAATAATGGAATTTGTGCGCATTTTATCAATTTTAGCAACAATAACCAAAAAAGCGGCAAATTAGGGGCAAAAATTATCCACAAGATTTGCGAAATTGTGCTAATTACCTCTTGAATTTCATGGAAAATAATAGTACACTTAGTAGCAAGGTAGAGAAAAAGCGAGAATATTAGAAGATATTGTAAACCGCCAGCAAACCACCTAACTTTATTAAGGAGGAACCTGTACCATGAAATCCACCGGCATCGTAAGAAAAGTTGACAACCTCGGCCGTATCGTTCTCCCTGTAGAGCTTCGCCGCACCCTCGGCATCGACATCCACAGTGATGTTGAAATTTATGTAGACGGTGATCAGGTCATTCTTAAGAAGTACCTGCCCTGCTGCATTTTCTGCGGCTCCAAGGAAGAGCTGGCTACCTATGACGACAAGTATGTCTGCCGCAGCTGCCGCACCAAGCTGGGCAAGCTGTAATTCCCAAACCACAAAAGACAAGCGAAGCCCCCTGCCGTATGGCGGGGGCTTTCTTTTTTGCGGCGGCCCGGCGGCGAGGGCGGGGCCTTTTTTGCAAAGGTATAAACTGAGCGCCTACCCGACGGAGGCTAATTTGTGGGCGCCTGGCGGCGGCGCACTGATTTTGCAGAGTGCAAGACCCGTACAGTTCGCCGCCGGGGCGTTTGATGACATAGTTTGCGCCAACAACCCCTCCGTCTGCCGATCGGCTGACACCTCCCCTAGGCGGGAAGATTCCATCGTCATGGTCTCTGCTATCAACCCCTCCGTCAGCCGTACGGCTGACACCTCCCCTTACACAGGGGAGGCTTTTGGATGGTGCAGTGTCACACTCCTTACACTGGGGAGGCTTTAGGGAAACGCGAAAGGCCCCTCTCCCGGTGGGAAAGGGGGCCGTATTGGATGGGGCATTATTCGCCGGCGGGTTTTACCGGGGCGTTCTTGGTGACGGTGAGGGAAACGGTATCCTCCAGCACGGCATCGGCGGGCAGCAGCTTGGCCATGACGACATAGCGGTAGTCATTGGGATAGTGCAGCTTGGTATCATCCGCCAGACGGTAGGTACAGGTGGAGAGGGTGAGGATCTTATCGTTGCTGGTCACTTCCACATCATAATCGTAGAAGGAAAGATCCTGGGCCTTTTTGATGAGGCTATTGAAGGTGGCATCGGCGGGGTTGGGGTTGATGTAGTCGAACTTGATATCGGTGTAGAATACCGCAAATACCTGCCAGACCATGTCCTCTTCGATGGTGGAGTAGTAGATATAAGGATGGGTCTTGGCAAATTCCTCGTCCTGATACTTCAGCAGCTGAGCGAACTTGGGGCCGTTTGCGTGGTTCTGATAATCGGTCAGCAGGGCATTTTCGGCCCGGCCCAGATTGTGGCCGTAGATGACAGTATTCTTCGAGATGGTGGAGCGATTGCCGCTGGTGCAGCGGAAATCGGCATAGTAGCAGCCGTCGTTATCGTTCTCACCATTGGCATTGCGGCGCAGGTAGTACTTGTTATCATCGTTATAATTGACCTTGACCACCACATCATTGACGGTGGTGCCATCAATATACAGCCAGCCGATGGTATCCTTGTTCTTCTGCTGCATGGCCAGCGTATTTTCCAGCATGGTCTTTTGCAGTTCCTTGAGGATCTCCTCCTTGGAGGGCTCATCGGGATTGGGGTTATCAGGATCGGTGGGGGTAGTGGGATTGCTGGGATCGGTCGGATCAGTGGGGTCGCTGGGGTCTTTGCCGCAGGCGGCAAAGGCAAATACCATGCAGAGTGCCAGCAGCAGGGCCAGCAGGCGTGTTGTCGTTTTCATAATGTTCCTCGTGCCTTTTCTTGTAAATTGGCCCCGGCGGGGGCTTTGTTCCGCATCATTTTACACCATGGCGGCGGCGCTTGTCAATGAACGGGCAGGCAGAACGGGGGACTTTGCAAAAAAGTTCGGATTCTGTTTACAAATAGGGAAAAAATAACTATACTAAGGGAGGGGAGTTTGCCTCCCCCAATTTAACTGCAAGGAGATAATAAATTATGCTGATTACAAAAGATATGGGCATCATGGAGATCGTACAGAAATATCCTGCTACTGTAGAGGTACTGCAGCGCTTCGGCATGGGGTGCATCGGCTGCGCCGCCGCCCACTTTGAGAACATTGAGCAGGGCGCCCTGGCCCACGGCATTGATGTGCCCCGGCTGATGGAGGCCCTGAACGAGGCTGCTGCCAAGGCGTAAGATCTGACTGGAGCTGATGCAGGGGGCGGGTGGGGCCGCAGGCCGCCCGCC
>OLPA01003382.1_pt1 | contig 10906 bp, 5 predicted proteins | sample 1672811 | NCBI WGS metagenome assembly OLPA01 (sample SAMEA3136726, study PRJEB25190) | human gut metagenome | biome: human gut; feature: human-associated habitat; material: faeces | place: Austria | collected 2013
GCGCAGGACCCCACCGCCTACGGCGAGGACTGGGGCAGACCCGGCGCCATCTGTGAGTTGCTGGACCGCCTGCAGGAAATCGACGGCATCCGCTGGATCCGTATCCTGTACGCCTATCCGGAACGTATCAGCGATGCATTTATTGCCGCCATGGTCCGCAACACCAAAGTCGTGCCCTATCTCGACCTGCCCATCCAGCACTGTGATGACGCGGTGCTCAAGGCCATGAACCGCCGCGGCGGACGTAAGGAGATCGAGGACGCGATTGCCCGGCTGCGCGCGGCCATCCCCGGCATCACGCTGCGCACGACGCTGATCGCGGGCTTCCCCGGTGAGACCGAGGAGCAGTACGCAGAGCTGTGTGACTTCGTCAAGACCGTCAGGTTTGACCGCCTCGGCTGCTTTGCCTACTCCGCCGAGGAAAACACCGTGGCCGCAAAAATGCCGAACCAGATCGACGAGGAGACGAAGCAGCGCCGCGCCGATCACATCATGGAGCTGCAGGCCGAGGTCAGCGCCGAGCGCGAGGGCGAGAAGGTCGGCCATACCTATGAGTGCATCTGCGACGGTGTCGATGACGAGACCGGCATGTACCTGCTGCGCACCAAGGCCGACTGCCCCGAGATCGACGGCAGCGTGCTGACCCCCGCGGACACCCCGCTGGAGACCGGCGCGTTCTACAATGTCACCATCACCGATGCCGATACCTACGACCTGTACGGCTATGCGGAAGAAAAGCTGGAGGACTGAACCATGAATCTGCCCAATAAACTTACGATGCTGCGTGTGATACTCGTGCCGGTGTTTATGGTGTTTGCCGCGCTGAGCCGCTACGGTACGCAGGACTTCAACGCGGGTCTTATGCTGGCAGCCGGCATCGTCTTTGCCGTGGCCAGCTTTACCGACTTTCTGGACGGCTATCTGGCCCGTAAAAACAATTTGGTCACCGATTTCGGCAAGTTCATGGACCCGCTGGCCGATAAGTGCCTGACCACCGCAGCTTTCCTTTATATGCTGGCGGACGGTGTCTGCCACCCGGTCGTGCTGGCAGTCATTCTTTTCCGTGAGTTCGCCGTGGCCGGTGTGAGGATGCTCGCTGCCGAGACCGGCACTGTCATCGCCGCCAACATGTGGGGAAAGGTCAAGACGGTTCTGCAGATGCTGACCATCATCTTCTACTACTTTGACGGCGCGCTGGCCGGCCCCACCGATATCATGGCCGTCAGCCTCATCACGCAGATTTTGTGCTGGCTTTGCGGCGCAGCCACGCTGCTGTCCGGCGGCATCTACCTGTGGCAGAACCGCAAGCTGTTCATGCAGGCGAAGTAACAGCCGCCGCGCAGTAGAGGCCGGGCATGCCCGGCCCGCGGCCTTGCCATACATGCCATTCTACATCAGGTGCCGGGCCGGACATGTCCGGCCCCTACAAGGCAACGGACCCAATAAGGAGACCCCAACTTGTCAAAGCTCAAGCCCCGTACATTTTTAAAATGCATCTACCGCAGGATGGCCCGCCTGGAGCGGGCCGTCCTGTTGCTGCTGTGCATTTTTGCCGTCAAGTTCGTGTTCAGCACGGCGGCGCATTTTGCTGTGCCGCTGCAAGTTGTCGATATGCTCGGCAGCGGGCGGAATCCGGTGGATGTTTGGCTGCTGCTGCTCTCCTGTACGGCGGTGCTGGGCACATTCTGCCTGTACCGCCGCGCGGCGCGGGCGATTGGCGCAAAATGCACAAAAGCGGACGCCGTTATTTTAGCAGTCTGCATAGCGGCCAGCGCCGCATTCTATCTGCACGCCATGGTGGGCCGCCAGAGTCTCTACCTGTGGGACAACGCGACCTACTACAATCTGCAGGTGCGGCTGGAATCCAACTTTGCGGACGGCGTCTTTACCGGCGTCGGCTCGACCATCTACAAGACGTGGTTCAACGACTACGCGCCGCTGGTCATCAATCTGCTGGCAGAGCCGTTCTTCATGTTCACGCCGCGCACGGCCAACACGTTTGCGCTGCTCTGCGCGCTGCTGATCCCGTCGCTCGTCTACTACAGTGCATGGCTTCTTCTGACGGTGCTGCGCCGAAAATTGCAGCCAAAGGCCCCGGTGCTGTTCACGGCGCTCTCTATGGCATTCGTCCTGTTGCTGCCGCTTTTGCACATTGCGCTTTACCGCGGTATGCCGGACCTGCTCGGTGTCGCGTTCGCGTTTATGCTGCTGGCGCTCGGCGTCGGGTACGATTTCAGCCAGCCGGCCCCCGCGCGGCTTGTGTCGCTGGCGGCCTTTACGGGTATGCTCATGCTGACCCGCCGCAGCTACATGTTTACCGTTGTGGCGTTCTTTTTTCTGTATGGCGTTTGGGTGTTAGCCTGCGCTGTACGCGCCCGGCAGGTACAGACCGCCCTGCGCTTCGGCAGGTTTGCCGCGGCCTCGCTGGTCTGCGTCGGCGTACCGCTGCTGCCGATGTTCTGGCGCATCGCCAAGGCCGACTACAGTGACCGCTACGCGACCTACCAGACCGGCGGCTTTCTGGCAGAGCTGGCCAACCAGCGTGTCTATCTGGGCTGGCTCGTGTTTGCGATTATACTGATCGGCATACTATACGGACTGTATAATGCTAAGGCCCGTGCGCTCGCCGTTCTTGCCGCCGTCGGCGCGGTGCTGACCGTGCTGCTCGTCACCCGTGTGCAGAACATGGACGACCACCAGTCGCTGGCCGTCGCGCCGTTCTACCTGCTGGGCTGCTTCCTCTGTGCGCTGCTCGTCAGCAATCTGCCGTGGGCGTGGCCGCGCCGCATTCTGGCAACAGCGGCGGGCGTGCTGTGTGCGCTGAACTTCGGCGCGTGCAGCCAGCTGCTGCCGGTGGTTTTCCCCAGCGGATTTTACAGTGGACTGTACTTTTACGTGGACAGCCCCCGCAATGATTTACAGCAGGTCGCCGAGGTCAACGCTTGGCTGCGGGAGAACTGCACCGGCGAAAACTCCGCCTACATGATCTGTCACGGCGTGGTCTACAGCCCGGATGTGTTCCGCATCTCGGCGCTGCCGGATGAGTCCATCCGCGAAATTCTGCCCTACGGTGCCTGCAATCCCGGCAACGATGCCTTCCCGAAGGAGCTGCTCACGGCGCAGGTCGTGCTGACCTGTACGCCGTTTGACCCCAACAACCACACCGAGAAGATGAACGCGGCCTTCCTGGAAAACCAGGAAAAGTACGCGCCGTTTGAGCTGGCAGCCACCTTCGACATGGGCAACGGCTACACGATCACGGCCTACCGCCGCGTTAAGGCACCGACGGCGGCAGAGCTCGACACCTACCGCGCCTATCTGGCCGAGGAGAACGAGCGGTTCCCCTACAATTTCAGTGCTGTCTGGGACGAGCTGGCCGTGCAATTCGCAAATAACGGCTGAATCCCCCTTGCAACCGCGCCTTGCGTTGGCTATAATAAAAGCATCCCTATATAGAGGAAGGAACGTGCAAGCTATGCAGATCTTCAACACCATGACCCGCCAGAAAGAGGAATTCGTCCCCCAGAAGGAGGGCGAGTACCGCATCTATGTCTGCGGCCCGACGGTTTACAACTATATCCACATCGGCAACGCGCGCCCGATGATCGTCTTTGACACGCTGCGCCGCTATCTGGAATACTGCGGCAACAAGGTCTACTATGTCTCCAACATCACCGATATTGATGACAAGCTCATCAAAAAGGGTCAGGAGGAGGGCACCTCGATGCAGGAGGTCGCCCGCAAGTTTGAGGCCGAGTACATCAAGGATTCCGACGGTCTGAACGTCAAGGCCCCCACCGTGCGCCCCCGCGCTACTGAGCATATCGGCGAGATCATCCACATCGTCAAGGACCTCGTGGACTCCGGCCACGCCTATGTGGCCCGCAACGGGGATGTCTACTTCCGCGTCAAGTCCGACCCCGGCTACGGCAAGCTGAGCCACCTGAACCTCGACGACCTCGAGAGCGGCAACCGTGAGCTGCGCAGCCGTATGGACGACGACCTGAAGGAGGACCCCGCCGATTTCGCAGTCTGGAAGGCCGCCAAGCCCGGCGAGCCCTACTGGGAGAGCCCCTGGGGCCACGGCCGCCCCGGCTGGCACATTGAGTGCAGCGCCATGGCCCGCAAGCACCTGGGCAAGACCATCGACCTGCATGCCGGCGGTCAGGATCTGATCTTCCCCCATCACGAGAACGAGATCGCCCAGAGCGAGTGCGCCAACGGCTGCACCTTCAGCCGCTACTGGATGCACAACGGCTTCCTGAACATCAACAACGAGAAGATGTCCAAGAGCGCAAACAACTTCTTCACGGTGCGCGAAATCGCCGACAAGTATGGCTACGAGCCGATCCGCTACTTTATGCTGACAGCTGGCTACCGCATGCCGCTGAATTACACCGTTGAGCTGATCGAGAGCTGCAAGAACAGCCTCGAGCGGATGTACACCTGCCGCGACAACCTCGATTTTGCCATAGAGCATGCCCACGGCACCGACACGGCGCTGGTGGAAAAGTGCGAGGATGCGCGCAAAAAGTTCAAGGCCGCCATGGACGACGACCTGAATACGCCGGACGCTCTGGCTGCGATTTTCGATCTGGTCAAGGACATCAACACGCTGTCCGATGCCTCCGACAAAGTGACGCTGGAGACTGCCGCCAAGACGTTTGATGAGCTGACCGGCGTGCTGGGCCTGCTGTACAACCGCAAAAAGGCCGACAGCATCCCCGCCGAGGTCACCGCACTGGTTGAGGAGCGCGCTGCCGCCAAGAAGGCCAAGGACTGGGGCCGCGCGGACGCCATCCGTGCCCAGCTGACCGAGATGGGCTGGAGTGTCACCGACACGGCGCAGGGCCCGAAGCTCGCGAAGCTGTAAAATCATTTCAAAAAAACAGATGCAGGGGCGGCCTGCGCATCTGCGCCGCAGGGCGCGGGTGCGTGGGCTTGCCCCTGATTTTGTGTGTGACATGACGAAGCAACGAACAAAATCAAATAAGAGCCTCTGGGTGCTGTTGGGCGGTGCCCTGCTGCTGCGCCTGGTGCTGGCCCTTGTGACGGACGGCTACCCCTACGACATGAGCTGCTTTGTGGCCTGGGGCGACAAGCTGGCCGCCGAGGGTCCCGCCGCTTTTTACAGCGAGGGCTACTTTGCCGACTACCCGCCCGGCTACCTCTGGGTGCTGGGGCTGGTGGGGGCCATCCGCGCGGCGCTGCACATCGCCTACGAGTCCAAGTGGACGTATTTTCTGCTGGCGCTCGTGCCGTCGCTCTGCGACTGCGGGCTGGCGTGGCTCGTCTACAGAACGGCAAAGCGCAGCAGCCGGGGCGTGAAGGAGCATACCGCGCTGGTGCTGACGGCGTTTACGGCGTTCAACCCGCTGATGCTGTTCGACACCGGTGTCTGGAAGCAGATCGACGGCGCGTTTGCGCTGCCGCTTGTGCTCTGCTTTGTGCTGCTGGAACAGCGGCGCTACCTGCCAGCCGCCGTGCTGTACGGCGTGGCGCTGGCCATCAAGCCGCAGGCGCTGCTGTTCGGCCCGGTGCTGGCGGTGTGCTATCTGGCGGCAATTACGCTGGAAAAGGACCGCCTGCGCGCCTTTGGCCGCTGCTTTGGTGGCGCGGCGCTGGCACTGCTGCCGCCGCTGCTGACAGGTCTGCCTTTTTTTGGCGTTGTGCAGTTGATCCCGAAGCTGATCGACAAATACACCGGCACAATGTCCGGCTACCCCTACGCGACGATCAACGCCTTTAACTGGCTGGCGGCGCTGGGCGGCAACTGGAAGGGGCAGGCTGACCCGGCATTGTTTGGCATCAGCTGGCAGCAGCTTGGGTGCCTCAACATTCTGCTGGTCACGGCGGGACTGGCGTATTTTGCGGTGCGCAGCGTGCGGGGCGGGTGGTTCTCACCGCTGCTGTTGGCGGCGTACTACGGCATCGGCATTTTTACGCTTGCGCACTGTATGCACGAGCGCTACATGGTGCCCGGTGTGCTGCTGACGCTGCTGGCAGCCGCGCACTGGAACGACATCCGCCTGTATGCGGCGGGCGTGGGCCTGTCGCTGACCGGGTTCATCAATCTGGCCACGGTCTACTCGCTGACCGGCACCAACGATGAATGGCTGACGAGCGCGACCAGCTCGACAGTGGCCGTCCTGACCGGCCTTGGGGAGACGGTCTGCTTTGTGCTGCTGATCTTTGCAGTGTGGGACATTGCCCGCCATGGCCACACGCTGGCCCTGCCCGAGACAAAGCCGGAAACTGCCCCGCCCGTGCCCGCACCGCAGCCGAAATGGACCCGCCGCGAGGTGGGCGCACTGTTGGCGCTGACGGCGGCCACGGCGGTGCTGAGCTTTAGCTATCTCGGCAGCCGCACCGCGCCACAGGACCCGCTGGACGCGACAGGAACGGCGCTCTCCGAGAGTGTGACGCTGGACGGCAGCGCGGTATCGCTGTGGGTCTACCCGGGCATCTCGTTCGGCGGCAGCATGACGGTGACCGACGCCAACGGCAGCACGGTCTTTGAAAAGGAGCTGAACTACGGCACCTGCTTCAGCTGGACAGCGAACGACGTGCAGCTGGCGGCGGGCACCCAGCTGACGGTCATGGTCGAGAACGCCCAGCTGTTTGAGCTGGCGTTCCGCGATGCCAACGGCCGGCTGGTGCCGGTCACGGGCGGCGGCGCGCTGTTTGACGAGCAGACCGCCGTGCCCGACACGATCAGCCAGCTGAACAGCATGTATTTTGACGAGATCTACCATGGCCGCACCGGCTATGAGCAGCTGTACAAAATGCCCGTCTACGAGACGACCCATCCGCCGCTGGGCAAGGACCTGATCATGGTCGGCATTGCGCTGTTCGGCATGACGGCGTTCGGCTGGCGGTTCGCGGGTACGCTGTTTGGTGTGCTGCTGGTGCCGCTGGCGTGGTGCTTTGTGCGCCGCCTGACCCGCAAACCGTGGGCGGCAGCCACCGCAGGCGCGCTGCTGGCGCTGGATTTTATGCGCTTTTCCCAAAGCCGTCTGGCAACGATTGACGTTTACGGTACGTTTTTTATCCTGCTGGGAGCCTACTGTATGGTGTGGTACTGCCAGCGGGTGCTGACCGACGGCGTGAACCGCGCTCTGCTGCAGATGGCGCTGGGCGGCGCTGCGTTCGGGCTGGGCTGCGCAGCCAAGTGGACCGGCATCTACGCCGGGGCCGGGCTGGCCGTGCTGTATCTGGGCGTGCTCTATGCGCGATGGCAGCAGAAAAGGCCCGGCTTCCGGGCGGAGTTCCGCACCGCGGCGGTGGGCGGCGTGCTGTTTTATGTGCTGCTGCCGCTCTGCCTCTACATTGGGTCCTATTTGCCGTACTGGTGGCGCGATCCGGCGTTCAGCCTCAGCGATTGGTGGCAGTGCCAGGTGTCGATGTTCAGCTACCACGCGACGCTGAAGGCGACCCACCCGTTTGAGAGCCGCTGGTACACTTGGCTGCTGGGCCTGCGCCCGGTGTGGTACTACCGCAACGGTTACCTGCCCTACGGCATGAAGGCCAGCATTGCGGGCATGGCCGGGCCGGTCATCTGGCTGTTCGGGCTCGCGGCGCTGGTCGGGCTTTTGTGGCATCAGGTCAGCGGGCGCGGCAGCCGCCAGGGCGCGGGTGTGCTGATTTTGTACGGCACGCAGCTCATCCCGTGGATGCTGGTGACGCGCTGCACATTCCTGTACCATTATTTCCCCAGCTCGATGTTCTGTCTGGCGGCGCTGGCACTGGTGCTGGCGCGGATGAAGCACGTAGACTGGGCGAAAAAGATCGCCGCGGGCCTCTGCGTGGTGGCGCTCGTCCTGTTTGTGCTCTATTATCCGGCGCTCTCCGGCCTGCCCATTCCCGCCTGGTGGGCTGACGCCCTGAATGCCCTGCCGAGCTTTGGGTTCTATTAACGGGGAACGGGGGAGTTCCTTTCTTATAAGAAAGGAACCGAAAGAATTATAAAACAGCAAAACAAAGAACCACTGCTATGGGAAGGCATAACACATTCCTTAGCAGTGGTTTTTGATTATTTATTTAGAATTTCTTCGGTTCCTTCTTTGTAAAGAAGGAACAAATCTCCCGTACTTACGCTTCGGGCAGATAAATATGATGCGGCAGACCCTCGACGTAGATGGGGGTCAGCTCAGCCTGTACGAGGGGCAGGGCATAGGCGAGGAATTCGTCCGTCATGGCGGTGTGGTCGGCGTTGACCCACTCCAGCGGGACCTTCTTCTCGAGGTTTGCGACCTCGCTGATCGGGTGCAGGCTCGTGCCGCACTGGTACGGCGCATTGGAAATGCGGTCCAGTGCGACCATCTCGCCGGTGTGACCCTCAAACGCGGCCTTGGCAGCGGCGCCGCCGACCTGATACGCCTCGGTGATGTCGGTGCGGCTCGTCAGATGGCCCGCACAGCGCTGCAGCGTCGAAAGCTCGATGCAGCGGGTCTTGGTGTCCAGACGGCGTGCAACGGTGTTTGCCAGGAAGCGCGCCGTGCCGGTCAGAGCCTTGTGGCCGAACGCATCCACCGCGTGGACATCGTCGGCCAGCTCGCAGACATAGCGGCCATCCTCGAGCTTGACGCCCTCGGACACGGCGATGACAATGGACGGCTTCTCCTTCTGCATCCGCTCGACCTTCTCGACGAAGTGATCCACATTGAACGGAACCTCGGGCAGGCAGATCATGTCCACGCCCTCGCAGTCCTCGGCTTTCGCCAGCGCCGCGGCTGCGGTCAGCCAGCCCGCATTGCGGCCCATGATTTCGACGATGGTCACGTACTTCGTGCCGTAGACCGTCGCATCGCGGATGATCTCCTTCATCACAACGCCGATGTACTTGGCCGCGCTGCCGTAGCCCGGCGTGTGGTCAGTCACCATCAGGTCGTTGTCGATGGTTTTGGGCACGCCCATAAAGCGGATGTCGCTGCCGATGTGTGCGCCGTAGTCGGCCAGCTTGCCGATGGTGTCCATCGAGTCATTGCCGCCGATGTAGAAGAAGTAGCCGATGTCCAGCTCCTTCAAAATCTCGAACAGCCGAATGTAGACTCTCTCGCCCTCGGCGGTGTGCCAGTCGGGCAGCTTATAGCGGCAGGAACCCAAATAGCTGGACGGGGTGCGCTTCAAAAGCTCAATGTCTAGTGCGGTTTTCAGCTTGTCGTCCAGCACGCAGGTGCGGCGCTCCAGCAGACCGGCTACGCCGTGCAGCATGCCGTAGACCTTGCCTGCGCCGCGGCGCTTGCAGCTCTCATACACGCCGGCCAGACTTGCGTTGATGACCGAGGTGGGGCCGCCGGACTGACCAACGATTGCGTTTTTTGCCATGGTTTTCCTCCTTGCAGGCGGGGCCTGCAGCTTGTGGGTGGGTGCTCCCGGCAGAGGGTAGAGGTACCGCGGAGCAAACGAATTTTGTCATCCTCAGTGTATCATGCCGGAGCAGGTTTGACCATTGCGGCAGTTGCCTAAATAGCGGCGCGGCTATCGCAGATTCCCGATTCCGCAGTGCGGAACGGCCATGCGCGGCACAATTCTGTATATGGAAATCTGTTCCGCGGTATGGAATTTTGCACTGCAAAAAACTGCAAGAATGATTTTAAAACCTTGCAAAAATTGCAAAACAGCAATAACTTGTGCAAGTTGACGAAGGTGTTGGATTTTTGACCGGCTGCAGGGCAAGGTGCCGGAGGGGCTCTGCCACCCTGCGGTTCACGCAAACTTTTTCGCAATACCATCTTGACACCACCCCTCAACCGTGCTATTCTTTAACCATCAAAAGCGTTGAAGAGGAAAAGTACCGCTCCATATCCGCACAGAGAGCCTGGCGTCTGGTGTAAGCCGGGACGGAGACAGGGCGCGAAAGAACACCTCCGAGCTGCAGCCTGAAATGCAAAAAGTAGGGTGTGCCGCAGGCCGTGCGTTACAGCGGCAGCGTTTCAAAGGTGAACGTGTACGGAAAAAGTGACCGTATGCCATTATTTCGGCTGCGGTAATTTAGGTGGCACCGCGGATCCAAGACAGCGATTCGTCCTAATGCAGGGCGAATGGGCTGTCTTTTTTGTTTACCATTCGGAGGGTGTAAGACGTAAACCGAAAAGGAGAAACAAACAATGTGCTGCATCATGGGTTATGCTGGGCGTGATCTGCCCAAGGAAACTTTCACCGAATATCTGCTGCGTACCACCAGCCGCGGCCCGGACGACCAGCGCGTGGCCGAGACTGAGTTCGGTCTGCTGGGCTTTGGCCGTCTGGCCATCATGGGCCTGACGCCCGAGGGCATGCAGCCCTTCTTCCGCGGTGCGGACTGCGTGGCCTGCAACGGCGAGCTGTACGGCTTCCGCCCCGTCAAGGCCGAGCTGGAGGCCGAGGGCTACACGTTCGAGTCCGACTCCGACTGCGAGATCATCCTGCCGCTCTACTACAAGTACGGTCTTGACATGTTCAGGCATCTCGACGCCGAGTTCGCCATGATCCTGTACGACAGCCGCAAAAAGCTGCTGATCGCCGCACGCGACCCCATCGGCATCCGCCCGCTGTTCTACGGCTACAGTGAGTCGGGGCACATTGCCTTTGCGTCCGAGGCGAAAAACCTCGTGGGCCTGTGCAAAAAAATCTATCCGTTCCCGATTGGCAGCTACTACTGCAACGGTCAGTTTGTGCGCTACTGCGACATTGCCGATACGCCCGCCTACAGCCAGGACGAGCTGCCCGAGATTTTGACGAACATCCGCGAAAAGCTGGTTGCCGGTGTGGACAAGCGCCTTGACGCCGACACGCCGGTTGGCTTCCTGCTGTCGGGCGGTCTTGATTCGAGCCTGGTCTGCGCGATTGCGGCCAAGAAGCTGGGCAAGCCGATCCGCACGTTCGCTATCGGCATGAGTGAGGACGCCATTGACCTGAAATACGC
>OLPA01003383.1_pt1 | contig 10905 bp, 10 predicted proteins | sample 1672811 | NCBI WGS metagenome assembly OLPA01 (sample SAMEA3136726, study PRJEB25190) | human gut metagenome | biome: human gut; feature: human-associated habitat; material: faeces | place: Austria | collected 2013
GAGCGCTTGAATGGCATTCAAGAGGTCAGCGGTTCGATCCCGCTTATCTCCACCAGAAAAAGTCCTGAAATCGTGAGATTTCAGGACTTTTTCTTTATCTTTATCCCAAAATCTATCGTTTTGCAAGCTTCGTACCAGAATGCGTACCAGAACTGTACCAGAATTGCGTTTGAAAGTAATGGACTTATTGCGACGATTTGCTACGCCCCGATCAGCCCGGCGAGGCGCTCCACGGCGGTGGCCTTGACGCCGTCCTGGACGTGGAGATAGTGCTCTGTCATGTCCACATCTGCGTGCCCGGCAAGGGACTGTATCGTCTCCATGGGGACGCCCTGGGCCTGCAGCTGGCTTACAAAGGTGTGCCGGCATGAGTGCGGCGTGAGCGGCCTGACGCCCGGGACCGACTTCAGCGCGGCGGCAAACTTGTCGCGGAAATGCGTCGGGTTGCAGGGCTTGTCCACGCCCCTGCCCGTCCAGAGATAGGGCGTGCAGTACTCGCGCAGACCTGCGACCATGCCGCGATAGGCCTCGGGTATCGGCACATCACGGATACTGCTGGCGCTCTTCGTCTCGCCGACGAACACCGTGCCCTTGACCTGCTTCACCGCCTGCCGGATATGTACGCACGAGCCGTCGGGCTCGATGTGCCCGGCCTCCAGCGCAAGCAGTTCCTGAGAGCGCATACCCGTGAGGAGCAGCAGCCTTATGCTGTCGCCCGTCTTGTCGTGAGGCAGGTACTTGAACAGCTTTCGGACTTCTTCCGCTGTGAAGGAGTCCTTTTTGCTTTTCTGGGGCGCGTGCCGCGTCTTGTCCGCGAGCTCGACCGGGTTCTTGAGGATGAGGTCGTTTGCCTGAGCCTTGCGCATGATCTGGAACATCATGCCACGGCACTAAGTTCCTGCAAGACTTCCTTGCAGCTTATCGTGTGTGATGATTACTTCTTTGACTTATACTCTGCAAACCACATTTTGTAATTGTCATCGTCAGCAAGCTTGTGCTTCTGAAAAGTTCGAAAAGATTTAGGAAATTTTGCAATGCCAGCAGTACTCATACTCAGAAATTCGTCATACATCTTTAGCCATGTGCGTCTACTTTCAATTATTTTTTTAGACGTATTGGGAGCAAAACCTAAATAGTACTCACCGTTCTCATATATATGTGGATGAATACTACCATTTACGCCTGAGCCTTCAATGGATGCATAGTACATTTTTGCACTTATATTCATCTTTTTTGTTTGCGCATATATTAATTCCCTATTCTCACACTTAAAATCCCAATCTTTTGCGCGCAAAAAGGATTCTAAAGTCCTGGAGCGAAATTCTTCGTCAACTAGCATTGATTGCTTTTTCACTCCCCAAGCATCACGAAATCCAAAAAGGTAGTCAACGAATATCCCGGATTTCAATGCTTCGATTTTTCTAGGAGAATTGTCTGCATCGCTAAAATCTTCATCATGTAAAAAGAGAAGATATCTTGAGTCCATCTCCCATATTTCATCCCAACAATTCCAATCAACACCTATGGTACCAGGCGGATCGGATGAATAAGCCTGTTGGCGAAGCCTTGATGCGGTCTGATAGTCGCCATCAATCGCATGGTTTAAACACCCTTCGGCAATAGCTCTTTTTTGTTTAGCTAGCATTGTCACATTGTGCGCCTCCCGCTGCCTCTGGCCATTTTCTTTGACTTGAGTTATAAGTTGACAAATTAATTAGAATGCAGCAAAATTCAGAGCTGTTTTACAGCACAAATACGGCCGCATGAAGCTTATATGTTAAATAACGAACTCTGTCTCCGATATTTAAATCAACATAACAGAATCGGCTGCCGGAAGCAACGAAAAGCTGCAAGCATTGTACCGAAAATTACGCCGTATGAACGACCCGGCGTATCTGCCGACGGTCACGATGGCCGAGCTCTACGACACAATTTACGAGAGCAGGCCGCCGGTCATCGAGGGATTACTCCAAAACGGCACGTACATATTCGCAGGCGCACCAAAGGTTGGCAAGTCCTTCCTCATGGCGCAGCTCGCCTATCACGTCGCCACGGGACAAAAGCTCTGGGACTGTGAAGTCCACCAGGGCACGGTGCTCTACCTCGCGCTCGAGGACGGTTACGAGCGGCTGCAAAGGCGAATGTACCGGATGTTCGGCGTGGAGGGTGCGGAGAAACTGCACTTTGCCATAAGCGCGAAGCAGCTCGGAAACGGCCTCGACGCGCAGCTTGAGAAGTTCGTGCGTGAGCACCCGGACACGCGGCTCATCATCATCGACACACTGCAAAAGGTGCGCGAGCTGAGCGGCGAGGCGTACAGCTATCGGGACGACTACCAGATTATCGGCCAGCTCAAGCAGTTTGCGGACAAGTTCGGGCTGTGCATGCTCATCGTCCACCACACGCGCAAGTCTGCTGCGAACGACGAGTTCGACCGCATCTCCGGCACGACCGGGATCTACGGCTGCGCCGACGGTGCGTTCGTGCTGAGTAAGGAAAATCGCACGGACAACGCGGCCACGCTGAGTGTCTCCGGCCGAGACCAGCCCGACCAGCGCATCCACCTTGTGCGTGACGAGGAGCGACTGCTTTGGTGCTTTGACCACGCGGACAAGGAGCCATACCACGAGCCGCCTGACCCGCTGCTTGAGAAGGTGGCAGCGCTTGTGACGGAGGAAAATCCAGCATGGGAAGGCAGTGCGACGGAGCTGATCACGGCCCTGGCGCTGGACATGCAGCCCAATGCGCTGGCCAAGAGGCTGAACGTGAAAGCGGGACGACTGCTGAGTGACTTCAACGTGAGCTACGCAAACGTGCGTACCAAGGTTGGCAGTCACATCACCCTGACGCTGCAAAGGTGACGATGGTGACGGTGGTGACGATGAAAATAGGGGTGTTAAAACATCGTCACCATCGTCACCCATCGTCACCGGGGCAGGGTGTACCGGAACGGTACACCCAGCAATGCTCTGAGAAGATGTCGCGAAACGCGATACCATTGCGACGAAGAGTACGCCGAGACAGCGTACCCTTCGTGAAGAAGCTTTGTCCAAGGGCGCACTTCTATACATGGCCATGTGTGTGCGTCAAATCTGCGTCGCTACGCTCCGGTCAAGGGCATGGCCCTTGCGCCGCTGCACGGCTAACCCAATTTCAAGGAGGTATGGTTATAGCTAAAACCAAGGAACAACTTCAACGTGAATGCGCTGAGCTCGAACAGCGCATCCGGCAGCACAAGAACCGGCTCCAACGCCTCGAGCAGCGTACAAAGCACATTGCCAAAGGCGAGCGCCAGAAACGTGCGCACCGGCTCATCACCCGCGGCGCGGCGGTGGAGAGCGTCGCGCCAACTGTGCGCAACATGAGCGAACTCGAGTTCTACGAGCTTGTCGAGCGCATCTTCTCTCTACCTGAGGTGCAGGCGCTCTTGCCGAAGGGCGGTGAGTGATTGGCGCTCTACCACTTTCACGTCGGTCAGGTGAAGCGCAGCGCCGGCCAGTCGGTCATCGAATCGGCGGCCTATCGCGCGGGAGAGAGGCTATACAGTGAGCGCTACGGCGAATACAGCGACTACACCCGCAAGGGCGGCGTGGTGTACACCGAGATCCTGCTCCCACCGCACGCGCCGCGCGAGTACGCTGACCGGCAGACACTTTGGAACGCTGTTGAGGCCGCAGAGCGCGGCAAAAACGCGCAGCTCGCATACAGCTTCGACATCGCGCTGCAAAACGAGTTCACACTAGAAGAAAACATCGCCCTTGCACGGCGATTCCTGCTGGACAACTTCGTCTCACGTGGCATGATAGCGGACTTTGCCGTCCACCGGCCTGACAAAGCAGGTGGCATTGAAAACCCCCACTTCCACGTCCTCTGCCCAATACGTCCACTTAACCCGGACGGCATTTGGGGCGCAAAGCAGCGGCGAGTGTACCGCGAGGACGGAAAGTTCGATGCAGTGCCGACCACCGACTGGGGCAAGCCTGAGGCACTTGAAGTCTGGCGCAAGGCATGGGCAGAGTTGTGCAACGCGAAATTCAAAGACAAAGGGCTTGAGTGCCGCATTGACCATCGCTCATATGAAAGACAGGGCATTGACCAAGCGCCGACCGTCCATGAGGGTGTGGCTGTGCGGCAGATGGAGGCAAAAGGCATGACAACGGACAAGGGCGAGCGAAACCGATGGATAAGGTCGGCCAATGTGATGTTGCGTGCGCTGCGGGAAAAGATAAAAGCCCTGACGGGCTGGCTCGAAGAGCTCCGTGCCGAACTGGATAAGCCTCAGTCTCCGACGCTCACCGAGCTGCTTTCGGACTACTGCGAAGCACGCAACGCTGGAGCGTGGAGCAGCAAGGCAAAGGTCAGCAACCTGAAGCGCTTCGCAGCAGCCGCAGCGTATCTGCAAGAGAACGACTTGCACACATTGGATGACTTGCAAGCCCGACTTGATTTGCTGCGCAAGCGTCTATCCGACGTAAAATCCAACCTCGACGCCAAGCACGGCCGTATGAAAGAACTTCGAGACCTGCTGAGATACGCCGAACAGTACAAGCGCACCAATCCCGTCCACGACCAGCTCCGGGATATCAAGTGGAAGTCCAAACGCGAGCAGTTCAAGGCCGAGCACGAAAGCGAGCTCCGCCAGCTCTACCTAGCCCGCCGCAAGCTCACGGACGGCATCCACACCACCGAGTGGCAGCGTGAGCTTGACGCCCTGGAGCAAGACTGCGAGGCCGAATATGCAAAGTACAAGCCCCTGCGCGACGAAATGAAAACGCTGCTGGACGTTAAGTATTGCGTTGACCAGGCGCTCAGCGGTGAAGAAGACAAAAGTCGCGAACCGCGACTTTTTACAGAAAAGACGATTTGAATACAAAAGCGAAGCGGGTGGCACCAACCACCCGCTTGTTATATCTTCAGTCCTTCTTCCCAAGCCGGTCAACAACAGCCAGCACAGCACGCAGATCGTCCTCGTCCATATCTTTGAGGCCATCCATTATCTGCTTTGCCAGCAGAGGATTTTTGTACTCGGTGTCCTCATCGAAGAAGTCACGCGGCGTAACTCCCAAGACGTCGATGAGATACAGCAGCTCCGTCACTGAAGGCTGAGAGTAGCCGGTAACGATGTTGTGGATGTAGTTCTTGCTGTGCCCAGTGTCATAGCTGAGCTGATATTCGCTCTTGCCGCGGAGCATCCGCAGTTCCGTTATCCTATTTCGCACAAAGTCCATGTCCATAAGCCTACACCTCCACAGCACTTGTGAAATCAATATACACTCTGCAGGTGTGCTACAAGTGCTTTGACGGTGTGCATATTATGCTCGATAACACACTAATAATGTGTTATACTGCCAATAAACACTTTGTCAGTGGGGGATGACAGCTATGGCAGTATACACGTTTGTAGGTCACGGCAGTATTTGCGATTTGGACATACGAGAGCGGCTCAAAAAGGTGGCATTCGGCGCGGCGCGTAGGGATGATGTCATTGAATTTGTTCAAGGAGGCAACGGGGATCTCTACAGCTGGAGTTTAGCTGCAGCGCTGGAAGTCAAGCATAGATACCCTAAAAAGGCCATTACAATAGCAGCGCCTGAGGCCGTTGCTGGAGCCTTTCCCGCCTGCGCTATTGACCGCGCAATATTACAGCTGAGTCCAATGGGGGCGAAGGGTAAGGCAACTGTGAGACGGATCATAAAAGCATCCGACGTGGTAGTCTCATATTGCTACGAAGGGATAAGCAAGGCTGATAGTGAGCTGCGGAGATATGCATTGGCGCAAGGAAAAAAGCTGATCGACATCACTTCACCTGATACAGCGGCGCAGCTTGCGTTGGCGGATGGCAATCGTGCTGCCATAAAAGCAATGCGTGTCAGAGTTCAAAGCAACAAGCCCTGTGCCATATTTGCACTCGGGCCAGCGACAAGTGACCGAGTGAATTTGTTTGGCGAGACCGTAGATTTTATTATGAGCGTCTATGGGGTAGAGCATTTTCTTGTTGCGGCGGAGTACATTGGGACAGCGTTTGTTCAGGAACTCAGGCTCCGAAAAGCGCACATCACAGCAGTTACACATTACAACGTAGCAGACGGTGCACTGCCTGAGCTGCGCTCACGTTATTGCCCTCTTTGTCAGGATATCATAAACGTGCGTACTGAAGCCAAAGGCCAGCGAGCAAAGGCCCTCGCCTCTGCTCGCTGGATGTTGGAAGTTTCAGATTTTGCTATCTGCAGATTGACGGGCTCACCCATAGAGATGACTCTGCGTCGGTGTGTGGCAGAAGCGAGAGGTGCCGCTATGTTTGACATGGGTAAAAAATATTTTGCACAGACCGCAAATATTTCTAATGAGACGACATACAAGGCATAAACGCCACATTTTATCAATGTACATAGTTGAAATAAATCGATTGTATATTATCGGAAATTGTCATATAATGCACATAAGATGTCTCATAAAGAGGGTGAGAATGTGGCGCTAGAACATGTGAGCATATGGGATCCTGAATCAGGTTACAGGCACATTTCCATAGAAGAAGCTGAAGCAATACATCCTGAAGGCGTAAGTTCTGCCAGCAGGAAATTTGCGTGTGAGTTGTGTGGACAATATGTCACCCTCACCAAGAAAGGCGAAAACAAACAGCACTTTCGTCACCAACCTGGTCCAGATAAGTATTGCATTGAAAAGAAAGCCAGCTATTTATATCATTTCCCGCACATCCTCTCGCGGCACCCGCTCCCTCTTCGCATTATCGTAAATACTGATAGACGAACATATTCACTTCAGTTGGGGTTTACGCCGCTGCCAGAAGAAATTAAATGTGAAAAAATACATATTGAAACTGCAACTGGCAGCTATGATTATAATTTCAGCGACCATATTTTAGCAAGGAAGATCAGCTTTGTAAATGTAGGTCCTATTCCTAGTGCAAGCTACAAGATAGAATATGTTGATACTTCGGACAAGCTTAAAAACTTTTGGCCTAACTATGTGGAAGGTATAGAATCTAAAGGTGCTTTATTTGAAAAATCGAGCGGCAAAAAGCTTGTTGCTGGGAGCAAAGCATATTTTGGGCAAAAATACTATCTGTTGTGCAGATATAAGCCTTCGACTCACTCTGATATTACATTCACAGAAATTGCGGAGCATGTGAGTAATAGTTATACATACTGGCACATTTACGAAGTTTCAATTGAAAATTTCTCGAAAGACAGCGCCGACTTTTTTATGCGTTATTCTGTTTTCTTATCCTCAAGGCCAAGCGAGCTTTATCCAATAGGCCGGTATGTGTTGTGGATCCAAACTTTGTATACTATAGCAAGTCCACAAACAAGACCACCAGAGTATATTTCTATATGTCAGATGGTAACGATGAGGTAAAACTGTTCCCTTGTCGTGCTGATGGCGTTGACCGTAGTACCGGAAACGTGGAAAACTCACAGCTAGTAGGAATTGCTGCAAGTGGGCTTGAGCAATTGGTTTCAATTGGTATGTACGGCTCGAGAGGATTTACATACTTGTACCCCAAAAGCGAGTACAAACGTGAGGAATTACCACGTTTAACAGTGTGTGACATTAAAGAAGTTGAGATTAGTGAGGAATTATGTTTATCACTGCCAAAGTCAGGAATTTTGCTTATCGATCCTCCGTTCGACGGAAAAGTTGTTGTTAGGAAAAATGGCAAAATGAAGAATGTGGTAAAGCTCAGCGGAGGCACACGCTGCGAGATAAGCGGTATTATATTTGGTACGACTCTTGAGCTCTATCAGGGATGTGACCTAATAAGGGTAATTAGTTTTAAGCGAAAGGAAGTTACAGCTGGCTATTCGCAAGATGATAATGAAATGTTGGAGAGGCTGCAAAATGCAGGAGGTTCTACAATAAGCGTGCCGCATTCATTAGGGGCAGCTGTATTGAAATTCAGAGTCTATCCAAAAACACAGGCCTGGCTAATGAAAACTGTCAAGAGTGGGGAAATGACTGCCGGCGCATATAAAGCGACGGTAAAATATGCAGAGAAAATAGGGGGACAAAATGTATAGAGAAACTGATGAAATAACATCACTATGTTTTGTTTCGGCTGAGCTTGATCAAAAAACAGGGAAACCCTTTTATGTCCGAGTGGCAGATTTAATAGATGGAGCATGGAAATACCCAAAAATAGATAACAATCTGCCAAAAAAATACGAAAACCATAGCAGGCTGTTACTTTCAAATGGACCCAGACAGTTAAATTCTGCGGGAGTTTGGAAATGGTATGCAAGAACCAGCAATATAGACCCTAACAAGGACGTGATTGAATCAGACTTCGTAGAAAGCCTGAAACCGCTGAGGGTCGTTGAACTCACAGGAACAGCAAGCCTTGACGATATATATGACAACTTGGCATCAGGTATCATCATTCGTTGCCTTCACTGTGACACAGTATTTGCGCGAAAAATAAGAGCAAATTTATTTGAGGGCCTCATGCTGCCAGTAGAGCAGCAAGAATGGAAAGATAATTCAACTGTAAGCCTGAGAGAAGAAACAACCATCACTTCGCTGGCATTGTATGAGTTTGCTTCAGATGATTTAATTGAGGTGCAAAAGTCATTATATTTCTTAAAATCACCTGACTATAAGCCGAAATCTGTATACTTAGTCCGAGATTGCACCAATCAGATAATTAAGGATAGGCTCCTTGTAAGAGCACAACGCAAACCATTTGTAGCAAAGTTTGGCGGTACAACAGCAGAGTGGCAAAAATGCCGAGAGCTTTTGCTTTCAGTGTGTGAACCCTCATTTTATGAGGACGTGGCATCCCGGCTGAATTGCAGCTTAGACGAGGCAAAAAAGTACGTTGACAGATTCGCAAATGAGAAAATAGCACAAATAGATTCAGATGATATTGAAATCGAACTGCTAAAAAACCTTGTGAAAGACCCGGATATACGAAGTCGCTGTATGGAGTTGCTCAAGGCTGCGTGGGAGAAAGAAAATGCACCGATCATTACAGAGTTGGAGAGCAAAAAAGATGCATCTAAGGAAGAACTGGTGAACCTTGAGAAACAAAAACAGTCCCAGGAAGCCAAGCTCGCTGAAATAAACTCAGCCTTGAACACGATCCAGAGAGAATGCGATGCAAAACAAGCAGAGCTGAAAAAGCTCACTGCCTTGGGCAATGAGGCACTCACCAAGACAAGAGACAAACTCGATAAAGCAAAGAAGGATGTTTCTGGTTTCTGGTCCGACGTGGCAATGATGCTTCCAATTGGCACGAGTCCCACATCTCTTTATGATGGGACATTTATCAGCGGCAACGTTCCAACAAACCTTGAGACAGAACCATTCGAAGACAAAGGTCAGCTGCTGGACATTTTATGTGAAAACCTCGAGAACGCTGGAGTTGACAGCGAATACCACTTAGCATTGGCTGCATATCTTCTGTCAGCATATGCGACAAAAAGTGATATTATGCTTGCGGGGCCAAATGCCAAGGAAATAGCTGATACCCTTTGTCTCACACTGCTGGGCACAACGGCTCCAGTATTGTCATGTTCAGAAAGCTTTAGCGAAAAAGCAATTGAGAGTGCAGCAAGCTGCCCTGTTTTGGCCGTAGAGGGGGCGTTTTCAGCGTCCTTTCAAAATCGCCTGCCTACCATCAGGAATCGTTTTGGCAGTACCATGATGATCTGGCTGCACTCTTTTGCGGAAGATCTCTGCATTGAACCTCGCGGAATTCTCAACTATGTATTACCGGTTCTTACGGAACTCTTCATTGCCAAACCGCCCGCTTCTGGAGTACCTGTCAGCGTAAGCGGCATCCCGGAACAGCTGGATTTGAACGCAGACGCTAAATATCGAGCAAAACTGCAGCATTTGGAAGCTTATCAGATAAGCGAACTGACCGAATATCAACTTTCTCATAATCTACAGTTAGCCAAGGCACTTGCCGAATCTAATAATTATGATATGGAATTTATGTTTGGCCACTTCCCCGTTGCTGTTATTACGAGCAAGTTGAGTGTACTTGAAGATAGAATGGAAGATAACAGTGTGTCTGCGAGAGTAAAAGCAGCCATTGCGCGTCTTACTGGTATACAGCATGAAAATTAGTGATTTTATTTCTCTTGTTGAACGTGAACTAGGCATACCGAAGTATGGGGGGCTGAAATATCTTCCAATGTGCGACGCCGCCTATAGCTTGGCCGGGATGACAGCCATGGCGTCTCTTTGGGATCATGACGAATCTGAGGATCACATTTCTGTTCAGCACTTCAAGTTACGTGCAAAGCATGTAATAGCAGCTTTGTGTTCGTTGTCAATAGATATATCATCGCAAATGAAAGACTATGTGGTTCCCATCTGCAATGAAATATACAACATATATTTGTCAACAGGCAGCATTTTACGTTCTCCACACGAATTGCGTGCAGTACAGGTGTCGAGTTGCACTTTGGGCGGAGTTACTCTTTATCGGGGATTTGAACCGGGAAACAGGCGGTTGATGAGTGGACTGGGCTTCTATTTACCTGACAGCATTGACCGTGTAAACGGTTCAATACAGCAGTTGTTTTCTTTACCCAACTTGTCACCGGCTGAAATTGTTATGGATTTCGTGAAACAAAGTGAATGGCAGAGCATTGAATGGACAGGTGAAGAAGTGTTCTTGAGGACAACGCCTCCGTTCAACAGTAAATATTGGCAGACAGAACCAGATAAAAGCGGGGAATTATCCATTATAAAACGCGATAGTGGCCAAAAAACATACTCTATTTATAGATTTGATACAGGAAGGTTTATGAGCATAGACATACCGCAATGGATGTTGCAAGATGTTTCCCCAGGAACAGACCAGAGTTCAGGCGCACAGGGAGAATGGAGACGCATCGCATTAGGAGTTTTTTCACTGAGGGATGTTTTTCCAGA
>OLPA01003385.1_pt1 | contig 10900 bp, 9 predicted proteins | sample 1672811 | NCBI WGS metagenome assembly OLPA01 (sample SAMEA3136726, study PRJEB25190) | human gut metagenome | biome: human gut; feature: human-associated habitat; material: faeces | place: Austria | collected 2013
TACGTAAGAATTAATTGACCTGCACATTTTCCTGTTTTTCCTTTTACATATATGCGAAGACTTCCTTGGGATAAATCTCCGGCCTCTATGGTCCCTAAGAATGCAGTATCGTTTGAGCTTAATTCATCAGCCTTTAAGCTGACACTTGCATTGTATATTTTGTCTCTTCCGAGATTCATTGCTTTTACCGGGATCTCTACTGTATCCATAGTGTATAAAACAGATGGAATATCTGAAGCTTCCAGCTTAACACGAACCGGTTGGATGATCTGAAAAGACAGTAATTCTGTACCGGTAGTTGCCGTTGCTTTCGAATCTTCATAATCCAGAGAAAAAGTAATGACAGCCTGGCCAGGATCACAGTTTTCTGTTATAGTAATCATCTGTTCCAAAGTAATTGCTTCACCAGGAGCCAGGACTTGTACATAAAAAGAGTTTTTCTCAAATTCGATTCCTTTGTTCTCTGTAGAAAGGGAAATTTTTAAACCAAATACATTTTGACTGCAGCTTTTATTTCGAAATGTCAGCGACATTTCTGTTGTAGAACCAGCCTCCAATCGTCCACCTGAAAGATTGCTGTCTTCTAATAATACCTGCGGTTTATGTAATATTTTTTCACTTGATGAGTCTGATGTTGAATTACCTCCTCCCCCACCGCCCGAATACCCTCCGTTGTCTATAACCGGATCTGTTATCTGCGGGGCGTCACCGTCCTCCGGATTATCACTGTCTATTACAACATGAAAAGGATTCGATTTAGAACCATCACCAAAGTCATCTCCTGATGTAAAAATATCCGGATCCGGATTTTCTTTATCGGTATCAGCTTTATCAGGAGTCTTTTCATCCTCTGCCGGAGGTTCGGTACTCGGAGGTTCGGTACTCGTAGAATCATCCTCTTTTTCATCAAGGGTTAACGAGTTGTCATTCTCATAAGATACGGACGGATCTGAGTCCGTAAATCCTTCTTCAGCAGATGTAATCTCCGTGTTTTGAGGCTCTGTGGCAAAAACGGTAGCTGGAAGAAATATTATTGTCGTACACAATACTAATGCCGTTTTTACAAATAAATTTCTCATTATCAGGCAGTCCTTTCTCTTAAGATTCCTCCATCCATTTCATATACGTGGTCACATAAGATTCTGATGTCCTCTTCATTATGGCTTGCCAGCAAAATGGTTTTTCCTGCTGCTTTTAAATCCAGCAGTAGTTCTCTTATTTCTTCCACGCCATGTTTATCCAGTCCATTAAACGGCTCATCCAGGATCAAAAACAGAGGATCTTCCATAATGGCCTGTGCAATACCAAGGCGTTGACGCATTCCAAGGGAATATTTTCCGACTGGTTTCTTCATGTCCGGATCCAATCCTACCCTTTTTAAGACTATGCGGATATCGGCCTTCGAGATCCGGCCATTCATGTCTGCCAGGATCTCCAGATTTTTAAAGCCCGTATATTGTGTAAGAAAACCGGGAGTCTCGATAATAACTCCAAGACTTTCAGGAAAATCCACATCATGGCCTATTTTTTTTCCAAATACAAAAATAGTGCCCGTAGTTACAGGAAGAAACCCACAGATGCATTTCATAAGGACGGTCTTTCCGGAACCGTTATTTCCAACAATCCCATAGACGTTCCCTGTTTTCAAGGAAAGATTTACTTCCTGTAACACGATGTCTTCACCGAAACGTTTGGTCACGTGTTCTATTTTTACGCAGGTGTTCTGCATCATTCCACTTGCTCTTTGCGGATCACAGGCCAAACTAAATATCCCTTCAGATTTCTTCCAATCTTCCATATAAAACACCTCCCAGAATTCCCAGCATTACTAATAAAAACAACAGTAGAAATAGCCAAACTCCTATTTTGTCCGGTCCCCAATTTTCATCAGCCAGTATCCATTCTACTGGATAAAACCATATCTGATTCTTAAAATAGCGGTCATGAAGGATAATTCCGAAATAAAAGCTTACAAAAGGGATTCCATATGCCATGTAAGCAGAATCCCATAAAATCCCGCAGCTTCCACCGAAAGTACTTATGATACTTCCGATAAGTCCTGTCCGAAATGCCTTCATGAGTAAGTCCAGAAGTGCTTCTTTCTGAATAGCACCCTTTATCTCCAGCGGATAGAACACAATAAAATTGATAAAAAGTACCGTTAGTATAGATAACGTCCAGACCATAAAACCAGATACCATAATGGAAAAAACTTTACCTTCGATATACTGTCTGCGAGTCGTTCTGGGAAGTATCTCCTTTAAAAATCCACTTTTATATTCTTGCAGAATGGAATCACTCCATGGCAATACGGCTGCTACCGGAATGGCAAAAGATACTGCCTGACTTTTTAAGGAACCTTCCAGTATACTGATAAAAGTACCACATGTCAGTGCTTTTTTTAAGCTGGGATAAGTCTGTCCAATGGCGATGGAGATGCAGGCTATCAGCCATGCTGCCAGAAAATTCTTATTAAAAAACATACGTTTTGTTTCACCCCACATAGGTTTTCCCCCTTCCGATCATGTCTTTTCTCCAAGAAATTCAAAGGTATATTTTTTCATCCGGTTAATTGCAAAAACTGCAAGAAGAACTAAAATACCCAGAAAAAACATATAGGAATGCGAGATTTTCGGGAGCAATGGGTCATAACCCAAGTTATGTTTTCCGTATACTGCCTGGTTCAGAGGACTGATCCAGCAGATTAATACATTTACCTGATACATTTCGTATTTTTCTTTATGTAAAATTGCAGCCAGTACTTTCGGGTCCAATAAAAAACCAAAGACACTGTAAAGAAGGCCAAAAATCATCCCCTTAGTCTTCCCTTTATAGAGATTTCCTACAAGGATTACAAAGCTTAAGGTCAGCGAATAACAAAACAGAAGGAAGAAAACCTGCAGCATACAGCCATAGGGTGAGATACTTTCCATGACCCTTACTGTAGAAGGGACCTGCAGGTTTTTTCCTAATTCTGAATAACCAAGCATGGCCGCAGTTTCGCTCCACAGGTTACCTGGATAACTCTTTTTCATACACAGCACGGCCGTAAACAGCAGCATCAAAACCGTATATAAAACAGTTACAAGAATAACATAAATGAATTGACCTAAAAGCCATTTCCTCTTGGTTGTCCGGGTCAGCTGGTATGGAGTAATAGGTGTCATCTTCGGCAGGTCAGAAAACATAAGAAGCAAGAGCAGTGAACTGGACAGTACTGCTATCCCATCCCCAAATGTCCAGATAAATGGTTCAATGGCCTGTACCGGTGTATCGTAGGTCTCCATTACAACCATGATTCTGCCTGTAAGCAGGAAACTAAGTACAAATTCTAACAGAAATATAAAAATAACTTTGGGATTACGTAGAAATCCGAAGAAATTGTACCTTACAATTCCAAATACCTGTCTCATGTCAGTAACCCAGATTCCGGTCTATGATACTGCCATCCACGGCATTAATGGTAAGGAAACTTTCATTCGGATCTTTACTGGTATTTGATTCTGTTTCTCCGTTATATTCACTTTCTGAAGTCATGCTGCCGAAAAAATCCCAGACGGGGATCAAAATACCTGTGTGTGCGTCAGTAGACGGCTCATATATTCTGGCATAGCCAAGAACGATCCGATCAATATTATAGACCCTGGAATTTTCATATTGCATATTATCAGCGTTTGTTACCACCATCATTTTTTCATAAATTTTCATAACCTCGCTGAACGAAAGAAGATTTAAATTCTCTGTCTTTATTTTACCAATTGTGTAGGGATTTGAATAAGTCATGCTTTCTATGCCATCTTTATCGACATAGAAACAGAGACTTTCATAAGACCATGTTTCCATTGTGCTGTCCATATCTTCCAATGCCCCACCGTCTGCAATTGTCTGAGTGACCGGCACACCATTTATGGTACGTGCATAATCAATTCTATATCCATTTCCAAAATTACCTGAACTATTATCGCCTTCAAAACTTTTGCACACCGCGTAATTCCAGTTAGAAAACTGCAAATCTGTGATGCCCATTTTTTCAACTTTTTCCTTTACAAGTTTTTTTGCTTCATCCAGGGACAGCCCGATAGATTCTTCTGTGGGTTTTTCTTCCTCTTCAGAATATCCGTAATCACACCACATTGCATCCTCCGGTATTTTTTCCCCGCCCTTGTTTGCTGCTTTCTTGATCTTGACTGACAAGGTATCGGAGCCATCGGAAGATATCATATAGTAGTATTGTGAATCGTCTGGCATTTGTGCAATACAACTGAAATAATTTCCGGCAACAGGTTTTGCCTCTGTCAGGGTTTTCTTTTCCGGAGCAGTTTCGTATTCCTGTTCCCATGTCTCAATATCTTCATAGATATCATAGACATAATTCCCATCATCGTCTGTTCCATAGTTATACGGATCCAGGTTTCCGTTTGCAACGTCTTCTTTTAGTTCATCCAGAGTTTTTTTAATTTCATCCTTTGTCTTCACATAATAACTATCCAGGGTATAAAGTTTTGCCTCTGAGAAGAATGCGTTTGTAATACGGTCGAGAAGCTCCTGGGTAACTTCTGCCGCGGTGACAGAAATAGCAGATATCTTTTCCACTTCCGGAATTTCTACGCTTGCATCTGTATTTACCACGAGCTTGGCACTGTCATCTTCCACATGGCTTTTATAATTTTGAGGAGCATTGATGAGGTTCCTGATGGTTGTCTTTGAATCTGAACCGTCATCGTTCTTGCTTTCAGATGCTTCTCCTTTAGAACCGCTAACATCATCCGCTTCCGTATAAGCATCTACAGCCTTGCTCCCCTTCGGCTTTACCAAAGAAGAATCCGGGGTCTGTGCGCATCCTGTAAACATTCCAATACAAAGCACTATTCCTGCAAACTTTTTTATGTTTTTTCTCATTTCTGGTAATATCTCCTTTCTAAGGTTGTTATAAGTATATCATCGAGCATTACACCAAATCTTTCGCGATTTGTAACTGATATGTAAACGTTAGTGTGATTACCAGAAAACAGAGACGGTAGTTCCTTTTCCCGGATTGCTTTCAATCTTCAGTTGGAAATCGTGCAGTTCTATAATTTTCTGACATAAAGAAAGACCGAGTCCTACACTTCCTTTTGCCCTGGAACGAGATTTGTCTACCATATAAAATGGTTCCGTCACCATTTCCAGATCCTCTTTCGGTATTCCCTTTCCAAAATCCTGAACCATCAGATGGTCTGGGGTTGCCTCAAGCACAATTTTAGATTCTTTCCTGGAAGCTTTGACTGCATTATCAATTAGATTTGTCACTACACTTATCATTAAGTCCTGATCAAACTTCTTTACCAATTCTTTTGGTTCACAAAATACATCAAGAGAGATGTTTTTTTCTTGAAGCCTGCAATCAATGAGTTCTTTTACTTCTTTCAGGAAGTTATCCACCTGTATTTCAGCTGGATTGAATGAGTCTTCCGAAGCTTCGTAGAGTCCGGTTAATTCCAGCATTTTCATAGAAAGTCTTGAAAGCCTGCGACATTCATTTTCAATATAAATCAGAGCCTTCTCCTGCCTTTCCGGGGTTAGGCGCACAGTAAGCAATGTATCTGCATAGCCTATGATTGCAGTCATTGGGGTCTTCAGCTCATGAGCCAGACTTCCAATAAGCTGTTTTTGTGTCCGGTTTATGTTAGAAAGACTTTCAATTTGTTCTTTTATTTTACCTGTCATAAAATTAAAGGTTGCACCTACCTGCGCAAGTTCTGTATTTCCCTCTGACGGTACTTTAAAATCATAAATACCTTCAGAAACAAGAAGCGTAGCTTCTCTTAGGCTTGTAAGCGGTGCTGTGATTTTTCGAAGGCTCAAATAAAGGATAATTCCCATCACCACGATCAAAGATAAAGTAAATCCACCCGTCTGAAAAAACAGCAGATGACTTTTTTCTATTACATCTGTTATATCTTTATAAGTAACAATCTGATATCCCATATTTACATTGCCATAGTAAAATAACAAAAGTGTCCTTCCATTTATCTGACTGATCATAGGGCCATGACCGTCACTGTTGCTGCCATGATCCACCATGTTTGCCTTACTTGCACATAATTCTCTTAACTTTTTTACATCGAATTCATAAACAGTTCCATTATAGGTCATTTTTCCATCAAGATATAAAACCGCGCTGTCATGAAAAACCTGCCGAAAAGCATAAGTAACTATTTGGGGGCGCATTTCGTTGTCGGCATTCTGTTTCTGATTGTCGGAAAGGCTTGTTTTATTTTCAAACTGTAAGATATTTGTTCTGAATATACTGCTTTCATAACTGTTGATATTCTGTATACTCTGATTTTTCCAACAATAAGTGGTATAGAGAAAGATCCCTGACGATACCAACAGAATGATACATGTAGTCTGAGAAAAGATCTTTATTAAGAGTTTCATAAATCCACCTCAAGTCTGTAACCGATTCTGGGAATTGTTTTAATCTTATCCTGCCAGCCAAGCTTTTTCCTGATACGACCCACATGTGCATCCACAGTTCTTGTTTCTCCGCAGAACTCTTCATTCCACAGTTCCTGCAGGATCTGATTCCTGGTCAGTGCTTTATTCGGGTTTTTGGCGAACACCATGAGGCAGTTATATTCCATTGGCTTTAAATAGATTTCCATGCCCATTTTTGTAACAGTACGACTAGCAGTATCAATGATGACATCACCAATTTGAATCTGTTCTTGTACAGTGCCATTACGTTCCAGTACTTTTTCAAGACGGACCATCACTTCCAGCATTTCAAATGGTTTTACAATATAATCTTCCGCACCGTCTTTTAATCCCTTTATCTTGCTCGCGATATCTCCCTTTGCGGTAAGAAATATTACGGGGATTTCATACTGCTTCAGTTTCGGTAACAGGCTATATCCGTCTCTTCCGGGAAGCATAATATCTACAAGTGCACACTGAAACGCATGATCTTGAATAATTGCTTCATATGCCTCATTTCCATCCAGATATCCTACTGTTTCATACCCTGCAATCTCCAAATTCATACATAGCAGGTCATTGATTGACATTTCGTCTTCTATCACAAGAATTCTTGCCTTCATAATTATTACCTCACATGTTTTTATAACTATCTTTTCACAGGTTAATTATACATTAAATTCTATAATGCAGTTGTAACTGATTTGTAACAGCAAAAAAGGAAACCAAAACCATTCTGTGAGAATAGTTTTGATTTCCTGTATAAACCGTTATTTTCTGATCGTTTATAACGCTGGTGAGAACATTTATTATTATTTTTACTCCATTCCAGAATCATTCGAAAGAGAGACAATGCAAATACAAAAATTATTAAGAACACTAGAATTTTCATACGTAGCCTGATTCCTTTCATTTACCTTTATCAGATCGTGTCATTTAAGTCACATCCACTGATGATGCGATTCCATAAGTTCTCCCGCTTGTCCATTCCTTTGGTAAAATAGGGAAGTCTTTCCTCTTCCAGCTCTTCCAGACGAAGCACATTTCCATTCAGATAATTGTCAATCCGGTATCCTGTACTTTTAAGTCTTGTAATTACGCCACCAATTTTTATATCCAGAATCTCATAACCAAATGGCTTTGCATCGTTCATCCAGATTTTTTCTCTTGATGATTTCATATCTGTCAGATTGCAGATGATTCCAGGAATAACATTCTGACTGATATCTTTCAACGCTGCTCTGTCCGATCTGTCATATGCTGATTTTATACACATGCCCAAATCGGCTTTATCAGCTAATACCGCCGCCAGTTTTTCATAAAACGAAAATAAAAGCTGATATTTTCCTGTTTTTTTTGCACATTCATTCATACATTTCTGTATGTTTTGGTAGTAAGATTTTGTATTGACACCTGATTCTTTCACATGATAATCAAAAATGCCTAACATTGGATCCTGGTATAACAGATATTTTGAAGGATTTTGAGCCTCTTTATTCTCTTTCGTATTTAAGAATAAGGAATCAAAATTGTCAAGTGCCATAAAATCATCAAATTCTCCGCCTGTGCAGTTCCTGAACTCCTGCTTAAGGATTGTTTCGTCATAGTCTCTGTGAAAATCAAGGTGTGCAAAAAGTACAAGTCCCGGAAGCAAAGCATCCACCGGGGTTTCTGCACCATTATCCATCCATGCTGTACAGAGCACCTCTTTTATATTGTATTTTTTACAAGTAGAAAGAGCTGCTTTGGTACACGCATAGGTCTTAGAATAATTGGGGGAAATTCCGTTCCAAATCCAAGATCCTCCTGCAAAAATAACGTTATCCGAAAGCTGCGCATGGATATCCAGCATTTTTTCATAGGTTCTGGTATCAGCATGATAATAGTCCCAATATACTAATCCTAAATCTTTTTTCGGTTTTTCCCATTTGGAGCAGTCCGTGTTTTCGGGCAGATCATAGTATCCGCCTGTAGAATTTGCTGTAATGTACATGTCACTCCATATCATAGGCTTTAATTCTAATTTTCTGCAAATATCTACGACCCTGTTACAATGTTCCCTGATTATTAGTGACCCTTTTTTATATCCATTTTCTTTTAGATAATTTCCAAGTCCCAGCATGACAGCCTCATCCATTCCAAGATGTACCCTGTTGGTAGAAAAATTCTCTTTTACTGAGCTGAGCAGCTTTTCAATAAACTGATAAGTTTCCTCTTTTTCAGGCTGGAGAATGTCCGCAGAATCACGAATCTTATCCATTCCCGGCCACTTCAGCGCATTGTGCAGATGAGCCAGGGTCTGAATACACGGAACAAGCTCTACCCCAAACATGGAAGCGTAAGCATCCAGCTCTTTTATTTCGTCCTTGGTGTATTTTCCGCGATAAGCCCCAAAATAAGGCTGCCCCTCTACTTCATAGGTATCTTCTGTATAAAGCATAAGTACATTCATTCCAAGTTTTGCCAGTGTCTTGATCAGGAATTTCACCTTTTCAACTGTAAATACAGCATTTCTGGAACAATCCAGCATAAGACCGTTTCTTTCAAAGCAGACATGCTCTTGATATTGAAATTCATCCTCTTCCATATGATGTATGGCATAATTAAGTGCGCGGTAATAATGAGATATTTCCCGACAGATGATATGAATCTGGTTTTTTCTTTTATTGATCAATATTTCTGGTCTGTCCTGAAATTTAACAAACAATTCTATGTTTTGGTTGAAACCGTCATTTTCAGCCAGCAGTATTTCAGTACCTTTTTTAATAGTATTATATTCTTTCTTATCAGATGAAAAAACAATGTTCATACGTATTCCTCTTTCTTTAGGAATTCTGCTCTTCTTAATAAATCAATCTTTTTAGCAGAGCATCCCCTGTCAATGTTCTATTTTATTCGTTTGTAAATAATCGGCTCATCATAACCAAAAGTTCTTTTCCCATTTACTTCCATGGACTCTGATACTTCCAATTGATTTTCAGTGAACTTTTCATGCAGAGAAAATTTCAATACGGGAGAAAACATACTTACACTTCCGCCTTCCCATGTATCACCTGATTTTCTGAAAAATGCAGGAGTAAATTTTGCAGAACACTTTAGCTGATCATAGTCGGCACCTTTGAAGATTTTGTAAGTAAAATTCTTTTTATCATATCCTTCCGGTATCTCATAAGAAATAAGTTTTATTGAATTGTTTTCTTCCATAAAAAGAAACAAATGTGAAGAAGAGCGGGTAGTCCCCTGTACAGAATAATAACTCTCTTCAATCATAAATACGCCTTCGAAACCATTTGGGAGATTTGCGATTTTTGAATTACATATTGTATTGATGTGCTTTGCATATGGATACTGTGGATTTGTCTTACTTATTTTCTCAAATTGATCCTTATTATCAAATTTTCCATTCAATAGCGTAACAAAATTTACCAAGTCAGCCATGATCTTATGCCTCCATAATTTTTATCATATAGTTTTCATTCACTATACACCTTCCATATAAAAGAGTCCATGTACAAAATAAGGGAATATATAAACAAAATGCATCAGTTAACAAACATCGGCAGAGGGGCATATCATTGTCCAATTGATATGCCCCTCTTTGTCTGAATTACTGTTCCATTTTATAAATTTACGCATAATATTTCGTACCACACCCTGTTTCTATGGCTGAATCAGGCTAATAAGAACGTTACTGTTAATTGTGTTTATATCTACTTAAGGCACGAATCAGTTTTTCTGACTCCAGTGGTTTGGTAAGATAATCGTCCATTCCAGACTTCAGTGCTTTAGTCTTATCTTCTGTAAAAGCATTGGCGGTCATAGCTATAATCACAACAGCAGATGCATCACTTCTGTTCATTGTACGTATTTCTCTGGTAGCTTCCAGGCCATCCATAACTGGCATCATAATATCCATCAGAATTACATTGACCTCACCAACACCTGATTTTGCAAATGCTTCAACAGCCTCCTTACCGTTTGAAGCCCTTATAATTTCTGCTCCTGCATTTGTCAGAAGGAATTCTGCAATTTCCATGTTCAATTCATTGTCTTCGGCCAAAAGGATTCTCATGCCTTCAATTGATACATCGTCTTCCTGGCTTTCTGCCTGCTTCATATCAGCAGAAATAAGGAATGGGAGCTGTACCATGAATGTGGTTCCTACATTTTTCTCGCTTTCAAATTTAATCGTACCGCCCATTTTCTCTATTAGTTTTTTTGTAATTGGCATACCAAGACCTGTTCCTCCATAAACAGATCTTGCACCGCCTGTTTCCTGAGTAAATGGTTCAAAAATATGGTTCTGAAATCTGCTTTGTTCTGGATTACCGAGCGGGTGATCATGTGCCAATCTGATACTGTTGACAATGAAAACAGGAGCCAGCTGCATTACAACTTAGCTCCTGTCCTGTACATCTTGACTATAGAATTAGTAAAAACA
>OLPA01003393.1_pt1 | contig 10876 bp, 8 predicted proteins | sample 1672811 | NCBI WGS metagenome assembly OLPA01 (sample SAMEA3136726, study PRJEB25190) | human gut metagenome | biome: human gut; feature: human-associated habitat; material: faeces | place: Austria | collected 2013
GTCAGAATGTGGGCAAGTCCTTCATCAAAAGCTACTGCGCCGTTTGCTTGGAGGGGGCAGTGATCGTGCTGTCCTGCATCATCTTCTCACTCTTTGCGTCCTCACCGCCCGTAGTAAACCCCGATGCGGCGGCGGTCACGCAGGTATGGAGTTATATAGGCGAACTGCTCTTTAATATGCTCGTTCTCGTTGGCTCGGTCAAGATGAGCGACCGGATTATCCGAGAGATGATGGGACTGTAAGGAGCGCACTATGAAAAACAACACCAAAATCTATAACCGCTTCAAGGGGTTTACCCTTGAGGACTGCGATTGCCGATATTGTCTGTACTATGGTGGCAGACGCAAAGGCAAGGTGAACTGCCTTGCGGATGAATGCGTCTGTGCCGAGGAAATCCGTCAGGCAAAGGAAAGCTATCGCAGAGAAAGGAGCTTCAATGGAAGTTAAGATCAACCGAGAAATTCGCAACTATACGGAGGCGATGTTCTTTGGGCTGTCTATGCGACAGTTCATTTTTTCTGCCTGCGCCTGTGCGGTAGCAGTGGGACTCTATTTTCTGCTCAAGCCCCATGTCGGCACGGAAACCGTATCGTGGATGTGTATTTTGGGAGCCGCACCCTTTGCGGCTCTCGGCTTTATCAAATACAACGGAATGACGGCGGAAAAGTTCGTATGGGCTTGGTTCAAATCCGAGTTTCTGATGCCAAAGAAACTGACCTTCCGTTCTACCAACACCTACTACGAGATGATGAAGCCGGGAATGGAACACAAGCAGAAGGAGGTATCAAAAGCCAATGATTAAAACGCTTCGCAACCTGCTCAAGCAGGATAAAGAACGATTTGTTGTGCCGAGGGGCGTCCAGGATGTGATCCCCATCAAGGCGATTTACGACGACGGTATTTTTCAGGTGGGCAGAGATAAGTTCTCCAAGACCTATAAGTTCAGCGACATCAACTATGCTGTCGCCAGTCGTGAGGATAAGGAAGCTATGTTCCTTGAGTATTCGGAGCTGCTCAACAGCCTTGACAGCGGTGCAACCACCAAGATCACCATTAACAACCGCCGTTTGAACCGTGCAAACTTTGAGAAAACCATTCTTCTCCCCCTGAAGGACGATGCTCTTGACGAGTACCGTGAGGAGTACAATCGGATGCTCCTTGATAAAGCAACCGGTGCAAACGCTATCATTCAGGAGAAGTACATCACCATTTCGGTGTGCAAGAAGAATGTGGAGGAAGCAAGAAACTACTTTGCCCGTGTGGGTGCCGACCTGATTGCCCACTTTGGGCGGCTCGGTAGTAAGTGTGTGGAGCTGGAACCGGACGAACGGCTCCGCATTTTCCACGACTTTTACCGTGCCGGTGAAGAAACGGAGTTCCGCTTCGACATCAAGGAAACCCGCAGAAAGGGTCACGACTTCAAGGATTTCATCTGCCCTGATTCGATGGAGTTCACGGGCGACTATTTCAAGATCGGAGAGCGTTACGGCAGAGTGCTGTTCCTGCGGGAGTACGCTTCCTATATCAAGGACAGTATGGTTGCGGAAATGACCGACCTCAACCGCAATCTGATGATGTCCATTGATGTTATCCCCGTACCCACGGATGAAGCCGTGCGGGAAGCTGAAAGCCGCTTGCTCGGTGTAGAAACCAATGCGACCAACTGGCAGCGTCGGCAGAATGCCAACAACAACTATTCTGCCCAGCTCCCCTACGACATTGAACAGCAGCGCAAGGAGATGAAGGAGTTTCTCGACGACCTGACGACCCGTGACCAGCGAATGATGTTTGCCGTTCTGACGATGGTTCACACGGCGGATACCAAGGAGCAGCTTGACAATGACACAGAAGCTCTGCTTACCACAGCAAGAAAGCACCTTTGCCAGTTCGGTGTTCTCAAGTTCCAGCAGCTTGACGGACTGAATACGGCGATGCCCTTCGGTGTCCGCAAGATCGAATCGTTCCGCACGCTGACTACGGAGAGCCTTGCGGTCTTTATCCCGTTCCGTGTGCAGGACATTTGCCACACCAACGGCGTTTACTACGGTCAGAATGTCATTTCCAAAAATATGATCATCGCAGACCGCAGACAGCTCCTCAACGGCAACGAGTTCATTCTCGGTGTTTCGGGCGGTGGTAAGTCCTTTACTGCAAAGGGCGAGGTCATCAATCAGGTGCTTGCCGGCAACGCAGACATCATTATCATTGACCCGGAGCGAGAATATTCGCCCCTTGTGCGGGCGCTGGGCGGCGAGATTATCAACATCTCTGCCACTTCTCCCACCCACATCAATGCAATGGATATGAACCGGGAGTACGGCGACGGCGCAAATCCTGTTATTCTGAAATCCGAGTTCATTATGTCACTGTGCGAGCAGCTTATCGGAGGCAACAACCTCGGCGCAGTGCAGAAATCCATCATTGACCGCTGTACGGCAAGCGTCTACCGCACCTATCAGCAGAACAACTACACCGGGGATGTGCCGACCTTGCAGGACTTCCGGGCGGAGCTTCTCAAACAATCCGAACCCGAAGCGCAGGAGATTGCTCTTGCCATCGAGCTGTTTACCAACGGTTCTCTGAACACCTTCGCCAAGAAAACCAATGTGGACACGGATAACCGCCTGATCTGCTATGACATCCTTGATCTCGGCAAGCAACTTATGCCCATCGGTATGCTGGTTGTCCTTGACTCTATCCTGAACCGCATTACGCAGAACCGAGCCAAGGGCAAAAACACCTTTATATTCATTGATGAGATATACCTTCTGTTCCAGCACGAGTACAGTGCAAACTTCCTGTTCACCCTTTGGAAGCGTGTGCGAAAGTACGGCGCTTATGCCACGGGCATCACGCAGAATGTGGACGACCTGCTTCAGTCCCACACGGCAAGAACGATGCTGGCAAACTCCGAGTTCATTGTTATGCTCAATCAGGCATCCACGGACAGATTGGAGCTTGCGAAGCTGCTGAACATCTCGGACACCCAGCTTTCCTATATCACCAATGTGGATGCCGGTCACGGACTAATCAAGGTCGGTTCCAGCCTTGTACCGTTTGCCAATAAATTCCCCAAGAACACGAAACTCTATAAGCTGATGACCACCAAACCGGGCGAGGGTGCTTAACCCTCGCCTTTGGCGTCAAGAAAGGAAATTCAATGAAAAAGAAAATCTGTATGATTCTTGTTGCGGTGTTTGTAGCCGTCCTCGGCACGAGCACCTTTTTTATTATCAATCACTACAAGGAGGCAAATAAGCAAGCCGAGCTTTATGGCGAGCTGGCTGAACTTGTAGACGCTGCGGCTCAGACAAATGCCGCAACGGAACCGCTGGAGCAGATTCCATACTCCGAGGAAAAGATGCTTCTGCCGGAGCTTGCCGGGCTTTATCAGCAGAACGGCGATTTGGTGGGCTGGATCAGCATTGCAGATACTAACATCAATTATCCCGTAATGCAGTCGGTGAATGAGCCGAACTTCTACCTGAAGCACGGCTTTTACAAGGCATATTCCGACTATGGCTGTCCCTATGTGCAGGAGGATTGCGATGTGCAGGAGCCGTCCGACAATCTTGTTATCTATGGACACCATATGTCCAACGGTTCGATGTTTTCCCACCTTGAAAAGTTCAAGAGCAAAGACTTTTGGAGCGAGCATCGGATGATTACCTTCAACACACTGACGGATAAGCAGGAGTATGAGATCGTTGCCGTATTCCGCACGGTGGTCTACACCGACAGTCCCGAAGCATTCAAGTTTTATCGCTTTATAGACGCAGAGAGTGCCAATGAGTTTGACGACTTCATTGCCAAGTGCAAGGAGCTGTCTTTCTATGATACCGGCGTGACCGCCGAATACGGCGATAAGCTCATTACGCTGTCTACCTGTGAGTACAGCCGCAACAACAGCCGTCTTGTGGTCGTGGCGAAGCGCATAACGGAGGACGGTGGTGCGGATGCTGCCAAGACTCACGCCGAAGCAACGGCAGAGGGCGAACGCCCTAATTAAGCGCCTTTGTGCCAATTATGACAACAGCAACTGCCTTGCGCTGGATGACGGAGAACCCTGCGCCTGTGTGCAGAGCATCTCATACTCACTTCTCTGCAAGTATTTCCGCAAAGCTGTTTTGCCGGCAGAGCCTTTGTTGGAAGCGGATATTCTCGGCACACGCTTTGAAAAGTGCGTGTCCTGCGGTGCGCCGATTATCAAAAAGGGCAACCGAAAGAAATATTGCGAGAAGTGCGCTCAAAGAGCTTACAAAGCTCAGCAGGCAGAGTACGCAAGAAGAAAACGGGCAGAGTCGAAAAATAGGCGCTGAAAAAGCCAGCAATATCAAGACTTTTCAGCTCCCGCACTTTGAGGGGTAAGGTGTTTATACCTTTACCCCTCGTTTTTAATTTAGGGGTGTTTGGGTACGCCCCGGAAAGGAGGGTTCAATGGCTGATATTAAAACGAGAGATGTCGTGAAAGGCGCAATCAAGAAGATCGACAAAGCGGCAATCGCCGCAGACCGTATGCGCTCCGCCTATGTGCAGACGAAGGAAAAGGCAGAACACACAACGCACCCGGATGAGCATAATGCTGAGGAGTACGCCTCCGACCGAGTGGAAGGCGGCGTTGACCGTATCACGCACGAAGTGGCGCACCAGTTTGATAAGCAGGGGCGCAAGGGGCTGGAAGAAACCAAACGGAATGTGTCCAAAGCAAAGGACGGCATACAGAAGTTTCGTGAAAAGCGTGCTACTGAGTCAATGAAAAGGCAGACTGTCCGCACCTCCGGGAATAAGACCATCAAGGCGGTCGAGCAAACGGAAAAGACGATCAAACAGTCTGCCAGGTCTGCCGGTAAGAAAACCGTCAAGACCGCCGGGAAAGGTACAGCCAAAGCCGCACAGAGGTCGGTCAAGACCACGAAAACGGCAATCAAGACCACACAGCAGGCGGCAAAGACGGCGCAGAAAACCGCACAGGCTACGGTGAAAGCATCGCAAAAAGCTGCACAAGCCGCCAAAGCCGCAGCCAAGGCAACAGTTGCCGGTGTAAAAGCTGCCGTAAAAGCAACGATTGCCGCAGTCAAAGCGATCATAGCGGCGACAAAAGCACTGGTCGCTGCTATCGCCGCAGGCGGCTGGGTTGCCGTTGCGGTCATTGTCGTGATTTGCCTGATTGCTCTGATCTGCGGCTCGGTTTTCGGGATATTCTTTTCCGGCGAGGATTCCGGAACGGGAATGTCGATGCAGACTGCCGTGCAGGAAATCAACGCTGATTACGATGCCAAGATGGAAGCGGAGAAAAACTCGGTAGCCTATGATAATATGGAGATCAGCGGCGGTCGAGCCGTGTGGAAGGATGTGCTTGCGGTCTATGCGGTCAAAACGAATACCGACAAGGACAATCCGCAGGAGGTTGCCACGATGGATGAGAGCAAGAAGCAGATCCTCTCGGACATCTTTTGGGAGATGAACTCCATATCTTCCCGCAGTGAAAGCCACTCGGAAACGGAGATCACCGAAACGGACGACGGAAACGGCAACATTGTTCAGACGGAAACGACAGTCACAAAAATAACTCTTTATATCACCGTTTCTCATTTGACAGTGGATGAAATGGCTGACCTATATGGCTTTGACGCAGAACAGCGGGAATACCTTGCCGAGCTGCTCAAGGATGAGAACAATTCCATTTGGGCGGCGGTGCTTTACGGCATCCGATACAGTGACGATCAGATCGTCACCGTGGCGCTTTCGCAGGTGGGAAATGTGGGCGGAGAGCCGTACTGGTCTTGGTATGGCTTCGGAAGCCGTGTGGAATGGTGTGCCTGCTTCGTGAGCTGGTGTGCCGATCAGTGCGGCTATATTGACACCGGGGTTGTACCCAAATATGCAGGCTGCGTGAACAGCGTCCAGTGGTTCAAAGATCGAGGACAGTGGATCGACGGTTCTGCCGAGCCTGTCCCCGGAATGATTATTTTCTTTGATTGGGATAGCAAGGGTTCATCGGGCCCGCAGGACGGGCAATCCGACCACACCGGTATTGTCCAAAAAGTCGAAAACGGTATCGTTTATACCGTTGAGGGAAACTCCGGTGATAGCTGTCGGGTAAACCAGTACAGCGTAGGTCACTACGAAATCCTCGGATACGGAGTACCGCAATATTAAAATAGGTGGCTATGGGTTTTATTGTCCCATAGCCACCTATTTTTCTTTATTGTTTAGAATTTGATCCGGGATAATTGAGGTATTCAGCAAATCACCCGGCTCAACCTTCAGTGCGTCAGCGATATTAAATAGAACCTCTACGGAAAAGGGTCTGACGATATTCGGTGCTTCGATTGCGCTAAGATGCGAACGACTCATCATTGCCTCTGCCGCAAGCTGCTCCTGCGACATTCCTCGCATTTTACGAAGAACTGAAATTGTGATTCCCAGTTGAATAAATCTATCTCTATTTTTGAAGTCAATTTCTTTACCCATTTGCTCCACCTCGAATCCATAATAATTATATGTTATTCTCCACTTGCTTTCTGTTCTCGATGTGAAGCTATTGACTTATATATAGAGCAAAAATATAATAATAAGTGCAGATGAACAATAATATACTCATTTGCTCTACTGTTTTTCTTGGTGGTGTTTGTATGACCTGTTGTTTTATCGGGCATAGGAAAATTAAGCATAAGAAGGAGCTTACAAGTCGATTGCGGGACAGTATTTGCTATCTGCTTGAGCAGGGCGTAGCAATCTTTCTGTTTGGAGATCATTCCGAGTTTAATACCCTCTGCTACAAGGTGGTTTCAGAACTAAGAGAAGTTTATCCCCAAATTCGCAGAATACACTATCGGACGGATTATCCTGATGCAGACGCTTATACGATGCAGTTCCTATTAGATGGATACGAGGACAGTATTTGCCCTGACGGAGTTGCTGCTGCTGGGAAAGCTGCTTATGTGGAACGCAATCAAGCTATGATTCGGGCAAGTGACTTTTGCGTCTTTTACTATAATAACGAATACCTTCCGGCGAGTCGAAAAGAGTCGAAAAAAGCAATAACAAGCTATCAGCCCAAAAGCGGCACCGGGCTTGCCTTTGACTATGCAAAAGCGCACGGAAAAACAATCATTAACCTATACGAAGAAGATGAACACTGCAATTAAGCATCGAATCTGTTGAGATTTGGCTTTTTTGTAACATTTATATCCGAAATCCCGTGCTTTACAATAAACACCTTTTGAGTTATTTGCATCATTGGAGCAGCCGGTGACGGCTGCTTTTCCTTTACGCTGATGAAGGGTGATAAGGTTGTCAAGGTTAGCAAAGAACTCAGCAATTTGTTTTTGCTCGGAAATCTGAGGAGGCTTTTTAATATCCATTTCAGAAATCATTTCAAGACGGACAGAATCAACCGTTGCCTTGGCGGTCATTTTCATTGCTCGATCGTAGAATTTGGTTGAGAAATAATAGAAAAAATACTTACCCCAAATATCCTTAAAATCCGTCATTTTATAGCATCTTTGGTGTAGATCAAACTTGCCGTTGACATAGTGAAATACTTTTCCAATGTTTCCGTCGCCAATGGTTATAACCGCTTCGCAGTCATAGAGATATTTATTGCTTCTAACAGGAACATCAGACCTGATATAAAATGGGTACTTTCCATCGTCTACTTGATCTTGTGTATTGCTTTTTCCAGTACCAATCGAGCATATCTCCTTTGCCTTACGCTGTTCCCAAGAGGATGTATAAAAAGGATGGATCAGTTGGACAGTCAGAGAAATTTCCGGGGATGAATGCAAAAAAGGCTGTCGTTGATGAAGGGTGATAAGGTTATCGAGCTGCTGAAAAAACTCTCCAACTCTTGCCTGCTCTATCTGATTGGGAAGCGAAATGGGAGTCTTTTTCCCACTTTCAATAGTATAAGTTCCAACAGTACCGATACCAGCTGATTCATTTATGAAGCCTTGAATCTGCTCCGCCGAGAACGAATAAAATAGGAACTTGCCATCTATTTTACCTGAGTTTTGGAACCATATAATATTACCGTCTTTGAAATACAAAGGCTCCAAATTTCTTACTAAATAAGGCACTCCGATAGTACCAACACCCGTCACAAGCAAATCTGAAACACCGACTTTTCCCGACAATGCACTGTATTCTTCGTACTTCTCTTTTGAAATATAGAGATAGTCATCTGGCTCCTCATTCTTTGCAGCAGCAACAATATCTCTCGCTCTAAGGAACCTTACTCCACTGTCTGTCCAGTCTGATTGATGGATGCGCTTAACAGATGTGACATTCATCATTTCTCCGAGCTTACGCTGTTCCCAAGCTATTCGGTTGCAGGAGAGTTTGAGTAGGTATGAAAATCAGGAACTAAGTTTGAAATATCGGGATTTATGGTTGATATTTCGGGATTATGTGCTATAATATAAGTTGTGTTTTAGCACTTACTCGCAGGTTGAGAGAAAGGAATGATACGATGGCTGTAAGCTATAAAAAACTTTGGCACATTCTGCTTGATCGAGATATGAAGAAAAGAGATTTGCAGGAAGCTGCTGGACTCACTAAATACGCAATCAATAAGCTCAGTCGTGATGAAAATGTAAGCACTGAAGTGTTGGGGAAAATCTGCTCAGCCTTGAATTGCACGACCGATGACATTATGGAGTTTGTTCCCGACAAGAAATGAGTCCGTTTTATGGGACACTAATTGTTGTATCATAACAGTGGGGTAGTATATCTCCCTTAGAAAATGAAAAAGGATGGGTTCACAGGATGAATAAGCAACAGCTCGCTCAGAAAATATGGGCTTCCGCAAATCAAATGCGTTCCAAAATCGAAGCGAATGAATATAAGGATTACATACTTGGCTTTATTTTTTACAAGTATCTATCTGATAAAGAAGTCAAATTCTTGAAGGAAAATGACTATGACGACGAACTTCTGAAAACCGTATCAGAAGAAGATGATGAAACGGTTAAGTGGGTTCAAGAGAATATCGGCTACTTTATTGCCTATAAAGACCTCTTTTCTACTTGGCTCTCTATGGGGAAGGACTTTGATGTTTCAAATGTCCGTGATGCACTCTCTGCGTTCAGCCGGCTGATTTCCAACACGCACAAGAAGGTGTTTGATAAAGTATTTGACACTTTGCAAACGGGTCTTTCCAAACTTGGCGATAGCTCCGGTTCACAAACAAAAGCAATCAGCGGGCTTCTGACGCTGATAAAGGATATTCCTATGGACGGCAAGCAGGACTACGATGTTCTCGGCTTTATCTACGAATATCTTATCAGTAACTTTGCAGCAAATGCTGGAAAGAAAGCAGGTGAGTTCTACACCCCGCACGAGGTATCTCTGCTGATGTCTGAAATCGTTGCAAGCCACTTGAAGGGCAAAAGCGAAATCAAGATTTACGACCCGACAAGCGGTTCAGGATCGTTGCTTATCAATATCGGTCAGAGCGTTGCCAAGTATATGACCGATGACAACAACATCAAATACTTCGCTCAGGAGTTGAAGGAGAACACCTACAACCTGACCCGGATGAATTTGGTTATGCGTGGCATCAAACCGGATAATATCGTCACTCGTAACGGCGATACTCTTGAGGAGGATTGGCCGTACTTTGACGAAAATGATCCGGTAAATACCTATAATCCTCTCTATGTGGATGCGGTCGTGTCCAATCCGCCGTATTCGCAGGCTTGGGACCCGTCCAACAAAGAGGGTGATCCTCGTTATGCTCGTTTTGGACTTGCTCCCAAAGGAAAAGCCGACTATGCTTTCCTGCTTCACGATCTGTTCCATATCAAGCCGGACGGCATTATGACAATCGTTCTTCCCCACGGCGTACTATTCCGTGGCGGTGAGGAAGGTGAAATCAGAAAGAATCTGATCGAGAATAACCATATCGACGCCATTATCGGACTGCCTGCAAATATCTTCTTCGGGACAGGAATACCCACCATCATTATGGTGCTGCGCCAAAAGCGTGAGAATACCGATGTCCTTATCATCGATGCATCCAAGGGCTTTATCAAAGAGGGTAAAAATAACAAGCTCCGTGCGTCTGACATTAAACGCATAGCAGATACCTTTATTAAGCGTGAAAGCATTCCGAAGTTTTCACGAGTCGTCAGTCGTGAAGAAATTCGCAGCAATGATTATAACTTGAACATTCCTCGCTATGTTGATTCCTCTGAAGCTGCCGAGCATTGGGATGTCTATGCGTCTATGTTTGGCGGTATCCCGACAGCAGAAATTGACGAGATGAGCGAATTCTGGACGGCGTTCCCTGCGCTGAAAAAGGCGCTGTTTACCGAGAGTGGCATTCCTTATGTGAATGTGTCTACCCCTGATATTAAGAGTGCCATCAAGAGCCACCCTGATGTGGTCGGGTTTGAGAGTGCTTTTAACGCCGCCTTTTCCACTTTCCCGGCATTCCTGAAAGAAGAACTTATCGACCGGATGGGAAGCATTGAGATCTCTAAGGCTGAAACCGTTCTGAGTGCTGATATTTTCGAGCGATTGAAAGAAACTCCACTTATCGACAAATATGCGGCGTTCCAGCTTCTTGACGACGATTGGACAGGTATTTCCATCGACCTCGAAATGTTGCAAACCGAAGGCTTTGCTGCAACAAAGAAGGTCGATCCGAACCTTGTCATCAAGAAAAAGGACGGTAAAGACCAGGAAGTTCAAGAGGGCTGGGTAGGTCATATTATCCCGTTCGACTTGGTACAGGCGACTTTGCTCTCCACAGAAACGGACGAGCTTCACGGTTTGGAAAGCCGTTTGGCGGAAATCCCTTCTGAGTATGAGTCTATCCTTGATGAAATGACAGAGGAGGATAAAGAGAGCTGCAACGATGTTCTCACCG
>OLPA01003395.1_pt1 | contig 10875 bp, 8 predicted proteins | sample 1672811 | NCBI WGS metagenome assembly OLPA01 (sample SAMEA3136726, study PRJEB25190) | human gut metagenome | biome: human gut; feature: human-associated habitat; material: faeces | place: Austria | collected 2013
TGGCCTTCTGGCGGCGCTTGTCCACGATGGCCAGACCCATGTGCAGCTTCTGGGCGAAGGTGCGGCTGCGCGCCACGCTGCCCACGTCCGGAGACACCACCACCATGTCCTCCACGGCGCTGCCGAACTTCTTGGCGTAGTAGTCAACGAACACGGGATTGCCCAGCAGGTTATCCACGGGGATGTCGAAAAAGCCCTGGATCTGGGCGGCGTGCAGGTCCATGGTCAGCACGCGGTCCGCCCCTGCGGCGGTAATCATATTGGCCACCAGCTTGGCACTGATGGGGTCGCGGCTCTTGGCCTTGCGATCCTGACGGGCATAGCCGAAGTAGGGCACCACGGCGGTGACGCGGCCTGCGGAGGCGCGCTTGCAGGCGTCGATCATGATGAGCAGCTCCATGAGGCTGTCGTTGACGGGCTTGCAGGTGGAGTTGATGAGGAAGACGTCGCTGCCGCGCACCGTTTCATACAGGGAGACGGAGGCCTCGCCGTCGGCGAAATGCGTCACCTCGGAATCGCCCAGCTTGGTGCCGATGATCTTGCAGATCTCCTGCGCCAGAGCGGGGTTGGAGTTGCCGGTAAAGATCTTGATGTCCTTGCCATGAGAAATCATTTTGTAACACACTCACTTTCTTTCGTTATCATCCCAAAAAATTTTTTCTGACCGGAATGTATACGCAGGGGGCGGCGGGGCGGATACTCCCTATATGAGAAAAGCCGCTGAACGCTTCATAAGGCCGCCGCACCGCCGGAATACCGGCAGATAGGGCAGGCCGCAGCGTCAGCGGTTTGAAGAAAGGGCACCCGCAGGCATGCGGCGCCGGACAATTCTGCATCCCATGGGAACCCACTTCCTTTCCGTCCGTTTCTTGCTTTCATTATAACAGTTTTTCCCGCAAAATCCAGTGCTTTTTCCAAAAATCTAAAAATTTTTTTGCCGCTCAAAAATCCCATCATCCCCTAAAAAACGGGAAAAATGTACTCCTCGGATAAAAAAGTGGACGATTGCAGATTTTTTTCGCAAAATGTGCCATTTTGCAGTTGAATTTATTCTTTCTTTGCATTACAATAAGCGGAGCTATCCCGAAGACAGGAGGAGGTGGTGCGCCGTGCTGAATATCGTGCTGGTGGAGCCGGAGATCCCGCAGAACTGCGGCAATATCGCCCGCACCTGCGCCGCCACCGGCAGCCGTCTGCACCTGGTTCGCCCCTTGGGGTTCGACATTTCCGAGCGCGCCGTGCGCCGCGCGGGGCTTGACTACTGGCACCTGGTGTCCGTTTCGGACTATGAGAGCCTGCCCGCCCTCTTTGCCGCCCATCCGGAGGCGGAAGCAGACCTCTGGCTGGCCACCACCAAGGCGCCGCAGGACTATACCGCCGCGCATTTTTCGCCGGACTGCTGGCTGTTTTTCGGCAAGGAAACAGCGGGTCTGCCGGAGGCGTTCCGCCAGGCGCACTATGACCGCTGCCTCCGCCTGCCCATGCGGGAGGAGGCGCGGAGCCTCAACCTCAGCAACTCCGTGGCCATCCTCACCTATGAAGCTCTGCGGCAGAACAATTTCCCCCACCTCTGCGGCACCGGCGAGATGAAAAAATAACCGCCGCCATTCAATAAATACTGTCATTGCGAACCAGTCCACAGACCGGCGTGGCAATCCGTAATACCCCCGCCTAAGCGGGATAATTCCCAACCATACATATTATCATAAAGGAGATGTACCGATATGAACTACAATAAAAAAACCGTCATGGACGTGGACGTGTCCGGCAAAAAGGTGCTGCTGCGCTGCGATTTCAACGTGCCGCAGGACAAGAAGACCGGCGCCATCACCAGCGACAAGCGCATCGTGGCCGCCCTGCCCACCATCCGCTATCTGCTGGAGCATGGGGCGGCGGTCATCGCCTGCTCCCATTTGGGTAAGCCCGAGCCTGTGTTTGACAAATGGGTGAAAAAGCAGCTGGAGAAGGGCAAAGACCCCGCCGAACTGACGGAGGACGCCTGGAAAAAGTCTCTGGCCAAGCTGACCCTCGCCCCCATAGCGGAGCGCCTGTCGGAGCTTCTGGGGCAGGAGGTGCTCTTTGCCCATGACGTAGTGGGCGAGGACGCCACGGCCAAGGCCGCCGCGCTGCAGCCCGGGCAGATCCTGCTGCTGGAGAACACCCGCTTTGAAAAGGGAGAGACGAAAAACGACCCCGAGTTCGCCAAGAAGCTGGCCTCCTTGGCGGAGCTGTATGTGTCCGATGCTTTCGGCGCCGTGCACCGCGCCCACGCCTCTACCGCCGGTGTTGCAGCCTATCTGCCCGCCGTTTCCGGTTTCCTCATCGAGAAGGAGCTGCGCATCATGGGCGGCGCTCTGGCCAGCCCCAGGCGGCCTCTGGTGGCCATTCTGGGCGGCAGCAAAGTGTCCTCCAAGATCGGCGTCATCAATAACCTGCTGGAGATCGCCGACACCGTCATCATCGGCGGCGGCATGGCCTATACCTTCTCCGCCGCGCAGGGCGGCAGGATCGGCGACTCCCTGCTGGAGAGCGAGTGGATGGAGTACGCCAATGAAATGATGAAAAAGGCCGCGGACAAGGGCGTGAAGCTCCTGCTCCCCGTGGACACCGTCATTGCCGACCGCTTCGCCCCCGACGCCGACACGAAGGTCGTCCCCGCCGGCGAGATCCCCGACGGCTGGCAGGGACTGGACATCGGCCCCGACACCGTTTCGCTGTACTGCGCCGCCGTGGCAGGCGCCGGCACCGTCATCTGGAACGGCCCCATGGGCGTGTTCGAGTTCGAGAAGTTTGCCGCTGGCACCAAGGCCGTGGCCGAGGCGCTGAGCAAGACGGACGCCATCACCATCGTGGGCGGCGGCGACAGCGCGGCGGCCGTGGAGCAGCTGGGCTATGCCGATAAGATGACCCACATCTCCACCGGCGGCGGCGCCTCCTTGGAGTTCCTGGAGGGCAAAGAATTACCGGGCGTGGCCTGTTTGCTGGATAAATAAGCCTTACCCCGCCGCGCCCCCTGTCATTGCGAAGCCGGTGCGCACACCGGCTGTGGCAATCCGTAATACCCCCGCACCGCACCCCTTGTCAAAGGGGAATGCGGATTCCCACGTCGCTTCGCTCCTCGGAATGACAGTCTTATAAAAACGGCATCTCTGTGTGTAGGGGTCAGCGATTGCCCACCGTCGTGCCAGCCGATTTCCGCCTGCTGTCGCAGCCGCCAATCGGGGCACTTCCTCGAAACCGCCTCGCTTCTTCCGCCACTGGCGGCGCTTCGGCGATTTCCCCGACGACCCGTTTGCCCCGCACCCTCGGCCTTTGTGCCATTATTCCTGCATTATCATTAAAAATTAATATAAAAATCTTAGGAGTTAAATGAGAAAATTATGAATAGCAGATATCGCAAGACCATCATCGCCGGCAACTGGAAGATGAATAAGACCGCCTCCGAAACCAAGAAATTCGCCGAGGAGCTTAAGCGCCTGCTGCCCCGCACCAAGTGGTGCGACGTGGTGGTGTGCGTCCCCGCCGTGAACATTCCCGCCGCCATCAAGGCGTTCAAAGATCTGCGGGTGTCCGTGGGCGCGGAGAATGTTTTTTATGAAAAGAGCGGAGCCTACACCGGCGAGGTGTCGGCGGATATGCTGAAGGATCTGGGCGTGAAATACGTCATCATCGGCCACTCCGAGCGCCGCCAGTACTTTGGCGAAACGGATTTCACCGTGAATAAGAAGGTGGCCGCCGCGCTGGAGGCCGGCCTGCACCCCATCATCTGCGTGGGCGAAACGCTGGAGCAGCGTGAGTTGGGCATCACCATGGAGCTTATCGCCCTGCAGCTCAAGAGCGCGTTGGCCGGCGTGCCGGCGGAGAAGGTGCGCAAGTGCGTCATCGCCTATGAGCCTGTGTGGGCCATCGGCACCGGCAAGACCGCCACCGCCCAGCAGGCCGCCGAGGTCTGCACCTTCATCCGCACCACCATCCGCCACCTGTACGGCGCCCGCATCGCCCGCTCCGTCACGGTGCAGTACGGCGGCTCCATGAAACCCTCCAACGCCGCGGAGCTGCTGGCGCAGCCGGACATCGACGGCGGGCTTATCGGCGGCGCCGCACTGGATCCGGCGCAGTTTGTGGACATCATCAATGCCGCCAATCAGGACTGAGCGGCCGCAAAAAGTGAGGTAAGATCATTATGAATAAAACACCCACTGTACTCGTTATCATGGACGGCTTCGGCATGGGCGCCCCCGGCGCCGGCAACGCCGTGGCGCTGGCCAATACCCCGGTGCTGGATCGGCTCTTTGCCGAGAATGCCCATACCACCCTCTCCGCCTCGGGGCTGGACGTGGGTCTGCCCGCTGGGCAGATGGGCAACAGCGAAGTGGGGCATACCAACATCGGCGGCGGCCGCGTCGTCTTTCAGGATCTGCCCCGCATCAGCCGCGCCATCGAAACCGGCGAATTTTTCAAGAATCCCGCCTATAACAAGGCCATGGATGACTGTCTCGCCAAGGGCAGCAGCCTCCACCTGTACGGCCTGCTCTCCAATGGCGGCGTACACTCCACCGTGGAGCACCTGTGGGCGCTGCTGAAAATGGCCAAGGACAAGGGGCTGACGAGAGTCTATATCCACGCTTTTCTGGACGGCCGCGACGTGTCCCCCACCAGCGGCAAGGGCTTTGTGGCCGAGTGCGTGGAAAAATGCCGCGAGCTCGGCGTAGGCAAGATCGCCACCGTCATGGGGCGCTACTATGCCATGGATCGTGACAAGCGCTGGGAGCGGCTGCAAATGGCATACGACGCCATGGTCTACGGCGAGGGCGTGCAGAACCCCGACCCCGTGGCCGCCGTGGCGCAGAGCTATGAAAACGGCGTCACGGACGAGTTCGTGGAGCCTGTGGTCTGCGACAGCGAGGGCACCATCTCCAATAACGACAGCATCATTTTCTTCAACTACCGCCCCGACCGCGCGCGGGAGATCACCCGCGCCATGGTGGATCCGGAGTTTGACGGCTTCCCCCGCGAGTTTTTCCCCACCACCTACGTCTGCAACACGGAGTACGATGCCTCCATGCCCAACGTCCTGGTGGCCTGGCCTCGCATCGCCGTGAAAAACGGCCTGGGCGAGTATCTCAGCTCTCTGGGCATGACCCAGCTGCGCATCGCCGAAACGGAGAAGTACGCCCACGTCACCTTCTTCTTCAACGGCGGCGTGGAAACGCAGTATCCCGGCGAAGACCGCGTGCTGGTGGCCTCCCCCAAGGTGGCTACTTACGACCTGCAGCCCGAGATGAGCGCCTATGAGGTGTGCGACAAGTGCGTCGAGCGCATCAAAAGCGGCGCCTACGACGTGGTGATCCTGAACTTTGCCAACTGCGACATGGTGGGTCACACCGGCGTGCTGCCCGCCGCCATCAAGGCCGTGGAAACGGTGGACGAGTGCGTGGGCAGGGTGGTGGATGCCACGCTGGAAATGGGCGGCATCGCCATGATCACCGCCGACCACGGCAACGCCGAGGTCATGCTCCAGCCCGACGGCAGCCCCATGACCGCCCACACCACCAACCCCGTGCCCTTCATCCTCTGCGGCGCCGGCACGGAGCTGCGGGAGGGTCGTCTGGCAGACATCGCCCCCACCATTCTGGACGTGATGGGTCTGGCCTGCCCGCCGGAGATGGACGGCAAGACCCTTATCGTTCGCTGAATTATTAAAAAAATTGAGTATGTTTAAAAAACCCGCTGCCTGCGCATACTGCAGGCAGCGAGTTTTTTCTGCGCAATTCGGCGGCCGCAGGCCGGACACTCTGCGGCGTGCGGCACAGCGCCGCAGGAAAGGTGATCGTAATGAGTCGAATGGATCATAACAAAGCACGGAGCTTCTTCGGCGGTCGGGGCTTTTACATAGCCCTGGTGCTATGTCTGGCGGCCATCGGCGTGGCCGGCTATTTTGCTCTGGTGCAGCAGGCCAAGGTGGCGGAGGAGGACAAGAACACTCCTGTTGTGCGCCAGGAGCCTGTGGAAAATATTCAGCAGCCGGAGGTCAAGCCTGATCCGGAGCCTGTGCAGGAGACCCTTCAGCCGGAGGAGCTGCTGCCCCAGGTCTGCTCCCCGCTGGACGGCACCACCGTCACGGTGTTCAGCATGACGGAGCTGATGTATGACGAAACCATGGCCGACTGGCGCACCCATGACGGCGTGGACATCAAGGCTGAGGAGGGCGACGCCGTAAAGACTGCCGCCGACGGCACCGTAAAAATGGTGCGCTATGACGACCTCATGGGTGTCACCGTGGTCATCGCCCACGCCGACGGCTATGAAACCCAGTATAGCTCCCTGCAGCAGGAGCCGCCTGTGGAGCAGGGCAAGACCGTGAAGGCCGGCGACATCATCGGCTGTGTCGGCTCCACCGCTGCCGCCGAGGGGGATGTAGGCCCCCATCTGCACTTCTCCGTCAGCAAGGACGGCAAAGTGGTGAACCCCTCCGAATATGTGAAGCAGTAAAAAAACCGCAGGGATGAAAGCCATCTCTGCGGTTACATATTTTTTTCGTCTGCGCTCCGTGCCGCGGCTTTTCCGCATACTGCGTGCGCATTTTTCGCGCCGAAAAAATCAATACTGGAAGCAGCTCCCGCCCACGAACTCCCGCACGATGGAGTTCAGCGGCACGAAGGGGGTGTGCAGCGGCGGCACGCTCTCCACGGCCTTCATCAGATCCGTGAGGCCGTACTGGCTGATGAACTCCGGCGTCAGCTCCTCGCGGAAGCAGGGGATCTCCTCCAGATACTTGGCCAGAATGCACGGCTCATAATCGTGGAAGGTGTCGATGTGGATGGCGGCGTTGTGCTTGTGGGGCTGGATATAGTTCACCTCGCCCCGATCCACGCTCTGCGCCTTGCGCACGGTGTCCTGCAGGGAGTGGCCGCGGGTCTTGTAGTCACGGATCATCCGCCGCACCACCCGCAGCTGCTCGGGGCGGACGATCTTGTCGTCGTTGGTGATGATGCGGGTGCGGGGCGCCACATAGATGCCGTTGGCCTCGCTGCGCAGCTGGTCAAAGATCAGGGGATTGAGCATGTGGATGCCTTCGGCGATGATGATGGCGTCCTTGTCGCCCTGCATCTTGCGCCAGCCGCCGGTGTTGCCGGTGACGAAGTCGTACCACGGCACCTCCACTTCCTGCCCGTCCGCCAGCCGATGGATGCAGTCCACCAGCAGGTCGCGGTTGACGCAGTAGGGGCTTTCCCAGTCGGTGGCTTCCGGCGGCCGCTGATCCAGCGGCAGGAAGAAGTTGTCCATGCTCAGCATGCACACCTTCACGCCCAGATTTTCCAGATACTGCTGCAGGCGCATGGCCGTGGTAGTCTTGCCGGAGCCGGAGGGGCCGGTGAGCGCCACAATGGGCTTTTTGGTCTTGCCGGCCAGAATGGTGGCGGCGGCAGAGCTGATCTTGTCGTGAAATACCTCTTCGCAGCGCAGCACGAACTGCTCCTCGTTGCGCATGGACAAATTAATATTTTCCAAATCAATAACGCGCATGGCGGGATGCTCCTTTCAGCCGATGATAGATAAGATAATATATAAAATAAAAAAGTATGTGCCCATTATAGCAGAAATGCCCCCGCCGTGCAACCTCGGAACAGAGCGGCGCTTTCTGTCTGAATTATTCATAAAAACGATGGCCAAACACACTCATGGAGTAATTCTATTTTACATTCTCCGGATTTGTGCTATTCTATTTTCATAAGGTACAATGATGCACCGCATTTTTTGTCTCCCTCCGTAGGGGGCGGCGTCTCCGACGCCCCAATTGTGCCGCCGGTGCGCACCGCACTTCCCAAAACTGTCATTGCGAACCGGCGCGCACGCCGGTGTGGCAATCCGTATTTCCTCACGCACCGCACCTTCACAACACGGGGAAACGGATTCCCACGTCGCTGCGCTCCTCGGAATGACATTCTTTGAAAATGCGGTGTCCATCGTCGGGCGGGGCAGAGCCGCTGCCCCTACAGACTTTTTAATAACCTTCCTGTAGGGCGGCACCCGTGTGTGCCGCCGCCAACACGCACCGCACCCCCAGCGGCGGGGCACGCAGGCCCCGCCCTACAGGCATTTTACCAACTCCGTAGGGGGCGATGCCCACATCGTCCCGCCATTACCCACCGCACTTCAAAACTCTGTCATTGCGAACCGGTGACCGACGTCACCGGTGTGGCAATCCGTAGTACCCTCACGCACCACCCCCATCCCCCGTGTAGGGGGCGGCGATTGCCCACCGTCGTGCCAACCGATTCCCGTCCACTGTCGTGGCCGCCAATCGGGGCACTTCCTCGAAACCGGCTCGCTTCTTCCGCCACCGGCGGCGCTTCGCCGATTTCCCCGACGACCCGTATGCACCGCACCCTCAAGTCCTGCGTAGGGGCGGATGCCTCTGTTCGCCCAAAATGACAGGATCCATTTTTGAAATAAAAAAACCAAGGAGGCTCCCCATGGGAAGCGAAAAACTGTTCTGCAAGGGCGGCGGCTGCACCGCCAAGCTGGGCGCCGGCGTCCTGAGCCGCGTGCTGGAGCGCCTGCCCAAGTTCCCACCGGATCTCGCCCTGCTCATCGGGTTCGACAGTAAGGACGACGCCGCCGTCTATCAGCTCACGGACGACGTGGCGGTGGTGCAGACCCTGGACTTCTTCCCCCCCATGGTGGATGACCCCTACACCTTCGGAAAAATCGCCGCCACCAACGCCCTCAGTGATGTCTGGGCCATGGGCGGCGAGGTAAAAACGGCGCTGAACATCGTGTGTTTTCCGGAAAAGGAAGACCTAAACGTTCTGGGCGAAATGATGCGGGGCGGCGCGGAAAAGGTGGCCGAGGCCGGCGGCACGCTGGTAGGCGGCCATTCCATCGCCGATGCCGACGTGAAGTACGGCCTGTCCGTCATGGGCACGGTGCATCCGGCGCATATCTACGCCAATAACACTCCCCGAAAGGGCGATAAGCTCCTGCTGACCAAGCGGCTGGGCGTGGGCATCCTCTGCACCGCCAACCGCGTGGGCGAGGCAAGCGAGGCGGCCATGCAGGCCGCCATCGACTCTATGACCACCCTCAATAAGTATGCCGCCGACTGCTGCCGGAAATACCATGTCCACGCCTGCACGGATGTGACGGGCTTCAGCTTTTTGGGGCATCTCCACGAGATGCTGGACGGCGGCCACAGCGCCTGCATTAGAGCCGCCGCGGTGCCTGTTTTTGAGGAGGCGCTGCACCATGCCGACGAGTTTCTGCTCACGGCGGCCGGTCAGCGCAACCGCAACCACACCGGCCCCTTCGTGCGCTTTGAAAACGTCTCCTTTGCCATGGAAGAGGTGTTGTTCGACCCCCAGACCTCCGGCGGGCTGCTGGTGGCCGTGGGCGCAGAGGAAGCGGAGGCGCTGCTTTCCGACCTGCGGGCTGCGGGCGCACCGGCGGCCATCGTGGGCGAGATCACCGACAGCGAGGACATCGAAATTCGCGTTATAGGCTAAATAGGCGAATAGGACAAATAATAGGATAAAAATCATCAGACAGGAGGATAAAACTATGGTAAAAGTGAACGCAATGGGGGACACCTGTCCCATTCCCGTGGTGAAAACCAAGGACGCCATCCGTCAGCTGGGCGAGGGCGGCGGCGTGGTGGAGACGTTGGTGGACAACGAGATCGCCGTGCAGAATCTGACCAAGATGGCGAACCAGAAGGGCTACGGCGTGCAGAGCGAGAAGCTGGCCGAAAACGAGTATCGGGTCACCATGACCGTGGGCGCCGGTGCCGACCTGCCCGCCGAAAACGAGGAGACCGTGTGCCTTGTCCCCGCCGGCCAGAAGAACGTTGTGGCGGTCATCAGCGCCGACCACATGGGCGAGGGCGAAGGCAAGCTGGGCAAAAACCTGCTCAAAGCCTTTCTTTACGCCCTGAGCCAGCAGGAAAGCCTGCCTAAGACCGTCCTGTTTTATAACGGCGGCGCCTTCCTCACCTGCGAGTGTCAGCATCATTGCAGCAACACTCCTTTCAGAAATCGGAAACACGATTGGTTAAGTAATTACAAAATAGATACAAACAAGTTACGAATCAGTATCTATTTGTACATTATACCGATAATCTGAAAAAAGTCAAGAGAAATATGCAAAAACATGAATAAACCGGAATATTTTATATAAAATAACTTGCTGGAAGAACAAAGAAAAAGAAATAATCTTGCCGAAAAAGTAAAGAAAATATAACAAAAACATGAATATTGTGACAAATTAGTAAATTTTTCGTTTTTCTTGCAAACGCATTTGACACGGACGAAAAAACGTGCTATATTCTGTGTGTTAAAGGCAAGGAAAAAGATACGTTCCGTCCACAGCAGCTCACAGAGAGAGACGCATCCGGTGCAAGCGCCTTGGGTTCGCGGGAGCGGAATACCACTTTTGAGCCGCGCGGCTGAAAGAGCAGTAAGCAGCGCCGGGTCCTCCCGTTACTGAGGTCACGAGCGACGGAGCAATTCCGTAAGCAGGGTGGAACCGTGGAGCATGTTTCGCTTCACCCCTGAATCACATCGGGGGTGAAGCGTTTTTCTTTACCCCGAACCAACCGGAAGGAGACAACCATCATGGCAGAAAACAATGAATTCTCGTTTGAAAACGAACAGTACCGCAGAACCTACTGGCACACCTGTTCTCACGTTCTGGCCCAGGCGGTCAAGCGGCTGCACCCGGAGGTGAAGCTCGCGATCGGTCCTTCGATCGACAACGGCTTCTATTACGACTTCGACGCGCCGTTTGCGTTTACGCCCGAGATCATGGAAGAGCTGGAAGCGGAGATGCGCAAGATCTGCAAGGAAAAGCTCAAGCTCGAGCGCTTTGAGCTGCCGC
>OLPA01003402.1_pt1 | contig 10863 bp, 8 predicted proteins | sample 1672811 | NCBI WGS metagenome assembly OLPA01 (sample SAMEA3136726, study PRJEB25190) | human gut metagenome | biome: human gut; feature: human-associated habitat; material: faeces | place: Austria | collected 2013
CTTCTTATTTTGATGAGATCATTCAGTTTGAAAAATCAAAGGCAAATGCCGGACTTTTTATGTCTAAGCAAAACGCTGACACCGTTATCAGCCAGTGTCAGGATTTTATAGAAAACCCGAAATCCTGCTTTTTGATCGAGACTTTTGATAACCGGATCGAATCTCTGTCCACCTTAAGCACAAGTGCCAAGGAGGAATATCGTTCCCAAAACGAAACCTATGTCTTAAAAAAGATTATCCCTGCTTATAAAAATCTTGCCGCCGCCATAGAAGAACTCAAGGATTCCGGCAGTAACAAAGGCGGTCTTTGCAATTACGAGGACGGAAAAGACTACTATGAATATCTGGTCAGATACTCCACCGGCTCATCCGACAGTATCAAGGACTTACAAAAACAGGTCGAACAAAAACGAAAAGAAGATTTGTTGCAGCTTTCCGAACTGCTGACCAAAAATCCCATTTTGGCAAAGGAGAGCGAATCCTACCAGCTTGATACCAGTGATCCGTCACAGATCCTTGCACAGTTAAAGGAGACGATCAAGAAGGATTTCCCGGAGGCACCGGATGCGAATTTTACGGTAAAGTATGTGGATGAAGCCTTAGAAGATTATCTGTCTCCTGCTTTTTACTTAACTTCTCCGATCGATGACTATAAGGAAAATTCTATTTATATTAATGAAGGGTCTCATTATGAAAAAATGAAGCTCTTTACAACGTTAGCACATGAAGGCTTTCCGGGACATCTGTACCAGAACGTCTTTGCAAATACTTCCGGTCTGCCGTCCGTACGTCAGCTTTTGAATTACTCCGGCTACACGGAAGGCTGGGCAACCTATGTGGAAATGATCTCTTATCAGTATGCGGGACTGGATAAGGATCTCGCCAAGGTTTTACAATTAAACCAGTCGATCCTTTTAAGTCTGTATGCAAGCATGGACATGGGCATCCACTATCAGGGCTGGGATGCTTCCGATATCAAGAATTTCCTCTCTGACTATGGCATCAGCAATGCCTCCGCCGCAAATGACACCTATGAATATATTTTAGGTGAACCGGCAAATTATTTAAAATACTATATCGGATACCTGAAGTTTTTAGATTTACAGAAGTACGCAAAAAAAGCCCTTGGGGAAAAATACACCGACCGGGCATTTCACGAAGCTGTCCTTCGGATTGGACCTGCACCATTTGATATTATAAAAAAATATTTATTAGACTATATACCGGAAAGTGGGAAGTGATCAACCGTCACTTCCCACTTATCCTACAGGGCTGTAACACCCCGCAATGCTTTCGGAATGTACCTCTACATGCTTTCAGGAATACTCTTTAATTCCCGGATCAGCTCTTCCGGCAATAACTTGTCATCTTTCATTCCATATGGCATATTCATGTTTTCATATTTGATTTTTCCCAAACGATGGTATGGGAGTAATTCTATCTTTTCTGCCCCTAAATCTTTTAATTTTCTACACATCTTTTGAATTGTTTCTCTGTCTGCGTTAAAACCGGGGATCAGAGGGGTTCGGACCACTACATCTTTTTTACTGCTTAAGATGTCTGCCAGATTTTCTTCTATGATGTCTAAATTGCCGCCTGTCCACTGATAGAACTTCTCTTTGTCCCAGTGCTTATAATCGCATAGAACATAGTCGGTCACTTCTAATACTTCATGGACTTTTTCTTTTTCTACACATAAGCAGGTCTCTATCGCCGTTGTGATCCCATGTGTGTGGCAGTATTCAAACAGCTCCCTTATAAATTTTGCATGGAGCAGCGGTTCTCCGCCGCTCGCCGTGATACCACCGTTTTTTCCGTAAAAGATCTGATCTCTTTTTACTTCTTCCCATATATCTTCTACGCTCATCTCCCTGCCCATAACAGACAGTGCACCGGAAGGACATATCTGTACACACTTTTTGTCCGTACAATCCATGCATTTTTCATACTCTATTACCTGTTTTTCATTTTCCGTCGTAATTGCCTGCATTTTGCATGCTGCAACACATTTTCCACAATGGATGCACTTTATGTTTTCGCTATATACAAAAGATTCTGTTCTCCACGATTCAGGATTGCAGCACCATCTGCAACGCAAAGGACACCCTTTAAAAAATACGTTTGTTCTGATACTCGGTCCGTCATGTATGGAATTTCTCTGAATATTAAATACATTTGCTTTCATTGTTTTATCCATCTTCTTTTCCCTTTAGGATTTTTACAGATCCATTTGTGTACGCGCAATAATGTCTTCCTGCAGTTCCTGGTTCAGGGATGTAAACAGTGCATTGTAGCCTGCTACCCTTACCATCAGATCCTGATAATTCTCCGGGTGCTTCTGTGCATCCCGCAGTGTCTCATTAGAAACTACATTATACTGGGAGTGCCAACAGTGAAGATCTCCTGCTGCCTTTAAAATCTGTATGAATTTATCCTCGTCCTCTTCTGTTTTCAGTGTACTCGGATTGATCCTTACATTCAACAGCTGTCCTCCTGTGAAAAGCTCTGTATTCAATGTTCCTACAGATTGGAACATTGCCGTTAAGCCCTTCTTCATGGTTCCCGTGGATGGAGAGATTCCGTCTGCTGTCGGCATTCCCTCTTTTCTTCCGTCAGCGGAAGCTCCAACGATCGCACCGGAAGGAATATTGGCTGTTATGGTTACGGTTGAGCTGGTATAGCAGCATCCGATCGGACCTTTGCCCTCGCGGAGAGTCTTGTAATGATATATCTGGTCTACATAATAGTTTGCCAGTTCATTGGTCAGTTCGTCGACTTCCTCTTCATCATTTCCATATTTTTCGGTCCGTTCTAACAGATATTTTCTGATGACCTCGCCTTTTTCACCTGCGAAGTTGTTATCTAAGGCTTCTTTCAGCTCTGCCGCCGTCATCCGTTTTTCATCAAAGACATTTTTCTTAATGGCATAAACAGCATTTCCCACATTTGGGATACCAACCAGTGTACCACTGACGATGTCATAGATGGTTCCACCTTCTTTGATGGCTTTTCCTCTGCCTAAACAATCCTGCATCAGCAAGGAGCAAAACGCATCCGGTGTCATCTGGGTCATTGCCAGCTCGTTTACGTTATCTGCAATTACATGCAGTCTCATATAATACTCTATGGCTCTCTTATAAGCCTGTTTCAGTTCTTCAATGGAGGTATATTCTTCTAATGGCTTCATATCGGTAAATACCTGTTTTCCGGATCTTGGGTCTTTTCCTCCATTTAAAACGATTTCAAGTATCTTTAAGAGATTGATCTTGCTCTTTCCGTTTGCACGATATCCCCATTTGCCCGGTACCTGAACTTCTGTACAGCCCATGGTGGAGTAATTCCATGAGTCCTCTTTTGTTACACCTCTTCGCTCTAATGCCGGGATAATGGTCTGATCATTTACAAAGGCTGGCATTCCTACACCCTGTTTTACGATTTTGACTGCCCGTTTCAAAAATGCTTCTGATATATTTTCATGAACTCTGATATACATCGTCGGCTCCGGCAGACGTATCTCATCTAACATTTCCAGACACAGCCAGGACATCTCATTTACGGCATCTGTTTTATCTGCCTTTTGTCCACCCAAGCAGATGTTCTGATAGGTAGGGGAACCCATCTGTGTCAGGGTATTCGACCACGAACGCAATTTGTTGTTGCTGTATATCTTCAGGTAGAAGCAGCCAAGCATTTCTTCTGCCTCTTCCATCGTAATCCTGCCTTCCTTTAAGTCTTTTTGCAGGAATGGATTCATGTACTGGTCAAACCGTCCAAAGGAAAGGGAATGTCCATTGGTTTCAATATGCAGGATGACCTGTACAAACCATACACATTGCAGTGCCTCGAAAAAGGTTTCCGGTGCTCTTTCTAACAATGCCTGACACCTCTGGCTGATTCCTGACAGTTCTTCTTTTCTTACCGCATCTTCACACTGCTCTGCCTGTTCTTTTGCTAATGTGCAATAACGTTTGATGTAATCGAGACATCCGTCTATAATAGCTTTGCAGGCGCGGTAAAAGGTCAGTTTTTCTAAATCCTGCGGTTTACTTAAATCCAGTTCATCCATATGCTTTTGGATCTTATCCCGTAGTCCGGCAAATCCAAGGCGTACTACCATGTCATAATCCGGAACAATGTGACCTTCTCCTGTTGAAACATTTCCCTGCCATCCGAGTACACCGGTAACCCGGTCATCTAATACTTCCTGTGGCTGCATGGCTATGGCTCTGTCTTTTAAGGTCTTTCCTTCCCACCACGGAAGAATTTCTCTTAATACTTTTTTATTTTCCTCCGTAATAGTGAATTTGTCACTGCTTCTTTTTTCTAAATCATCTAATTCATCCAAAATATATGCAAATGCATATTCCGGGAAGAGCGGTGCTGCCCGGTTTGAACTTGCCTGATTTCCGGCTAAAAGCTGCTCTTCTTCAATATAGATGGTCATATTTCTTAAAACATCCGCTAATGCCATTGCTCTTTTTTCAATATTTGGATAGGCATCATATTTCTTATAGGCTTCCGTTACAATCTTTGCTCTCTCGATACAGATTTTGGGAGTTGTGTTCAAAAGTTTATCGCGAAGCTTAAAAAAACGCTCTCTCATATCCTTTTCTCCTCCTACTATTTTTTCCTGACCTGATTAGGCTTTTATCCATTTTTTAGAACGTTCTACAGCATCTTTCCAATACTCGTAATGTTCTTTCATCTTCTCTTCTTTGATTTCCGGTTTAAATTCGGATTCTATTTTTACTAATCCTTTCACGTCTTCTGAGGAAATCAGGTTTGCATATAATGCCACCATATAGGCTGCCCCTAAGGCTGTTGCTTCTAAGGATTCCGGACGCATAATTTCAGCATCACAGTAATCTGCAAGTGTCTGTGCCAGCAGATTATTCTTTGAAGCACCACCATCAATCTTAATCTCTTTAATTTTAACGCCATTCTCTTCTACAATATTCAAAATATCTTTGATGGAAAATGCAATTGCTTCTAAGGTTGCTCTTGCAATATGTGCGTCTGTCGTACCTCTGGTGATTCCAATCATCATTCCTCTTGCGAACGGGTCCTGATGAGGTGCCATCAATCCGCTTAATGCCGGAATGAAGTATACACCGTTTGTATCCGGAACACTGGATGCCAATTTTTCTATATCTTTTGCACTCTCTATAATTTTTAATCCATCACGAAGCCACTGTACTGCAGAACCGGTAACCGGGGCAAATCCCTCAACTGCATATGTACACTTTCCGTCTAAGTTCCATGCAATTAAAGTATCTACTCCACCCGGTGATGCCTGGAATTTTGAACCAACATTAATATCTAAGAAGCTGCCGGTACCATTGGTACATTTTACGGTTCCTGCATCAATACATGCCTCTGCAAATAATGCGGACTGCTGGTCTGCAATCACTCCACGGATTGGAATAGAACCTCCAAAAATAGTAGTTTCTCCATAATCGGAGGATTCTGACTGGATGCTCGGGAATACAGATACCGGCACTCCTACATAGTCAAACAATTTCTGATACCACTCCTGCTTTTCAACATCCATACATCCTGTACTAGAAGCATTAGAAAAGCTGGTTGCATGTACTTTTCCACCGGTCAGCTTCCATACTAGCCAGGTATCGATTGTTCCGAAAAGGACATCTCCTTTTTCGATTTTCTCTTTAATTCCAGGAATATTGTCAAGATACCATTTCAGGAAAAGCACATTGGTGTGTGGACCAATTACTTTTCCGGTTGTATTTAAAATCTCTTCAAAAAATGGTGTCGCTTTAATATCCTCACACATTTTTCCCATTCGTGAATCCTGCCATACAAGTGCATGGTGTAACGGCTTTCCTGTATGTTTATCCCAGATTACTGCCGTATTTCTCTGATTTGTAATACCGATACCAATAATATTTTCTGCTGAGATTCCCTTTTTCTCAATTACATTTTTACACATTTTAACACTTAAATCATAAATTTCTTCTGCATCATGCTCTACCATATTCTCTGCCAGAGTATGCTGACAGAATTCTTCATATGACTGCTCTGCAATCTGAAATTTTTTATCAAATAAGATAGCTCTTGTTCCTGTAGTACCCTCATCAATTACTAAAATATAATCTTTTCCCATAGCATGTCCTTTCTGATGCTTTTCATATGCATCTTGTTACCCGTTTTTGTTTTTTCTTCTCTGTTACTTATGATATTTGTGCACATTTATATCATTTACATGCTTTATTTTATTATGTTTTTGCATTTTTGTCAATATAAAAGGGCATAAAACATTATTATGCATTTTTATGCCCTTTTTCGCACTTTTACAGCTTATATTATTCGTATTCCGTGTTCTTCTGCATATTTATAATAGATTTCTGGCAGCTCTTCATCTACTATTAAAGTATCAAACTCCGATAAGCCGGCTATTTTTCCCAAAAATGCTTTTCCATACTTTGTTGTATCAGCAATCAGATACTTTTTATGACTGATTTCTAATAACGCCTGCATAACAGGAACTTCCTCAATTGCCGGGTGCGTGACTCCATCGTGAATGGATACGCCCAGAATACCAAGAAATATTTTGCTGGCACGAAATTTTTTAATTGCATCAATTGCAAAATCACCATAAAACATTCCTGACTTCTTTCTGTATTTTCCACCTGGAAGATATACATCTATAAACTGCTTCTCTACCGCTTTCTGTGCAATAATTAAAGATTGTGTAATCAGATTCAGGGATTTCATCTCCGGTAAGTAATCCAAAATCAATTCGGCTGTCACCCCATTATTTAATATAATCGTATCGCCGTCTTTGATTTCCTTTGCAGCCTTCTGTGCAACAATCTGTTTTTTCTCAATATTTATCGTTCTCTTTACATCGGGATTATCCTCTATGGGCCATTGTGACATTTCATTAATGTAATACGCACCACCATATACCGTCTTAACTTTTTCATTATCTGCCAGTGCTTTTAAATCTCTTCTTATGGTTGTCGCATCTACATGAAATATATCCACCAAATCTGAAACTTTCACATTTCCTGATTTTCTCAGCATCTCTAATATTTTCTCTCTGCGTTCAATATATAACATTCTCTTCACTCCAACTCTCTATATTCTTTTTCTTTTTTAAATCAATGCCTGATAGACATCCCGTTTTGAAATTCCTCTGTCCTTTGCAACCAGCTTCATAGCTTCTTTATGAGAAACACCTTTTTCTTCATAAACCTGCATATGTTCCTCTAACGTAAGGTTTTCCCACTCTTTTTTCCGTTCTTCCTCTACCTGTTCTTTTGTCTTTCCCTCGAGTACTAAGACATATTCTCCGCGGGGTTCTTTGTCTTTGTAGTAGTCCAAGACTTCATGTATTGTCGTTCTATCTGCTTCTTCATATTTTTTGGTAAGCTCCCTGCAAAGCGTAAGATTGCGGTTGCCAAGCTCTTTTTCTAACTCCTCTAAGGTCTTTATCAGATGATGAGGTGCTTCGTATATGATGATCGTGCGTGTCTCATCCTTTAGTTCCTCTAACACCCTTTTCCGCTCTTTTTTATCCTTTGGCAAAAATGCTTCAAATGCAAATCTTTTGGTAGACAGCCCGGAAAGCGTCAACGCCGTGATGCATGCTGCTGCCCCAGGAAGAGAGGTTACTTCAATTCCCGCTTCATAGGCAATCTTTACTAACTCTTCTCCCGGATCTGAAATTCCCGGTGTTCCGGCATCTGTTATCAACGCTATGTTCGTTCCCGACTGCATCTTTTCCACAAGCCGATGTGCTTTTTCAATCTTATTAAATTCGTGATAACTTGTCATCGGCGTTTTGATGTCGAAGTGGTTTAACAGCTTTATGGAATTGCGTGTATCCTCTGCCGCGATCAGATCCACTTCCTGCAATGTCCGAAGGACACGCAGGGTAATATCTTCTAAGTTTCCGATGGGAGTTGCACATAAATATAATTTTCCTTGCATTCCGGTATTCCTTTCTGTCTGATATCAATACCCATAGATTTCATAGATCTCGTCGGTGTATACCCCCGGCTCCTGATAGACGATCAGTGGTTTTTCTACCGTCATCCGCGGCTTTCCGCCTTTTAATCCCTCGATCAGTACCATGTTCGGTTCTTTATCTGCGTAGGGATAAACAAGCCGCATCCGTTTTGGCTCTATCCTGTATGCACACATTTTACTCAGGATTTCCGCCAACCGGAACGGACGATGCACCATATAGAATCTTCCATGCTCTCTGAGCAGTCTGCTGCCCTCCCTTAAAATGTCCTCCAGATCACAGAGTATCTCATGTCTGGCAATGGTCTTTGCTTCGTTTCCATTCTGCAGTCCATGCTGCCCTATCATATAAGGCGGATTTGTGGTAATGATATCAAAAGAAGATGCTCCAAACAATTCTGAAGCATCTTTGATATCTCCTGTTACGATTTCGATGTCCTTTTCTAATCCATTGAGTACGACACTTCTTCTTGCCATGTCTGCACTCTCTTTTTGGATCTCAAGTCCGGTAAAATGTGCTCCCTTTGTCTTTGCCTTTAGAAGAATCGGAATGATCCCGGTTCCTGTTCCTAAGTCAAGAGCCTTTTCCTGCTGTTTTACGTTTGCAAAACCGCTGAGCAGCACTGCATCCATGCCAAAGCAGAATTTTTCCGGATTCTGTATGATTCGGTAACCGTTTCTCTGTAGATCGTCTATCCGTTCATTCTCTAACAGATTATTTTGTATCATCAATCTTAGACTTTCCTCCGTTGTCCTCTAACGCCTTTAACTTCTTCATTTCTTCCGCGGAAATCTTCGTGTTGTCGCGGCGGCGTTTCGGACGGAATTTCAGCTCGTCCACCTTGTATTCACGGATTTCTTTTTCATCATTGACTTCTACGATCACTTTTACAAGCTGACGCAGAACTGATACGCTCTGTACTTCACCCTTTAATCCTTCGACCGTTGTGACATGGTCACCGACGTTTGGCAGTCTGGAGTTTAAGTATTCATAGGTCTCTTCTTCGTTTTTCAGACAACACATCAATCGTCCACAGACTCCTGATATCTTTGTTGGATTTAAAGACAGGTTCTGCTCTTTTGCCATTTTGATGGATACCGGTATAAATTCTGATAAGTAGGTACTGCAACACAACGGTCTGCCACAGATACCGATTCCTCCAAGAATTTTTGTCTCATCACGCACACCGATCTGCCGTAATTCGATACGGGTACGGAATACCGAAGCTAAATCCTTTACCAGCTCACGGAAATCAATTCTTCCGTCTGCCGTAAAATAAAAAAGCAATTTGTTATTGTCAAAGGTGTACTCTGCTTCCACTAACTTCATTTCCAGTTTGTGTTTTGCGATTTTTTCTAAGCAGATCTGAAAGGCTTCTTTTTCTTTTTCCTTATTCTTCTGCTCCGTGATCTCATCTGCTTCTGTTGCAATGCGGATCACCGGCTTTAACGGTTGTACGACACCGTCCTCTTCCATTTCTCTTGGTGGGATCATGACGGTTCCAAACTCTATTCCACGGGCTGTCTCCACGATGACGTGTGTTCCCGTCTCTATTTCCATTCCTGCCGGATCAAAATAATAGATTTTTCCGGCTTTACGGAATCGGACTCCTACAATTTTTATCATGTTAATTCTCCTTTATCGTCAACAGCAGCAGTTCAATGACCAGATCAAAATTGACGTTGGCATTCAGACGGACTTTTGCTTTCTCTAATGCCTCTAAGATCTGCTCAATTCCCTCATAGGAACTTTTGCTCGCACTCTTTTTGATGTCATAGATCTCATCCCGGAATACCAGATGATTGACATCTGCTGTTGCTTTATATAATAAGACATCCCGATACCAGATCATCATAATATCGAAATAGTCATTTATTTCAAGTTTGTATTCACTAATCTGCTTTACTGCCTCCATCATTTCGTAGAGGTCGATCTCTTTTAATCTGCGGATCAGCTGTAATGCCGAGTTTTTAATCTCGTTAAAAGATTCTGAGGATGCTAATTTAATCGCTTTTCCTACATTTCCCTGTGCAAACGCCGTACACACTTCTGCCTGATAATCAGGGATCTGGCAATGCTCCATCAGATAACTTTTGATCTTTTCATTTGGCACTGCTTTTAAATCCAGTGTGATGCAGCGGGAATTTATCGTTGGCAGAAACGAATCTGCATTGGTTGTCAATAAGAGAATGACCACATATGCCGGCGGCTCTTCGATCGTTTTTAACAATGCATTCTGCGCCTGCAGCGTCAGTTTTTCCGCTTCGTTCAGAATATAGATTTTATAAGGACCTGTATAAGGTTTGATGGATACATCATCAATCAGCTGGATACGAATATCCTCGATACCGATAGAATTCGGTTTCTCATGTGTGATCGTAATAATATCCGGGTGATTTTTGCTTAACGCTCTCTTACAGGAGTCACATTCCATACATGGATCTGTTCCATGCTTTTCACACTGCAGTGCCATGGCAAATGCAGAAGCCAACATCTTCTTTCCTGCTCCTACCTCACCGTTAAAAATATACGCATGTGAAACTTTCCCCATCTGAATGGCATTCTGTAAATGATTTACAACATCATCATGTCCGATAATCTCATGAAATCCTGCCATACAATCACCTCCTGTGTTCTTTTGTTTTCTGTGGTAATCTCCGGTTTTATCACCACAGGCTTCCACAGCTGCTTTTTTCACAATATCTCCGCGCAAAAGAATACTATATTATATTGTACTCTGTCTGCGGAATATCATTATTATAGCACACTCCTTAAATACTTTTCAATCTCAGAGTAGCCTCCCGCCCCGTCCATATTGGAAAATCTATGGGAGATTCCTGCCTGCCGGATCTTTTCCTCACTGAAATCCT
>OLPA01003403.1_pt1 | contig 10862 bp, 7 predicted proteins | sample 1672811 | NCBI WGS metagenome assembly OLPA01 (sample SAMEA3136726, study PRJEB25190) | human gut metagenome | biome: human gut; feature: human-associated habitat; material: faeces | place: Austria | collected 2013
GTGTTCCATCTTCGCCTACCAGTGCAGTTTTGGTTGTGGTGGAACCTGCATCAATACCCAGATAGCAGTTTCCTTTATATGTAGCCAGATCTCCTGTTTTTACTTTGTAGGAACTCTGACGTTTTGCAAATGCATCGTATTCTTCCTGAGAAGCGAAAAGTGGTTCCATACGTTCTACTTCAAAATCCAGCTTAATGGAATTGCGGAGTCTGTCTTTCATTTCTGTCAGGGAAATGGAGTTGTCTTCTTTTGCATTTAATGCAGAACCGATGGCTGCAAAAAGATGGGAGTTCTCCGGAATGATGGTGTGTTCCTCATCCAGCTTCAAAGTACGGATAAAGGATTCTCTCAGTTCGGACAGGAAGTGAAGCGGACCACCCAGGAATGCAACATGTCCACGGATGGGTTTTCCACAGGCAAGACCGGAGATGGTCTGGTTTACAACTGCCTGGAAAATGGAAGCGGAAAGATCCTCCTTAGTGGCACCATCGTTGATCAGAGGCTGGATATCAGTCTTGGCAAATACACCGCAGCGGGCTGCGATGGGGTAAAGCGCTTTGTAATTCTTCGCATATTCATTCAGCCCGGTGGCATCTGTCTGAAGCAGGGATGCCATCTGATCGATGAAAGAACCGGTACCGCCTGCGCAGATACCATTCATACGCTGTTCAATATTGCCGCCTTCGAAGTAGATGATCTTGGCATCCTCACCGCCAAGTTCGATGGCAACATCAGTCTGGGGCGCAATCTTCTGAAGAGAAGTGGATACCGCAATTACCTCCTGTACAAAAGGAACGCCAAGGTGGTTGGCGAGGGTAAGTCCGCCGGAGCCTGTGATTACCGGATGAAGGGTAAGTTCTCCAAGTTTGCCATAAGCTTTCGCCAGAAGCTCTGCCAGTGTTTCCTGGATGTTGGCGAAATGACGCTGGTAATCTGCGAAAAGCAGGGTGTCGTTTTCATCAAGTATTGCAATTTTGACAGTGGTGGAACCAATGTCAATTCCTAATGTGTATTTGTTGCTCATGTAAAGAATATGCCTCCTCATCTGTTGCATATGTGCTTAAATCGTTACCAGTGAATAGTAACCTTAAATCTTCTTATTTATATGTGAAAATTCAAATGCAAATATTCCGTAATATTATACGATACCCCGGCTTAAATGACAATGTAAAAGTTTAACAAGGATTCTTCGCACAAGTGTTGAATTTTCGGTTATTTCGGGCTATAATATATGAAGTTTTCTGCCGTGGTTTTACACTCTTTTGTAAGTGTAAAAAGAAAAATGTCTTTGCAGGGCAGCAGAAACAGAAATTTTTTTGAAGATAAAGACTTAAAAAAGAAAGGATTCACATATGGCAAAATATACACTTATGAAAACAGAAGGCCGTGCCAAGCGTGCCCAGTTTGAGACAGTACATGGAACTATCCAGACACCTGTGTTTATGAACGTGGGAACTGTTGGAGCCATCAAGGGTGCAGTATCCACCATGGATCTGAAAGATATCGGGACCCAGGTCGAGCTTTCCAATACCTATCATCTCCATGTAAGAACAGGCGACAAGCTGATTAAGGAATTTGGCGGACTTCACAAATTTATGGTCTGGGACAGACCGATTCTCACTGATTCCGGCGGCTTTCAGGTGTTTTCCCTGGCAGGACTTCGTAAGATCAAGGAAGAGGGCGTTTATTTCCAGTCCCATATTGACGGTCATAAGATTTTTATGGGACCAGAGGAGAGTATGCAGATCCAGTCTAATCTGGGCTCTACCATTGCCATGGCATTTGACGAATGTCCAAGCAGTGTGGCAAGCAGAGAATATGTACAAGCTTCTGTAGACCGCACTACCAGATGGCTGGAGCGCTGCAAGGCGGAGATGGCCAGACTGAACGGTCTGCCGGATACAGTGAATAAAGAACAGCTGCTTTTTGGAATCAATCAGGGAGCTATCTATGCAGATATCCGTATTGCACATGCAGATACCATTTCCAAACTGGATCTGGACGGCTACGCAGTTGGCGGTCTTGCAGTTGGGGAAACTCATGAGCAGATGTATCATATTCTGGACGAAGTCGTGCCTCACCTTCCGCAGAACAAACCTACCTATCTGATGGGAGTAGGTACTCCTGCCAATATTCTGGAAGGAGTCGCAAGAGGAATCGACTTCTTTGACTGTGTATATCCAAGCCGTAACGGACGTCATGGACATGTATACACCAATCATGGCAAAATGAACATGTTTAATGCGAAATATGAACTGGATACACGTCCGATCGAAGAGGGATGCCAGTGTCCTGCCTGTCAGCATTACAGCAGAGCCTATATCCGCCACCTTCTGAAAGCGAAAGAAATGCTGGGAATGCGCCTTTGCGTGCTTCACAATCTTTACTTCTACAATCACCTGATGGAGGAAATCAGGGATGCACTGGATCAGGGCAATTTTGCAGAATATAAAGAAATGCGACTGGCTGGTTTTGAAGAGGGAAAAATTAACAGCAGATATAGTAAATGAAATTAATATAAAAAATCGGAAAAATACTTGAAGAATCAAATTATTTTGTGTATTATATACTATAATGCGCTGGTGAAAAAGACAGGGCGTGATAGTAAGATACAGGAGGAATAGCAAATGGACGCATCAAGCGGAATGAGTATGGGATTTACCATCGTATGGCTGGTTGTACTTTTCGGTATTATGTATTTTCTGATGATCAGACCTCAGAAGAAAGAGCAGAAGAGAGTACAGGCGATGCTCAGCGATATGGCTGTAGGTGACAGTATTGTAACTACAAGCGGCTTCTACGGTGTCATCATCGACATGACAGAAGAAGACGTGATCGTAGAGTTCGGTAACAATAAGAACTGCCGTATCCCTATGAGGAAACAGGCAATTGCCGAAGTTGAGAAAGCAGAGCAGGCTTCTGCATAATCAGATTCATCCGAATATGACAGAAACTAAGAACAGGCTTCATTCCATAAAGGGATGGGGCCTTTTTTCTTCCGTGAATGTTTTTTGAGAATGGGAAAAAAGGCAGTTTTTTGACAGTTTTTTACTTTAACATGTTGAAATATTAAAGAAAGTGCGTTATTATAATAACAATTATCCATTGGTGTCAGGCGAGAGGTGATTTTCCGCTGGCATTCAGAAACGAAGGAGAGGAAATTATTATGAATTACAACATTTCACTGATTCCCGGAGACGGAATCGGTCCGGAAATCGTTGCAGAAGCAAAAAAAGTTCTGGACAAAGTATGTGAGAAATATGGACATACTTTTTCTTATTCTGAAGTACTTTTAGGCGGAGCTTCCATTGATGTACATGGAGTACCGCTTACAGACGAGGCAATCGCTACAGCGAAAGCTTCTGATGCAGTTCTTATGGGCTCTATTGGTGGAGATGCCAAGACATCCCCATGGTATAAGCTGGAGCCATCCAAACGCCCGGAGGCAGGACTCCTTGCCATTCGTAAGGCACTGAATCTTTTTGCAAACCTTCGCCCTGCATATTTATACAACGAACTTCGTGCAGCATGCCCTCTTCGCGATGAGATCATTGGAGACGGATTTGACATGATCATCGTACGAGAGCTTACAGGCGGTCTTTATTTTGGCGAGAGAAAAACAGTAGAAGAGAACGGTGTAAAGAAAGCCATCGATACCCTTTCCTACAACGAAAACGAGATTCGCAGAATTGCCATCAAGGCATTTGACATTGCCATGAAACGCCGCAAAAAAGTAACAAGCGTTGACAAGGCAAATGTTCTGGATTCCTCCAGACTTTGGAGAAAAGTAGTAGAAGAAGTAGCGAAGGATTACCCGGAAGTTACTCTTGAGCATATGCTGGTTGACAACTGCGCAATGCAGCTGGTGAGAGATCCGAAGCAGTTCGATGTTATTCTTACTGAGAATATGTTCGGCGATATTCTTTCTGATGAGGCCAGCATGGTGACAGGATCTATCGGAATGCTTTCTTCTGCCAGCCTGAACGAGACAAAATTTGGTCTTTATGAGCCAAGCCATGGCTCTGCACCTGATATTGCAGGTCAGAATAGGGCCAACCCGATCGCAACCATCCTTTCCGCAGCCATGATGCTTCGTTTTTCCCTGGATCTGGATGAGGAAGCAAATGCAGTTGAGGCTGCTGTACAGAAGGTTCTGACTGCCGGATACCGTACTGGTGACATTATGTCTGAGGGATGCACTCTGGTTGGAACGAAAGAGATGGGTGACCTGATCGCTAAGGAAATTTAGAATTCGAAATAAACAAAAAGCAAATGGATCATTTTTCCCGGCTATGAAGCAAAAAGGAGATACAAGTTATGAGAAGTGACGCAGTAAAAACAGGCACACAGCAGGCACCTCACCGTTCCCTGTTCAATGCCCTTGGAATGACAAAAGAAGAAATGGAGCGTCCATTAGTAGGAATCGTTTGTTCCTATAATGAGATCGTACCAGGCCACATGAACCTGGATAAAATCGCACAGGCTGTAAAGCTTGGCGTGGCAATGGCTGGAGGAACTCCGGTCATGTTCCCTGCAATCGCTGTCTGTGACGGTATTGCAATGGGACATATCGGTATGAAATATTCTCTTGTAACAAGAGACCTGATCGCAGATTCCACAGAGGCCATGGCACTGGCTCACCAGTTTGACGCTCTTGTTATGATCCCGAACTGTGACAAGAACGTACCGGGACTTCTGATGGCAGCAGCCAGAATCAACGTTCCTACCGTATTCGTAAGCGGAGGCCCGATGCTGGCTGGTCACTTAAACGGACACAAGACAAGTCTTTCCAGCATGTTTGAGGCTGTTGGTGCTTACGCAGCAGGCAAGCTTACAGAGGAAGGCCTGACTGAGTGTGAGAACAAAACATGTCCGACCTGCGGTTCCTGTTCCGGTATGTACACTGCAAACAGTATGAACTGCCTTACTGAGGTTCTTGGTATGGGACTGAAAGGAAACGGAACCATCCCGGCTGTATATTCTGAGCGTATCCGTCTTGCAAAGCATGCAGGAATGCAGGTTATGGAAATGTACCGCCGCAACATCCGTCCAAGAGATATTATGACAAAAGAGGCACTTCTGAATGCCCTTACGGTAGATATGGCTCTTGGCTGTTCCACAAACAGTATGCTTCATCTTCCGGCAATTGCACATGAGATTGGCTGGGATTTCGATATCAGCTTTGCAAATGAAATCAGTGCAAAGACTCCGAACATCTGCCACCTTGCACCTGCAGGCCCTACCTACATGGAAGACCTGAATGAAGCAGGCGGCGTATACGCAGTTATGAACGAGCTGAATAAGAAGGGACTCCTTCACACAGAATGCATGACTGTAACCGGAAAAACAGTAGGCGAGAATATCAAGGACTGTGTAAACCTGAACCCGGAAGTAATCCGCCCGATCGACAATCCATACAGCACCACAGGCGGACTTGCTGTACTTCGGGGCAATCTTGCACCAGACGGAAGCGTTGTAAAACGTTCTGCAGTTGTTGCGGAGATGATGGTTCATGAAGGACCTGCAAGAGTTTTTGACTGCGAGGAAGACGCAATCGCAGCAATCAAAGGCGGCAAGATCGTAGAAGGTGACGTTGTTGTCATCCGTTATGAAGGACCGAAGGGTGGTCCTGGAATGAGAGAAATGCTGAATCCTACCTCTGCAATCGCAGGTATGGGACTTGGTTCTTCTGTAGCCCTTATTACAGATGGACGTTTCAGTGGTGCATCCAGAGGCGCTTCCATCGGACATGTTTCACCAGAGGCAGCAGTAGGCGGTCCCATCGCCCTTGTTGAGGAAGGGGATATCATCAGCATCAATATTCCGGAACTGAAGCTGGAACTGAAGGTTTCTGATGAAGAGCTTGCAGCAAGAAAAGCAAAATGGCAGCCGAGAGAGCCGAAGGTTACAACCGGATACCTGGCAAGATATGCAGCAATGGTTACTTCCGGAAACCGCGGTGCGATCCTCGAAGTTCCGAAAGCAAAATAATAAGATTCTTATCCGGACATGTGAATGGAATTATGGTTCATGAAAGTATGGTTCTTTCATAGCAAATGTCCGAGATTTTTACAGTATAATATACCAGGAGGAAATGAAATTGCAGCTTACAGGAGCGGAGATCATCATAGAATGTTTGCTGGAGCAAAGTGTGGATACCGTTTTCGGATATCCAGGCGGAGCTATTCTGAACGTTTATGACGCCCTTTACCGATACAGTGATAAAATCAAACATGTACTTACTTCCCATGAGCAGGGAGCTTCCCACGCGGCAGACGGTTACGCCCGTGCGACAGGAAAGGTCGGAGTGTGTCTGGCAACTTCCGGCCCAGGTGCAACCAACCTGGTAACCGGAATTGCCACCGCGTGTATGGACTCTGTTCCTGTGGTAGCAATTACCTGTAATGTTGGAACTGCCCTTCTTGGAAAAGATTCCTTCCAGGAAGTTGATATCGCAGGCATTGTAATGCCTGTGACAAAACACAGCTATATTGTCAAAGATGTAACAAAGCTTGCAGACACCATCCGCAAAGCTTTTATCATCGCCAAAAGCGGTCGTCCTGGTCCGGTACTCGTAGATGTGCCAAAGGACGTAACCGCAGCAAAATGTGAATATATCCGTCACACCATCACAGCCGTAGAGCCGAAGGTTGACACCATCCGTCCGAAGGATGTGGATACAGCAGCCCAGATGATCGCAGCAGCGAAAAAGCCATTTATTTTTGTTGGCGGCGGTGCTGTGATCGCAGATGCATCTGAAGAAGTCCGTGCACTTGCCCACAAGATCCAGGCTCCGGTCTGCGACAGCCTTATGGGAAAAGGGGCTTTTTCCGGAGAGGATGAGCTTTACACAGGTCCGGTTGGAATGCATGGAACCAAAACTTCCAACTACGCAATGTGCGAGTGTGACCTTCTGATCACTCTTGGTGCACGCTTCAGCGACCGTGTGACAGGAGATACAAAGACCTTCGCACCGAAGGCAAAGATCCTGCAGATCGATGTAGATGCAGCGGAGATCAACAAGAATATTGCAGTTGATGCCTCCGTGATCGGAGATCTGAGGGAAGTGCTGAAGCTTCTCCTTGTGAAAATCCCCGAGAGGCGCCATGATGAATGGGTACAGCATATTCAGGATATGAAAGAAAAATATCCCTTAAATTACGATCATTCCCAGCTTACCGGACCTTACGTGATCCAGAAGCTTTATGAACTGACAGATGGAGATGCAATCGTTTCCACAGATGTAGGACAGCACCAGATGTGGGCGGCCCAGTATTTCAAATTTAAGGAGCCGAGAACCTTCCTGACATCAGGAGGGCTTGGTACCATGGGTTACGGCCTTGGCGCAGCAATCGGAGCAAAGATGGGCTGCCCGGACAAAACCGTGGTAAATATAGCAGGAGACGGCTGTTTCCGTATGAACATGAACGAGATCGCCACGGCAGTTCGCTGCGGCAAACCTCTTGTCCAGATCATTCTGAATAATCATGTTCTGGGAATGGTACGCCAGTGGCAGACTCTGTTCTATGAACAAAGATATTCTCAGACCATCTTAAATGATGGTGTGGACTTCGTGAAAGTTTCTGAAGCAATGGGAGCAAAAGCAATCCGCGTTACGAAGATGGAAGAAGTAGAGCCTGCACTTAAGATGGCGCTTTCATCAGAGGGTCCGGTAGTTCTCGATTGCTGGATCGACCAGGATTTAAGCGTATATCCTATGGTTCCTGCAGGAGCAAGTTTAGACGAGGTATTTGATGAGGAGGATGTGAAGAAATGAGCAGAGTGTACAATTTTTCCGCAGGACCGGCGGTCCTTCCGGAAGAGGTGTTGAAAGAAGTCGCAGATGAAATGATGGATTACAATGGTACCGGCATGTCCGTTATGGAAATGAGCCACAGAAGTGCTGCATTCCAGGAAATCATTGACACAGCTGAGAAGGATCTTCGTGAGCTGATGAATATTCCGGACAACTATAAGGTACTTTTCCTTCAGGGCGGCGCTTCCCAGCAGTTTGCCATGATCCCAATGAACCTTATGAAAAATAAGGTGGCTGACTACATTGTAACCGGTCAGTGGGCAAAGAAAGCATACCAGGAAGCACAGAAATACGGAAAAGCAAACAAGATTGCTTCTTCCGAGGATAAGACTTTCTCTTACATTCCGGATTGCAGCGATCTGCCGATCAGCCCGGATGCAGACTATGTTTATATCTGTGAGAACAACACCATTTATGGAACCAAGTTCAAAGAGCTTCCAAATACAAAGGGCAAAACACTTGTGGCAGATGTATCCTCCTGTTTCCTTTCCGAGCCGGTTGATGTAAGCAAATATGGTATTATCTATGGCGGCGTTCAGAAGAACATCGGACCTGCAGGTATGGTAATCGCCATTATCCGCGAGGATCTGATCACAGAGGATGTTCTTCCGGGAACACCTACCATGCTTACCTATAAGACACATGCAGACGCTGGTTCCCTTTATAATACACCGAATGCATATTGCATCTACGTATGCGGTAAAGTTTTCAAATGGCTGAAGAAAATGGGCGGTCTGGAAGAGATGAAGAAACGCAACGAGGAGAAAGCAAAGATCCTTTACGATTTCCTTGATTCCAGCAAGCTTTTCCATGGCACAGTTGTTCCGAAGGACCGTTCTCTTATGAATGTTCCTTTTGTAACAGGAGATAAAGAGATGGATGCGAAATTCGTTGCTGAGGCTGCCAAGGCAGGTCTTGTGAACCTGAAAGGCCACAGAACCGTTGGCGGTATGAGAGCAAGTATTTATAACGCAATGCCAAAGGCTGGTGTGGAAGCGCTGGTTGCATTCATGAAAAAGTTTGAGGAGGAAAATGCCTGATGTTTCAGTATCATTGCCTGAATCCTATTGCCCAGAAAGGCCTGGACATTTTTGATGATAATTATAAAAAAGCAGATACTCTGGATGACTGCCAGGCAGTTCTTGTAAGAAGTGCCAAGATGCATGACATGGAGCTGCCGGAGAGTGTTGCTGTGATCGCACGTGCCGGAGCTGGAGTCAATAACATTCCGGTGAAAGAGTGTGCAGAGAAAGGCATCGTTGTATTTAATACTCCTGGAGCCAATGCAAATGGTGTAAAGGAGCTGGTTCTTGCCGGTATGCTTCTTGCTTCCCGTGACATTGTGGGAGGTATTGAGTGGGTACAGAGAGAAAAAGACCAGGAAGATATTGATAAGCTTGCTGAGAAACAGAAGAAACAGTTTGCAGGCTGTGAGATCATGGGCAAAAAGCTTGGTATCATCGGACTTGGTGCGATCGGTATCCAGGTGGCAAACGTGGCAGAATGTCTGGGTATGGATGTATATGGTTATGATCCGTACATTTCTGTTGATGCGGCATGGAAACTTTCCAAAGGCGTAAAACACATCAAAGATGTGGACGATATTTACCGTACTTGCGATTATATCACGATCCATGTACCGCTGCTGGATTCTACCAGAAAGATGATCAATCAGGATGCAATCGATCTGATGAAAGAAAATGTCGTGATTCTGAACTTTGCACGTGATATGCTGGTAGATGAAGAGGCTGTTGTAAAAGCCCTCAAAGAAGGAAAAGTAAAGAAATATGTCTGCGATTTCCCGAATACCACAACCGCAGGTGTGGAAAATGCGATCATCATCCCTCATCTGGGTGCATCTACCGCAGAATCGGAAGACAACTGTGCAAAGATGGCAGTTCAGGAACTGATGGAATACCTGGAAAAAGGAAATATCATCAATTCTGTAAACTATCCGAACTGCAGTCTGGGCGAATGCACACATGCAAACCGTATTGCAATCAACCACCGCAACGTAAAGAACATGCTGGGACAGTTTACCGACATTTTTGCAACATCTGATATCAACATCGCAAATATGGTAAACAAGAGCAAAGGCGATTATGCATACTCTCTGTTTGATCTGGACAGCGTAGCATCCGAAGAAGTACTGGATAAGATCCGTGCAGTCGAAGGTGTGCTGAGAGTGATCAAATAAAAAACAAAAGAATAAGAAAAACAAGAGGACAAAAGGCTGTTGCAGTTTTCTGCTTCAGCCTTTTTCAGTACGGAAGAGGCGGCTCATAAACCGAAACGCCCGGACCGTGCAGAGATGGAGGAATGATTATGGCAGAGATCAGAACATTTTGTGCTGTACATCCGGCAGAAGGACTTGCATCTAAACTCGCAGCCCTTCCTTATGATGTCTACAGCCGTGACGAGGCAAGAGAACAGGTAAAAAAAGCACCGGAAAGCTTTCTGGCGATCGACCGCCCGGAGACCCAGTTTCCAAAAGATCAGGATATGTATGCACCGGAAGTCTATCAGAAAGCACATGATATGTTAGAGGAATGGATCAAAAGAGGCTCCTTTGTGCAGGATCAGCAGAAATGTTACTATCTGTATGAACTGACGATGGATGGAAGGTCACAGACCGGCCTTGTGGCATGTGCATCGATCGACGATTATTTAAACGGTGTGATCAAAAAGCATGAAAATACAAGGGCAGAAAAAGAGCAGGACCGTATCCGACACGTGGATACCTGCAATGCACAGACCGGACCGATCTTTCTGGCGTACCGCGCGAATGACGGGATCCGGCGTATCGTGGAAAAGACGAAGCAGGGAGAGCCGGAATATGATTTCACATCGGAGGACGGCGTGAGACACCGGGTGTTTGTCATCCGCGAGGATGCGGATATTGCCGCAATTCACGAAGCGTTTGCGGGCGTTGACAGCATCTACATTGCAGACGGACACCACCGGGCAGCGTCCGCGGTAAAAGTAGGGCAGAAGCGCCGGAAGGAACATCCGGGTTATACCGGGGAGGAGGAGTTTAACTATTTTC
>OLPA01003405.1_pt1 | contig 10860 bp, 9 predicted proteins | sample 1672811 | NCBI WGS metagenome assembly OLPA01 (sample SAMEA3136726, study PRJEB25190) | human gut metagenome | biome: human gut; feature: human-associated habitat; material: faeces | place: Austria | collected 2013
GCGATAGGTTTTACCTATCGCCTTTTGATATACTATGAAGTTTATAATAGCGTTCTTAAAAAACAATTTTAATACTTAGAGTATGTTGTGTTATTTCATATCCAAAATAGAATTGAAACTATTGATTGATTTGTTGAAAAATGCTATAATATATCCATTGAAATAGATTTTACAAAGGGTATAAACTAAATTTCGAGTTTATATATCGGTGATATTATGAAAGAAAAAGTGTTGCTTCTTTTAAAAGAAGGAGAATATATTTCAGGAGAAAAACTGAGTGAAATTCTTGGAGTTTCAAGAACAGCCATTTGGAAAGCAATGAATTCCCTGAGAGATGATGGCTATGAGATTGATTCTGTTACAAATAAGGGATATAAGCTTGTAAAAAAGCCAAATGTACTTAATGCAAGTACTATAAGTGAAGGACTTAATGTCAAGGTGGTAGGTACAGAAATAATTACGCTTAAAACTGTCGATTCTACAAATGAAGAAATTAAACGCAAAGCTCACGAAAATGCAAGGAGTGGTTTAGTTGTCATTTCTTGCGAACAAACAGCAGGAAAAGGTAGACTTGGAAGAAAATGGGCTTCTAATGAAGGTGGGGTTTATTTTTCATTTTTGTTAAGACCTGAGCTTCCTCCGAGTGATGTTTCAGGTATAACTTTAGCAGCTGGTTTGGGTGTTTGTCTTGCAATAAGAAAATTTACGGGACTTGACGCCAAAATTAAATGGCCGAATGATGTTATAGTTGGTAATAAAAAGATTTGCGGAATACTCACTGAAATGACCGCGCAGACAGATATGGTTGATTTTGTTGTCATAGGAATTGGAATAAATGTTTTGCAAGAAAGCTTTCCAGAAGAAATTGCTTATAAAGCAACATCTTTAAAAATAGAAACTAAAAGTGAACCAGACCTTTCAGAGCTTATGCACGAAATAATAGCTACTCTTGATAAAACTATTTTGTCATATCTTTTTGGAATTTCTCAAGACGATTTAAAGCTTTATAAAAGTATGTGCGCAACAATCGGCAGGGAAGTTTCACTCGTAAGAAACGGTGAAAAACTTACAGGTAAAGCCATTGATATTACGGCTGATGGTGAGCTTGTTGTTTGCCTTGAAAATGGTAAAAAAATAGCTGTAAACTCAGGAGAGGTTACAGTTCAGGGAATATATTAAAAATTAGGGTTTTGTTTTATGCTTTTGCATAGGCGAAACCTTTAATATTATATGTGAAAGGGTATATTTGACTATGATAAATGTATCTCATCTTACCAAAAAATATAAAAATACCCACGCAAACGATAATATCTCATTTATAGTAGATTCAGGAGAAATTGCTGTGCTTGCAGGTTCTAATGGTGCGGGAAAGTCAACTGCTATTAAGTGCATAGCCGGACTTTTGCGATATGATGGCGAAATAGAAATTTGCGGTTTTAAAAATAAAAGCCTTGAGGCTAAGAGAATTACAGGGTATATTCCTGAGCTTCCAGCTCCCTTTGATTTGCTTACGGTTTGGGAGCATATGGAGTTTATTGCAAGAGCTTATTTGCTTGAAGATTGGCAGAATGACGCTGAAAAACTTATGGAGCGTTTTCAGCTTATAGATAAAAAGAATAAGCTTGGCAAAGAGCTTTCAAAGGGTATGCAGCAGAAAGTAAGTATTTGTTGTGCATTGCTGATAAAGCCAAAGGCTGTGCTTTTTGATGAGCCGTTTGTGGGTCTTGACCCTCACGCAATAAAAGAACTTAAAGCTATGATTCTTGAACTTAAAAAGCAGGGTGCGTCTATAATTATTAGTACACATATGCTCGAAAGCGTCAGCGAACTTTGGGATAAGGTTCTCATAATGATGGAGGGTCGCATAGAAGCAGAAAGAACAAGAGAAACTGTTGAAAAAAATGGCGAGGATTTAATGGAACTATTTTTCAATATAACCGAGAAAGTTTCACAGTGAGGTATGTATGAAAGCCATTGTTTATATGCTAAGAAAAACCATAAAAAATGGAATAATTGATATACTTCATCACCCTATGCAACTGATAGTTTATCTTTTTATAGCTTTGACAACAGTTAGTGGTATTATTACTGCAATGACAAGTAATATCAGCGAGGAAGAAACACATTTTGATTTTCGGATATTGCAGGGAGCATATCTCTTAATACTTTATTTTATAAGTGTTCCTATTATGCTTAAAGGTACAAATGCCTCTACAACATTTTTCAAGATGAGTGATGTTGCTAATGTTTTTACAGCACCTATTTCTGAAAAGAAGATTCTTATATATGGTGTTGGCAGACAGATGGCAACGATTTTATTATTGCTTGTATGCTTCGTTTCATATGGTGCAATGGCAGTTCAATATTTTTCTCTTACGATATGGGACGCTGTTTTGCTGTTGCTTGGTATAGGTGTAATGCTGTTTGAAGTGCAGATGATTACGATTTTAATTTTCTGTGTTTGCAATGGCAGACCAACACGAATAAGAATGATGAAATATGCGATATATCTTATAATAGCCTTTCCGATAGCTATTGTATTATTGCAGCTTTTTTCAAATGGATTTACATACGAAAATATTCTTTCAGCAGTATCCTTGCCATATTTGAATTATATTCCCATAGTTGGCTGGACAAGCGGTATGTTTATAGGGATAATAACAGGTAATATAACTAACATATTGGTTTATAGCAGTTTACTTGCATTATTTACTATTTTTGCGATAGTTGTATTTATTCGCAGTAAGGCTGATTACTATGAAGATGTCTTGCAAAAGACCGAAAGCGTTTATGAATTTCGCAATGCAATAAAAACTGGCAAGGTCAGCGATAAGAATATAATGAGTAATAAAAAGAAAATCAAGCTTGGCAGAATTGGCATAAATAGAGGTTCTGGTGCGTCTGTATTTTTTTATAAACAGCTTAGAGAGATGTCAAGACGCTCATTTATACCATTTGTAAATGTGAATACAGCGTTTTTGACAGCATTTGTATTGATAGTTGGCTTTGCATTAAAAACTATTAGTGATAGTGAAAATTTAAATTCATCTACAATACTAACAATAGTTGCAGTTCTTTCCTGCTATGTACAGTTCTTTTTTACCGTATCAGATGATTGGATAAAGGAATTACAAAAGCCATATATATTTATGGTTCCTGCAAGCCCAGTTAAAAAGCTTATTATGTCTTGTGCTACAAGTGTAATAAAACCACTTGTTGACGGAGCAGCTGCGTTTATAGTTGGTGGAATAGTATTTAGTGCAAATCCGCTTGATATTTTAGCTTGTATAACAACATATTTTAGCTGTGGGCTTTTATATACATCTATTAATGTGCTTGTTCAAAGGTTTATGGGTAAGGCAGGAAATAGGGGAGTACTTATGGTTGTATATATGATTTTACTGTTTATTGCATTAGTTCCAGGAATAGCAGTATCCTTGGCTTTGTTTTTCCTCTCATCAATGCAAGGTGCATATAATGTATTTTTTGCGGCAATGTTATGTTTCCCAGCGGCAATCTGTAATTTTATAATAGCTTTTTTAGTATTTATGTTGTCAAAAAGAACGCTTAATAATATGGAATATTAAAAGAAAAGGGGATAATATGAGGGTTAGAAGATATAATGCAAGAAATTGTGGAATATTTTTCTTTGCAGGAGTAGCAACATCTCTATTGCTTGATTTACTTGGTGCAACTCCACTTTCTACGGTTTCGTTATTTGGTTTTGGAATGAATTTTTTGAGCTTTTGGTTTGTTCCAATCGTATTTGCAATTGTAGGAGTTTTTATAGGAATATTTTCAAAGCAAAGCATATGGGCGTTGACTTATTCTGCTTGCTTTGGACAGCTTCAAATGTGGCTTTCTATAATTGTTTATTATTTTATCGCACACGAGGGAACACCTTTTGATATATGGCTTCGTGCCTTTTGTGGAATAATTCCGTGTGTGATGTTTGCTGGAATATCTTCGTCAATAAAAGATTTGATTAAGGCAAATAAAAAGCCTTAAATAGCTTTGTTATATGCTTGACGAAATACATGAAAATGTGTTATTATATACAAAAATGTGCTTATAAAGTCTAAATCTTTATTTATGCTTGAAAGGAGCAAAATATAATGAGCGAAAAAGAAATCCCATACAAAATATACCTTGAAGAAAGCGAAATGCCTAAGCAGTGGTATAATGTCAGAGCAGATATGAAAAATAAGCCTGCTCCACTTCTCAATCCTGCAACTCTCAAACCTATGACAGCCGAGGAGCTCGGTCATGTTTTCTGTGATGAGCTTGTTCAGCAGGAGCTTGACGATACAGACCCTTATATTGATATTCCACGAGAAATTCTTGATTTCTACAGAATGTATCGTCCATCACCACTTACTCGTGCGTATTGCCTTGAGAAAAAGCTCCAGACTCCGGCAAAGATTTACTATAAATTTGAGGGTAATAACACAAGCGGAAGCCATAAGCTTAATTCTGCAATCGCACAGGCATATTATGCAAAGAAACAAGGCTTGAAGGGTGTTACAACTGAAACAGGTGCTGGCCAGTGGGGAACTGCTCTTTCTATGGCTTGTTCATATTTTGACCTCGATTGCAAGGTATATATGGTTAAGGTTTCTTATGAGCAAAAGCCTTTCCGTCGTGAGGTTATGCGTACCTATGGTGCAAGTGTAACTCCATCACCATCTAATCAGACAAATATTGGACGCAAGATTCTTGAGGAATTCCCTGGCACAACAGGAAGCCTTGGCTGTGCAATTTCTGAGGCGGTAGAAGTTGCAACAAGCACAGAAGGCTATCGCTATGTTCTTGGTAGCGTTCTCAATCAGGTACTTTTGCACCAGTCAGTTATTGGTCTTGAAACAAAAATTGCTCTTGATAAGTATGGTATCAAGCCTGATATTATCATCGGTTGTGCAGGTGGCGGTTCTAACCTCGGCGGACTTATTTCACCATTTATGGGTGAAAAGCTCAGAGGAGAGGCTGATTATCACTTCATCGCTGTTGAGCCAGCATCATGCCCAAGCCTTACAAGAGGTAAGTTTGTATATGACTTCTGCGATACTGGTAAGGTTTGCCCACTTTCTAAGATGTATACACTCGGCAGTGGATTTATTCCATCAGCTAACCATGCAGGTGGTTTGCGTTATCATGGTATGAATAATGTTCTTTCACAGCTTTATCATGATGGACTTATGGAGGCTCGTGCTGTTGAGCAAACAGAAGTCTTTAAAGCTGCTGAACAATTCGCAAGAGTTGAAGGCATACTTCCAGCTCCTGAAAGCAGTCACGCAATTAAGGTTGCTATTGATGAAGCACTCAAGTGCAAAGAAACAGGCGAAGAAAAGACAATCGTATTCGGTCTTACTGGTACAGGTTACTTTGATATGGTTGCATATGAAAAGTTCCACGATGGACTTATGACAGACTATATTCCAACAGATGATGACCTCAAGGCTGGTCTTGCTGGTATTCCTAAGTTTCCTGGCAACGAAATAGACTAATCAAAAATTTAAATCTATAAAAGCTAAAGCTCCATTCACTGAAATCTCGGTGAATGGAGCTTTTTCTATTTGTCTTTATCTTTTTTGTTAGGTTTTCGCATACAGTATGGTAGCGGATATTTATTATTCTTTTGGTGGTGTTCTATACATTCTTTGCAGTTGCCATATCGTTTGCAGTTTTTCCAACGGCATTTACAGACCTTATTTTCCAAAGTGTTCACTTCCTGAGGATAGTTTATGTCTTAGTAACATCAATTATACAGTCAAGAAATGTATTGACACAGCAAAGATATTTATCATCGATGCTGTCTATCTTTTTTATAGCAAGCTGTCGTGAAAGGTCTGTATCTTCTGGGTTGCTTATGCCAATTAGATAGTCTGTTGGAACTTTAAGAAGTAATGATATACTTTTTAAATTAGAAAGAGAAACACCAGCTTCTCCACTTTCTACATTTGCAAGAAAACGGGGACTTACTGAAAGTGCTTCTGCAAAAGCTTCACGAGTATAACCTTTTTGTTTCCTAAGCTCTTTTACTCTTTGACCTAATACTACATTGATTTCTTTTTTCATTGTTAATTCCTCATCAATATGAATTTTGATAGTATTATAATATGAAGTAATAGTTCATAAAATGTGATAAAAAGCACTTGACATATGTGATAGTATCACATATAATGATGATATAATAATTCATAAAGTATAGTATTATCAAAAGAGAAATTATAAATACTTACTTTAAAAAACAAAATTTTTAGGAGGTTTTATTTATGAAAAAGAGTAAAAAGATTACAGCACTCATTTTAGCGGCTATGCTTGCGGTAAGCAGTTCGGCAGCAATGGCTGTTACGGTTTCAGCAGAAGAAAATACTGCGGTTGCATATTCTTCATCAGACACAAAAAGTTGGGGCGATTATGATTATCAAGTCCTCGATGACGGTACAGTTGAAATTACGGATTATAAAGGTTCTGATACCAACCTTGTTATCCCAAGCGAGATTGACGGTAAAAAAGTTACAAGTGTAGGAAATTTTGCATTTAAAGATTGTACAAGCCTTACAAGCATAGAAATACCAAATAGTGTAACAAGTATAGGAGGTGCGGCATTTTATGATTGTACAAATCTTACAGAAGTGAAAATTCCAGATATGTCTGCGCACGGAACGTTAGCTTGTCGAAGGCGAAATCGAAACTGGAAGCGCCTAGCAACTCTATCTTGAGATACCGAAAAGACACCCTTCTGGGGATGGAGGCCTCGATGGGTACGGTCATTAACGTCATCACCTCATCTTGTAGCCAAGCCCTTGACAGACCGCCCGGATAAGGGTCGAAAGGCGTGTTCAATTCCGAGGGAACTTCGGCGAACGTGAATTTGATACGTACCGGAGCGTCCGAAACCTGTTGGCTAAGGAGCTTGAGCGAGAAATCCAAATACCCCGTCAGATGCTCACCGAAGTCAACTATAACCGATGGATGTTTCTTCAGGGACTCATTGAATAACAGATCCGTGCTTCCTTCGTCCCGCATGCGCCAACCTTGGTAGGCTGACGCATCTTTGATGGAAGTGACCCGTTTGACCGGCTTATGTTCCGTATAGGTTAACACTGGCTTGCAGGCCTCACTCTTTTGAAGCCATGAAGCGCTTTCTTTGAAATAACGACTTTGTGCTGATAGGGTGAATACACCGACACAGCATAGTAAACTTAGCAGGATTTTCATATGTGCTCTTTTCATGATGCGAATATAAGAATAACTTCGTTAATATCCGGGATTTTGTTTAAGCTCGCTGTTCAAGTCGATTTCTCGCAGAGGTATGGGCAACAAGCATTTATCTGGGTTGAACAGATAAGCGTTCGCCACGGGTTGAACACCGTCGGGCCAATAATAAGATTCGGGATTTGCCTTTATCTTTTGTCCATGTCGTGTCATGACTTCCACGGCTCGTCCCGTTCTCAGAAGGTCTGTCCAGCGTTTGTTCTCGAATGCCAGCTCGATCCGTCTCTCTTGGTAGATAGCCTCTCTCAACGCATCTACATTCTGGGATTTGACAGGAGCTAATCCCGCCCTTCCCCGGATACTTGCTTGCCCGAAGGTGTCATTCAGATAATGGATAGCCTCGTCCGGCCTATTCTGCTCGTTGATAGCTTCCGCCAGAAAGAGCAATACCTCTGCGTACCTGTAGACCGGCCAGTTGTCATCCGTGTAATAGGGCTTTATATGCTCATGAAAATATTTTTTGATAAAAGGATAAGCGGTTATTCCCGGAGCTGGCTCATAGTCAACTATACTTTTCACGCCGGTAGCGTCGAGGGCGTAGCTATCGGTGAGCTTACCTTCCACCATACCGATGGATGCGTCCAACCGTTTGTCTCCCTTTTCGTATGCGTTGATTAGATCGATCGTAGGGGTGTTAAACCCACCATGGTCTACGTTGGAAGGACAAGGATTAGGGGTTGTTCCCGTGATGGCAGACGGATTCGTCATATAGGGCAAGAATCTGTATATGAAATCACTTTGTTGTCCTAATGAGGCGTCTTGCATGTATTGGATCTCGAAGATAGATTCCTTATGGTTCTTGTTCGAGATGGAATAGATGGAGCCGTAATCCGCTAATAACTCATACTCGCCTGAGGATACCACCTCTTTCAGCGTTTGTTCTGCTTCCGCCCATCGTTTTAGTACCATGTATACGTTTCCCAATAAGGTCTGTGCGGAGCCTTTGGAAACTCTTCCTACCTCTTGCCTTGATTTTACAGGTAGGAGATCACTGGCTTCTTGTGCGTCTTTCATGATTTGCTCATATACTTCGTCTACGCTCGCACGGGGTTTAAATGCCTCCTCATACACGGTAGAGGGTGTCGTATGCAGAGGTACGCCGCCAAAGTATTGTACTAGGTTGAAATAGCAGAATGCCCGAAGGAACAAAGCTTGTCCTTTGAGGTTGCTTTTTGCTTCTGCGTCAAAATCCGCTTGGTCTATTTCTGAGATAATCCGGTTACATCGTCCGATGATTACGTAGCAGTTATTATACTTCGTACCGACATTACCATTGGTGGATGTCTCAAGGAACTGATCCGGATCTTCTCCGTCTAAGGATGATTTGGCGATATGGATGATATACGTCGTATTATCCGATTTGGCCTCTCCCAGATTCCACTCTTCCGTGTTGTACATGTTCCGTAAAGGTTCGTAAGCTCCATTTACGGCTTGCCTGAAATCCTCCTCGTTCTGGTAGAAGTTCTCGGCGGTGATCTCGCTATACGGCGTAAGATTCAAGAAATCACTACAGGAGGCACAACTACATCCTAAAGCGATGCTTATGGCTATATTGAATATCGTTTTCATATATTTCGTATAATTAGATAGTTAGAAGTTAACATTTAAACCCAACGTAATGGTCCGTGGAACGGGATAGGTGGTATAATCGAATCCTTGTTGCAAGCTATTCGCCGTTGTTCCCGTATTGCTGATATTCACCTCGGGATTAGCGCCGATGTAGCTAGTGAACGTATATACGTTCTGGAAACTGACGTAAGCTCGTAATCCTTTAATGATATCCCGGTTTCTTAACGGAACTTGGTAGCCTAAGGTGATATTCTTGATTGTCAAGTAGTTTCCGTTATAAAGAAAACGGGAACTGAACCAGTCACGTTCTGGTGCCGTGGTACCCATCTTGGTCGTTCCATAACGGCCGTTACCCGGATTCTCCGGTGATTTCCAGCGATTGTCTACCGCTTTATACACGTTGAACACACCATCCAGATTTCCAGCGAACTGATCTACCATATTGGCTAACTCAAAACCAAAACCGCCGGATACGACAATTGACAAATCGAAATTCTTGTAGGTGAACGAGTTTGTCATGCCTACTATCCATAAAGGGACTGGATTGCCGATGATATCGCGGTCATCCCCTTGGGTAACTTTGCCATCCCCGTTCACATCCTTGAAGCGAATGGTTCCGACATCGGCTTGTGCGTGCTTCGGGTATTTGTCGAATTCTTCCTTGTTCTTGTAGACCCCTTCCCATACTAAGCCGTAAAACTGTCCGATCCGTTCCCCGACTTGCGTGATGTTGTTACCGATGATCGGGGCGTCATCTACACCCAGTTGCAAGCATTTATTGTCATTGTAAGATATGTTCAGGTCGGTAGTCCATTGTAATTTGCCTGTCAGGTTCTTGGAGGATACGCTTAATTCATGTCCCCAGAACTTCAGTTTGCCTGCGTTCGACTGGATGTTGTAGAAGCCGGAAGAGATCGGTACCTCTAGCGAGAACAGCAGGGCGTCCGTTCGCTTGCTATAGTAATCGTACATGATGGATAAGCGATTATTGAAGAAACCGACATCCAGACCGACATCGACTTGCTTATTCCTTTCCCAGCCCAGATTCGGGTTTCCCATTCCCGAGATGCTTCTGCCGCTGGCCAAGGCGTTATTGAAGTTGCTGTTCGTGGTGGTGATCGTCGCCAAATGCGTATAGTTACCGATCTGGTCGTTTCCCACGATACCGTAACTGATACGGGCCTTGAGGAAAGAGATCGTTTTCTCCAATGGTTTCATGAACTCCTCGTCCGAGAGTATCCAGCCCGCCGATACGGATGGAAAATTACCCCAACGATTGTTCTTACCGAAACGGGAGGAACCATCCCTACGCATCGCTGCGCTTAAAAGGTACTTTCCTTTGTAATTATAGTTTATACGGCCGATATAGGATAAAAGGGACCATTCGTTTATGTTTCCATCCGCCGTGATGGTAGGGGCGGCATTGAATGTCGATATTTTATCGTCGGGAAAGTTCGTTCCGGTCACCATCGTATATTCGCTATGGTATTTTTGTGCGGATATGCCGAACAGGAGATCAAAGGAATGATCTTTTATCTGCTTGCTGTAGGTGGCGGTATTCTCCCACAGCCAAGTGTAGAATAGATTATTGGATTCCTTCGCCTCGGGGATCTGATAGGGAGCCTTATAGATCTCTCCGGAGGTGGAGGGCTTGAACGAGTTCCATTTATTCTGTGTCAAGTCCGCGTTGATGCTGGTCTTTACTTTTAAATCTTTGACCGGCTCTACCTCCAAGAAGGCGTTTGCGATCAGATGGGTGTTCTGGGTCTTGTTCTTGTTGAGGCGAACCACATTATACCAGTTCGGGTTATCGAACAATCCCGGCCCACTGGCCACAAGCGGAATACTGCCATCCTCATTCTTATAGGGTGCGAGAGGTGTTGTCAACATAGCTCCTTGCAGGATGGAACCTTTATCTTCCGTCCAGTTACCGTCCGATTGCGGGCTATTATTGATGGAGAAGCTAGGCGCTAGGTTCACGCCTACCTTGACGATCTTCGAGAATACGTATTC
>OLPA01003406.1_pt1 | contig 10856 bp, 8 predicted proteins | sample 1672811 | NCBI WGS metagenome assembly OLPA01 (sample SAMEA3136726, study PRJEB25190) | human gut metagenome | biome: human gut; feature: human-associated habitat; material: faeces | place: Austria | collected 2013
GGCGGTTGGGGCTGGCGGCGTAGGCCGCTGTCCAAGTAACTGTCCGCACCCCCCTATCGAACAAATTTCGAGAAAGTCACCGAAGGCGCGCGCAAAGGCCAGTACGCCAATCTCGATTTCAAAATGCTTGTCGATCTCTCCATCGTCGACATGCTCCTGAGAAACGAGTTGTTTCCTATGGCGCTCGACATCGAGCATTTCTCGAAAGTACGCCTACTGCGCGCAATCGAAGCTCGAAACGAGGATGGTTACGACATTGTCGCCGACTTCCTCAATTCTCAAGATCGCCAAAACAGGGATGGTTCCGTGTCCAATACAACCAAGCGAGAGATCGAACGTGGCCGAAGGAGCGCCTACACTGCCAATCTATTAAATAAATACCCTGAACACGATTATCCCGCATGGGTATTCATGGAAGTCGTGGCCTTTGGTACCTTTCTGAGCTTCTATAAATTCAGCTCTGAACGGTTTAGAAGTAAAACATTACGCGATGAGTTCTACCTGCTGCAAAGCGTCAAGAGCATCCGCAACGCATGCGCTCACAATAACTGCATTCTGAACAACATGACAAATGGCACGTCCATGTTCAACGCTCAGCCAGCCGTTACGCAGGCCTTGGGGGATATTGGCGTTTCACTTAGTCAAAGGCGTTCGAAGATGCGCATCGACATCTTTCAGCAAATCGCAACAACGTTCTTCATGCATCAAAAGCTTTCTTCTTCGGGGATAAAAGAGCACCGCACTGAGAGCCTTCTAAAATTCGAAAAACGAATGAATAAGCATTCAGATTACTACAAGGACAATTACCAGGTGACCTCCGGTTTTAGCTTCATTTCTCAGCTAATTCATGGGTGGTACGATTGCAAGGCGGATGACGAAGCATATGCGCAGCAAGAATCCGCAGATTCCGGGGATTGGCAGTCCGGCGAAAGATAGCCACTTGCTCTCGAGCGAAGATTTGCTATCATGAGATCATAGCGAAAAACGCATAGCGTTTTGTAAAGGGGGGGCTTCGAAAGAGGATCCCCCTTAGTTTTTGACTCGGTTTTCATCTGCACTTGAAGCTAGGCTAGAGAACCGAATAGAACTTCTCGCTCTCGAATAAGCTAGCCGAGAAACAGCGTCTCCCCTACCGCCCGTGCCGGCCGTACCAGCGGGGCTTGTCTTCTTGGCGGGTGTGGCGGCCGTGGTAGTGGTGGCGCAGGACCTGGTCGAAGATGCCGAGGCGCCACAGGATGAAAAACGACCCCAGCAGCATGATGGCGATCATGGCCCACACCGCAACACCGTGGGTGCTGCTCATGACCCAGGCGCCCACGCCCAGAAGCGCCGTCCAGGCGTACACGATGACGACGCTCTTGCGCACGCCGTAGCCCTTGCGCAGTAGCATGTGGTGCAAGTGCTTCCGATCGGCCTGCTGGATGGGCTGGTGGTGGTACACGCGCCGAATGATGGCCGCCGCCGTGTCGGCGATGGGGATAGCGGCGATCACAAGGGGCACCGCCAGCACGATGACCGTGGGCGAGCGCATAACGCCCATGAGCGAGATGACGCCGATCATGGCGCCTAAGAGCAGCGAGCCCGAATCCCCCATGAAGATGCTCGCCGGCGCGAAGTTGTAGCGCAGAAACGCGAGCGTCGCGCCCAGCAAAATGATGGACAGCATCGCCGTCTCTTCCAAACCGCGCCCGAAGGCGATCAAAAACAGGAAGAACGACGCGATGGCCGCGATGCCCGCCGCCAGGCCGTCCAGGCCGTCGATGAGGTTGATGACGTTCATGAAGCACACGAGGTACAGCACCGTCAGCGGATAGGACCACCAGCCAAACTGAATGAACCCGGCGCCCAGAGGGTTCGCGATGCTCGACAGCAGAAGCCCCGAGGCCGCGATGATGGTCGCCCCCAGAATCTGCCCGGCGAACTTCACGCTGGGCTTCAGCGAGTACACATCGTCCATGGCGCCCACGCACACGATGGTGAGCAGCCCGCACATGACGCCGGCGTGGTTGATGGCCCGATCGGTGCCGTGGATGTAGAACCCGGCCCAGCCGAAGAAGTACTCTCCGGCCACCTCCACGATGAGCGCCGCCGCGATGCCCGCCGCCATGGCGACGCCGCCCATGCGCGGCGTGGGCTTCTTGTTGACGCGCCGGGCGCTCGGGTAGTCGACGGCATCCAAACGCAGGGCGAGCCTCCGTGCCAACGGGACGCACAAATACGTCACGACGAAGGCAAGGAGGCCCAGCACCAGGAAATGTCGCAGAGTTACTCCCACGCGGCGCGCATGCAGCCTAGAACTCGAGGCCGCGGAGCCACTCGGTGAGCTCGGCCAAGGTCTCGTCGGTCACGCCCAGGCGCTGCTCGCGCTCCTGCAGGTACTTCTCGCGCTCCACGAACTGCGCCAGCTGCTCGTCGGAGAACTCGCTCATATCGATGCCCCGCACGTCCACGACGCGCTTCGCGAAATCGGGCAGCTTGTCGTTCATGGCCGTGATCTTCACCACGTCGCCCGTGTGCGGCGCCTCCACATAGTAGCCGTCGCCCAGATACATCGCCACGTGGTGCACGTCCCCGCCGTCGGCGAAGAACAGCAGGTCGCCCGGGAGCAACTCCTCGAAGGGCACCTCCACGCCCACCTCGCACTGATAGTAAGTCGTGCGCGGCAGCTCGATGTTGAACACCTCGCGGTAGCAGTACTGCACCAGACCCGAGCAGTCGAAGCCGGCCGGGGTCGTGCCGCCCCACAGATACGGCACGCCGAGGAACGAGTTCGCGCAGGCGGTCAGATCGTTCAACGTGCGGGCCTCGCGCACCGGCAGGGGCTGGCCCGTGGCGATGAGCGTATCGAAGCCCTCGAAGCGCTCGGCGTCGATGGCATCCTGATGTTGCTGCATCGGCGTGTCCGCCGCAGGCATGGAGGGCTTCTCCAGATACACCGGCACGTGGTAGAGCTCCTCGGCCGCCGCCATCTGCTGGCCCCACTCGGCGAGCGCCTGCTGGTACTCGCTCGTGCGGGCGACGTAGTCGCGGTACTCGGCCACAAGCGCCTCGTACTCCACCTTGTCGGTCACCGGATCGAGGTACTTGTCCAGCCCCGTGACCTCGTCCTTCACCGGCAGCACGAAGGTGTCTGCCAGCTCGTAGGTCAGCGGCACGTCGAAGCGGGTGAGGTCGTAGGTCTCGATGAGGTCCTGCAGCTTCTCGGAGTAGAAGATGTCCGTGGCGTAGCGGCCCACGAGGAAGTCGCAGGCGTCCACGAAGCTGTCGGAGTTCGACTTGCGCGCGCCCGCGTAGAAATCGCCCATGGAATGGCTGAGCAGGTCGGCGTAGTCGGAAAGCGACTCGTCCACCGTCTCGTACTGACGGAAGTCGCTCATGATGGTGTAGGTGGCGCCGGTGCCGTCGTCCTCGCGCGTGGGCAGCTGCACGGAGTTGCCGTGGTAGGTGCCCTTGATGCCGAACAGGTTGTTGTTCGGCGCCTGAGCCAGCGTGGAGTTGCCGGAGGCGGATTCCAGAATAGCCTGGGCGATCATGACCGACGCGTACAGGTCGTTCTCGGCGGCGATGGTACGGGCCGACTCGCCCACCAGCGAGATGAACTTCTCGGTGGTGAGGTCCTCGCTGTAGTGGCGCGCCACGTAGGCCGAGTTGTCGATGTGCGTGAAGGAGACGGAAGGCACCGTGACGGCCACCTGCTTGAGGGGCGTTTGGGCCTGGCCCTTGATGACGGCGGCCGTGTGCGACTCGTCCGTGACGCCGCCGGCGTTGCCGGGCCTCTGCTGGCCGGAATCGACCGGGTTATCCGTATCGATGATCGGCTCGTCCGGTTCCGCAGGCTGCTCGGGATCGGTAGGATCGGTAGGATCGACGGGATCCACTGGCTCGGCAGGATCGACAGGATCGGTCGGCTCCGTTGGGTCGGTAGGCTCGGCCGGATCAGTGGGCTCGACAGGATCAACCGGATCACCAGGTTCGGTCGGCTCTACGGGCTCAACAGGATCGGTAGGCTCCGCAGGATCAACGGGATCGGCCGGGTCGACAGGAGCAGTCGGATTCTCTGGATTGTCCGGATCAGCCGGCACCTCGGGAACGACCGGCTCCTCCACATCCGGCGTTTCAGGCTGCGCAGGCGTCTTTGCAGGCTCCTCAGATTCCGGCGTGGTCTCCACAGGAGCGGGAACAGGCTCGGGCTCCGGCTCAGAAACCGCCGTCATCTCGGACTCCGGCACCGTCGGCTCATCATCGACCGCAAGGCTCCACAACTCGGCGCGCTGCGCCTCGGTCAGGCCGCCGAACTTGTCGGCATGACCCGCCATATAGTCAACGCAAGACTTATAGAGGGTCTTGCCTTCTTTGATCCAGACAAGCGCTTCCTCGTAATTGGCCGGAATGTCATGATCCCGGTCGTCCTTAACCGTGTGCCCGTCGCCGTTGTCGGCATAACCGGTGGTGTACGTTGCGGCCACGCCGCCCACAGGGGCAACGACTAGAGCCGCAGCAGTAAGAATAGATACTGCCTCCCTCGGTGAAGTCATCGTGCCTCCTCAGTAGTTGTCGTTTCGCGTTTGCGCATTTGAGTGCGCAAAACCAGGGCAAATTTTTTGCCTTGAAGCCCGCATTATAGCGCGAAGGGAAGACCTGTCCAACCGATAAAATCGATGCATTTGGCAAACGTTGAGCGACCGTCTCGGCGAATTACCTGGTCATACACTCCTATTTGCATCTCTGATCTGGCATTTTGTCACATAACCCGCAAAATGGCGTCTCAAAGACCTCATATTCAACTTCCCGGCGCCGCGGTGAGTAGTAACCTCTCGCGGTACCATCGATCACCTGGCTTGGTACCGGCGATCAGCAAAAGGCGGTACCGCGAGTAGGCTGTCTCGGTACCGCTAATCAGCGCGCCTCTTCTTGGCGAAGTACTCTCGCATGTTCGGCCCCTCGAGATCTATGTAGCGGGCACCGGTTGCGATGCGGTTGAGGATCGAGTCCGCCATCAGCTCGCCCTCGATGCGCAGGTACCACTCGTTCGGCTCGAGCTGCGAGGCGATGACGGTCGCGCGGCGGCCCTCGCGCGCCTCCATGATCTCGAACAGGTCGACCGAGTTCTGCGTCGATATCGGCGTCGTCATGAAGTCGTCGACCAACAGGAGCGCGACGGACTTGTAGGCGTCCATCTTCTCGAAGTAGCTGCCGTCCTTGGCGGCGCGGGCCCGGTTCAAATCGTCGCAGATGTCGGCGAGGCGCGTGTAGCGCACGGGTATCAGCCTGCGGCACGCCGCGTTGCCGAGAGCCTGAACGACGAAGCTCTTGCCGCAGCCGGTTTTCGAGATGACCACGACGACCTCGCTCTCGCCGATCCACTCGCATCGGGCGAGGCGGTTGATACGGTCCTTGGCGAGCGTCCGGTCGGGCAGATAGACGACGTCCTCGACGCATGCCGAGGGATCCTTGAAGCGCGCGTCCTTGACGAGCTTGGCCACCTTGCGCTCCCGCCTGGCGGCGGCCTCCGCGTCGATGAGCATCTCCATCTTCTCCTCGAAGGTGAACCGATCGTACGACTCGTCCTCCACCATCTCGCGCAGCTTGTCCCCCATGGCCTTTATCCTGAACTGTCTGAACAGCTCGAAGTGCTCTTCGGTAAGCATCCTACTCGCCGCCCCTCTTGTAGGCGTCCGCGCCGCGCAGGCGGCCCGCCGATTTGGCGCGGTCCACCAGCTCGCCGGAGCCTGCGGCCCCGACGGGGCGCCCCTTGGCTCGCTCCTCGGCGTCGGACGACTTGATGGCGAGGATCGCGTTCTTGAGGCCGGTGTAGCTGGGAAGCGCCGAGGCCGCGTTCAGCTTGGCACAAGCGCGCTCGAGCAGCGCCGGCGCGTACGTCTTCGACAGCCCGAGGATGTTGCGGCAGGAGACGAACGACTGCTCGACGATCGCGCGGCTGGCGAGGACGCGCTCGATCGCCGATGCGGTCTCGGGGCCGACGCGCCTCGCCCACGACGCGAACCGCTCCGGCGACCACGGGTCGTCCAGTGCGGCATGGTTCTCGGGCATGTGCTCGACGTTGGTCGAGTACTGCCCCTTGCGGCCGTGAAGCCTCGGGTGCACGGCGACCACCGCCCCGCCGTGCATCACCGCGACCGACGACGAGGTCAGCTTCACGTCGACCTGCTCGCCGATGAGCGAGTGGTCGACGGAGTAGTGCATGTAGTCGACGGTGACGTGGTAGTCCGGGGCCACCTTGGCGCTGCGCCACTCGCACATCTCGTAGCGCTCGGCGGGAAGGGGCATCAGGTGCATGCGCTCCTCCTCGAACACCGAGTCGCGCGAGCCGTCCTTGGCGGAGAACGGCCGGGAGTTGAGCCATGCCACCTTCTCCGCGCAGAACTCGTTGAACTCGTCGATGGTATAGAATGTCATCTCGCCGGACGGCCCGATGATCCAGCGCTCAACCAGGTCGACGCACGATTCGGCCACGCTCTTGTCGCGCGGCCGACGGACCCGGGCGGGCAGGACGGCCGCCCCGTAGTGCTCGGCGAAGCGCTCGTACTCCCTGTTCACGAGCGTGACCCGCGGGGCTGCGGCCCGATCGGTCGCCGTGGCGGCGTTGTCGGGCACCCACATGCGCGGAACGCCGCCGAACTCCTCGAACGCGTGGATCTGGCCCTCCTGCCAGGATTTCTGCCTCATGTCGCAGAAGCCCTCCGCCCAGAACTTGTCCGAGAAGGGCAACGTGACGACCAGGACGTAGACCTTGGTCCTGGTTCCCAGCAGCTTGTCGGTGAGGTGGGCGACGTCGCCGGATATCGCAGCGGAATCGCTCGCCAAGCACGCCGAGTGGCGCGGCAAGCTCGCCTTCGATCCGAAGATGGACATCGCCACGCGCCACGATCTGGCCGTGGCCTACACCCCCGGGGTCGCCGAGCCCTGCAAGGTCATCGCCGAGAACCCCGAGGCGGCCTACGACTATACGCTGAAGGCGAACACGGTGGCCGTCGTCTCCGACGGCAGCGCTGTTCTGGGGCTGGGCAACATCGGCCCTGCCGCCGCCATGCCGGTCATGGAGGGCAAGGCAGCCCTGTTCAAGGCCTTTGGCGGCGTGGACGCGTTCCCCATCTGCCTGGATACCCAGGACACCGACGAGATCATCGAGACGGTCATCCGCATCGCCCCGGCCTTCGGCGGCATCAACCTGGAGGACATCGCCGCCCCCCGCTGCTTCGAGATCGAGGCGCGGCTGAACGACGCGCTGGACATCCCGGTCTTCCACGACGACCAGCACGGCACGGCCATCGTGGTGCTCTCGGGCATCATCAACGCGCTGCGCCTTGTGGGCAAGGACAAAGCGTCGGTGCGCGTGGTCGTCAACGGCGCGGGCTCGGCGGGCATCGCCATCGCCAAGCTGCTTCTGTCCTACGGCTTCGCGCGCGTGACCATGTGCGACATCCGCGGCATCTTGAGCTCCTCCTACGAGGGGATGAATCCGGCCCAAGAGGCCATGCTGGCCGTCACGAACCTGGAGGACAAATCCGGCACGCTCGCCGACGCCATGGAAGGCGCCGACATCGTCATCGGGGTTTCGGCTCCCGGCGTCATCACGCCCGACATGGTCGCCTCCATGGCCGACGACGCCATCGTGTTCGCCATGGCCAACCCCACTCCCGAGATCTTCCCCGATAAGGCCCGCGCCGCCGGGGCGCGCGTGGTGGGCACCGGACGGTCGGACTTCCCGAACCAGGTGAACAACGTCATCGCCTTCCCCGGCATCTTCAAGGGGGCGCTGCAGGCCCGGGCCGAGCGCATCACCGAGCCCATGAAGCTGGCTGCTGCCGAGGCTTTGGCCGCGCTCGTCTCCGACGAGGAGCTCTCTGAGGAGTTCATCATGCCCGACCCCTTCGACCCGCGCGTGGCCGACGCCGTGGCCGACGCCGTGCGCGCGTGCGCCGCCGCCGAGCGGGAAGGGGCCTAGCAGCTGTGGCAGCACCCGCGAACACGGGCGTCTTCGTCACCTTCGAGGGGGGCGACGGCGCCGGCAAGTCGACGCAGATACGCTTCCTCGCCCGACTTCTGGAAGATGCCGGTCGCGAGGTGGTGCGTCTGCGCGAGCCCGGCGGCACCGCCGTGGGGGAGGCTCTGCGCGCCGTCGTGCTCGATCCGGCCCATGAGGCCATGAGCGACCGCGCCGAGCTGCTCATCTACGAGGCGGCCCGGGCCCAGATCGTCGACGAGGTCATCCGTCCGGCGCTCGGGCGCGGGGCGGTGGTTCTGTGCGACAGGTTCTACGACTCCACCGTGGCCTACCAGGGCTGCGGGCGGGGGCTCGACGGCGCCTTCATCGACGCGGCGAACCGGTTCGCCTGCGACGGGGTGGTGCCGGATGCCACGGTGCTTTTGGTGGCCCCCGCCTCGGCCGTGCGCTCGCGCATGGGGCGCCGCGAGGGGGCCGACCGCCTGGAGCTGGCCGGCGACGCCTTCCACAGCCGGGTGGCCGTGGGCTTCGAGCAGATCGCCGAGGCCGACCCGGCCCGGGTGAGGACGGTGCTCTCGCGGGTGCACCGCGCCGACACGTTCCGCGCCGTGCTGGAGGCGGTATCGCCCGTGCTACCGGAGGCCGCCGCGGCGCTGGCCGGCGGGGCGGATCTGGATGCCCTCGTCTCACGGGAGATGGCGGCCAAGCGCGCCGAGAAGGAAGCGAAGGCGAAGGAGGGCGCCCGTGGCTGACGCCTTCGAGAACATTCTGGGACAGCCCAAGGTGCGCGAGTTTCTGCGCGCCTCGGTGGTCTCGGAGCGGGTGACCCAGGCCTATCTGTTCGTGGGGCCGGCCGGCTCCAACAAGACCCAGGCCGCCTATGCGCTCGCCCAGGCGCTCATGTGCCCGAAGGGGCCCCGCGGGCCGCGGGGCGGTTCCTGCGGCGCCTGCGACCGCTGCGGGCGCATTCTGCGGCGCAAGCATCCCGACGTGCGCTATTTCGCCCCGGCCGGCGCGAACGGGTATCTGGTGGAACAGGTGCGCGAGATCGTGGCCGACACGGCGCTCTCTCCCATTCAGGCCGACAAGAAGATCTACATTCTGGATCGCGTGGACCAGCTGGGCGCGAGCGCCGCCAACGCGTTCTTAAAGACGCTGGAGGAGCCGGCCGACGACGTGGTGATGATCCTTCTGGGCCGTACCCGCGAGTCGGTGCTGCCCACTATCGTCTCCCGATGCCAGGTGGTGCCCTTCCGCCACATTCCCGCCTCGGAGGCCGCGGGCATCGTGGCCCAGAACACCGGCGCCGATCCCGCCCAGGCGCGCCAGGCCATCGAGGCCTGCGGCGGCTCCATCACCTCGGCCGTGGCGTTTCTGCGGGCGCCGGGAAGCGAGCGCCTCGCCTTCCGGACGCGGCTCTTCTCCGATTTGGCCATGCTTCAGCGCGCCGACGACTGGGATGTGGTGGAGATGGCCCGCGCGCTCGTGGAGGCGTCGAAGGCGCCGCTCGACGAGGTGCGCGCCTCTCAAGAGGAGGAGCTTGCCGAGAACGCCGACTTTCTCGCGAAATCTGCCATCCGCCAGATAGAGGCGCGCAACAAGCGCCAGCTGTCGGCGAAGACCTCCGAGTATCTGCGCCAGACGACGGCCATGGTTCGCTCGTGGCTGCGCGACGGGCTCATGGTGGCCTGCGGGACGCCGGAGCTGGTCATCAACACCGATGTGCGCGATTCGCTGGTCGCGCTGTTCTCCGGCGCCGATGCGGCGGTCATCGCCGCAGCTTGCTCCAAGGTGGACGAGTGCGAGCGTGCGCTGGCCTATAATGTATCCCCAGAAACGTGCTTGGACACGTTGCTGTTCGACGTAAGAGAGGTTGTTCATGGTTCGGGTCGCACCGATTAACTTGACCTTCAACCCCCGGACGCTATGGTTCGATCCGGGCGATTTGGATATAGAGAAGGACATGCCCGTGGTGGTGCGCACCGCCCGGGGCACCGAGTTCGGCATCGCCGCGAGCGAGGTCATCGAGGTGTCCGAGGAGCAGGTGCGCGCGCTGAAGAGCGCCCTGCGCCCCGTGGAGCGCATCGCGACCGAGGAGGACATCGAGCAGGCGGCCGAGATGGAGCGCGCTTCCGCCGAGGCCCTGCCGGTGTTCAAGGAGATGGCCCGGGAGTACCACGAGGACATGCACCCGGTGTCCGTGGAATTTCTGCTCGACGGCGACAAGGCCGTCTTCTACTTCGAGGCCGAGGAGCGCATCGACTTCCGCGAGCTGGTGCGCTTCCACGTGCGCATCGACATGCGTCAGATCGGCGTGCGCGACGAGGCCCGCATGGTGGGCGGCATCGGGCACTGCGGCCAGGAGCTGTGCTGCAAGCGGCTCGGCGGCGAGTTCTGCCCCGTGTCCATTCGCATGGCCAAGGAGCAGGGGCTCTCGCTGAACCCCCAGAAGATCTCGGGGCTGTGCGGGCGCCTCATGTGCTGTCTGCGCTACGAGTTCGACGCCTACAAGGACTTCAAGGGCCGCGCTCCCAAGCTGAACGCCACGGTGCAGACGCCGGCCGGGCCTGCCAAGGTGGTCGATCACGACGTGCCGCGGGAGATCGTGTCGCTGAAGGTGGAGGGGGAAAAGCCCGTGAAGGTGCCCCTGTCCGACTTCGATCCGGCGCCCGAGGGTGCTACGCGGCCCAATGCCGTGGGGGAGGAGGCTTGGGAAGAGGCGAGGAGCGGTCGCGGGCTCATCGGCGGCGGGGCGCTCATCTTCTCGACGAGCCAGTTCACCGGGGCCGACAAGCTGGCCGAGGGCGCCAAGGTGCGCCATACCGGCGGATCGCGCAAAGGATCGGGCGAGGCGGGGCGCTCGCGCCGCAGCGGCTCCGAGGGCCGCGGG
>OLPA01003407.1_pt1 | contig 10856 bp, 8 predicted proteins | sample 1672811 | NCBI WGS metagenome assembly OLPA01 (sample SAMEA3136726, study PRJEB25190) | human gut metagenome | biome: human gut; feature: human-associated habitat; material: faeces | place: Austria | collected 2013
TCCCCAACGTTCAAGCTTTTCGCCGCCGCAAGTGTCTATTACTTCATAATCTTTCCAATGATCAGCAGTCCACATATAATCCTCCATAAAAACTATTGACATTATATATAGTATAAATAATGAGGCGATATTTGACAATACAAAATTTTGAGACGGTGTATTTAAAAAGTGTGCCACAGTGTGACGATATGGCACACTTTTTGGGGGCGGCACATGGCACACAAAGCTATTATGTGTGACACACTCACATAAAAAATGGATGAAAAGCCCCAAAGTATGAGCAAAAAACGAATAATATAAAAATTAAGTGGTTTTAACAAAAATTGGCATGGATTATGCTTATTATATAGGCATAAAGAAAATTAAGTTATTGAAGGGAGAGTATTATGGTACAGTATTTACATGCAACAGATGAGCAAAAGGAATATGCGGATGTTGCCCGTACAATTCTTGAAAAAGAACTTTTACCTATTATTGAGCAACAGGAGCATGCCGATGAGGGACGAGGTGCCTATCCGATGGAAGTACATCAGAAGATGGCAGAAGCTGGCTTTTTTGGAATGAATATTCCAGAAGAATGGGGAGGACTTGGGTTGGATGTTGTTACTCAGGCATTGATTGCAGAAGAAATGGCTAAAATTGATGCCGGTTTTACATTTAGTTTTTATAATGCGGGTACATTTTTTCCAATGATCCTTGCAAGCGGTCTTTCAAAAGAAGAAAAACAGGAATGGGCAGATGGTATTGTTGCTGGGGAAAAAATTGGTTGTTTTTGTATTACTGAATCAGAAGCAGGTTCCGATGTTACGGCAATGAAAACAAAAGCTGTTAAAGACGGAGATGAATGGGTCATCAACGGCGTTAAATGCTTTGCTTCCAATGGACCAATTGCTAACTATTTTCTTGTAGCCGCCTGGACAGATCGATCAGCCGGAGCAAGTAAAGGAATTACCTTCTTTCTTGTTGAAAAAGACAGAGGTGTTGAAGTTGGCAAGAAAGAAACTAAAATGGGACTTAAATTATCAGAAACATCTGACGTCATTTTTAACGATGTTAGAGTCCCAGAAGACCACGTTATTGGTGAAATTGGTAAAGGTTTAAAATATAGTTTGGATTTGATTAGTAACGAAGGTCGTGCAGTTGGTATGTCGTTTAATCTGGGTCTTGCAGAGGCTGCATTGGATAAGGCTGTAGAATATGCAAAAGAATTAGGTTGTGCAAAACCTGAAATCGTTCTTCACCTTGACCACGGAGATACTTTCGAAACTTGCAAGAGCTGTATCGACTCAGGTTTCTCTTCTGTAATGATCGACGGTTCTCACCTGCCTTACGAAGAAAACGTAGCTTTGACTAAGAAGGTGGTTGACTACGCTCATCAGTTTGATGTAACTGTAGAAGGTGAATTGGGTGTATTGGCCGGTGTGGAAGATGAAGTTTCTTCTGATCATCATACTTATACTGACCCTGAAGAAGTAATTGATTTTGCTACTCGTACAGGTTGCGACTCATTGGCTATCTCTATCGGTACTTCTCACGGTGCATACAAATTTACTCCGGAACAGTGCCACATTGATCCTGCTACAGGTCGTATGGTTCCTCCTCCTTTGGCATTCGAAGTATTGGATGCTGTAATGGAAAAACTTCCGGGATTCCCCATCGTTCTTCATGGTTCTTCATCAGTTCCTCAGGAAGAAGTTGAAACAATCAACAAGTATGGTGGTGCATTGAAGGCTGCTATCGGTATCCCTGAAGAAGAATTGCGCAAGGCTGCCAAGTCTGCTGTTTGCAAAATCAACATTGACTCAGACTCTCGTTTGGCTATGACTGCTGCTATCCGTCAGACTTTTGCTGAAAAACCGGCAGAATTCGACCCGCGTAAGTACTTAGGTCCGGCTCGTGACAATATGGAAAAACTGTACAAGCACAAAATTATTAACGTGCTGGGTTCAGACAATAAATTGGCTGAATAATTGATTCATCCTATATAAACAGAAAAAAGCTGCTTTCTTTATTGAAGGCAGCTTTTTTTGTTTTAAGACCGGTTTCGGTATTGAAGAGGGGACTTGCCTGTATGTTTCTTGAAATAGCGGCCAAAAAAAGATTGGTCAGGGAAAGATAATCGGTTGGAGATCTCTTGAATACTTAGAGATGTGGATTGTAGTAATGCTTTAATCTCAAGAATTACATGTCGGTCAATAATGCTTTTGGCTGTGTTGCCGGATACGTTTTGTACGATTGTGGAAAGGTAACGGGGAGTGATGAATAGTTCGGCTGCATAGAAAGATACCTCACGTTGGGTGGTGCAATGTTTATGAATTAATTGGATGAAACGTTTGAATATCTCTTCCTGGCGATTTATTCCTTCGGTCTTTTTTTGCAGGAACAGGTGTTGGGTCTTGTCATAGAAGTCCAGAATGAAGTTTTGAATGAAATTTTTGAAGATCTGAATGCGGAAACTATTATCCCTGTCTTCATAAAGATCTTTCATGACCAAGCTGAGTCCGATGAATGGTTTTACACGTTCTTCAGGGATGACAATGCATGGATGCTCTTTTAGAAAGTGAAAGAAGGAGGGATCCAGACGTGAGGTGATCTCCCTGAAAAGGGTGTCGGAAAAAACAATATAGGAAACGGTAAAATCATGGCTGGCGCAGGTGCAATTGAAGATACTGCCGGGGAGAAGCAGAAGTTGGGTGTTCTCCGTCACTTCGTATGCCTGCAAATCAATTTCTATGTGGGCTTTTCCGCTACGGCAATGAAAAATAGATGCGTCTGCTAACTTTATGATCTGATTGGAGCATATATCTATACTTTCTTCTATTCCGGTGATAAACGGTTCATTCTCTGGTAAACTCAATATTTCCATATTTATTCTTGTTTTGATGCAAAATTAACTATTATTTTTGTTATAATAGGAAATCTATTCCGAATTTGAACAATGGTAGCTAATAATTGAATGTGTCGGCTTGAAAAATTCCATCTACCTTTGCGTCCGAATTTAAAAGATTGGAATATGATGACATTGAACAAAAAATGGATGCGACTAATGGTATTGGTTGGTTGTGCTGCTTTGACAGCGTCGTGTAAACAGGCGCCTGTTGCACAAATGGAGGCGGAATATGCGGTATTAAAGGTATCACCGTCGGACAAAGTTTTGTCTACTACTTATTCGGCTACGATCCGTGGCCGCCAGGATATTGATATTTATCCGCAAGTTTCCGGTTTCCTTACCCGGCTTTGTGTGGAGGAAGGACAGGCAGTGCGTAAAGGGCAAGTCTTATTTATTATTGACCAAGTGCCTTATAAGGCGGCATTGGAAACTGCTGTCGCCAATGTGGAATCGGCTAAAGCCGGTCTTGCCACAGCCGAACTGACTTATAACAGCAAGAAAGAATTGTTTGCCAAAAAGGTGGTTTCAGAGTTTGATCTGAAGACTGCGGAAAACTCTTACCTGACCGCTAAGGCTGGATTGGCTCAGGCTAAGGCGCAGGAAGTCAGTGCTCGCAATAACCTTTCATATACCGAGGTGAAAAGTCCTTCGGACGGGGTGATTGGTACATTGCCTTATCGGGTAGGTGCATTGGTTAGTGCCAGTTTGCCACAACCGTTGACTACGGTTTCTGATAATTCGGATATGTATGTCTACTTTTCGATGACTGAAAATCAATTGTTGGCTCTGACCCGTCAATATGGTTCCAAAGCAGAAGCGTTGAAAAATATGCCGGAAGTGGAACTGCAATTGAATGACAAGTCTATGTATGGCGAAAAGGGACGCATTGAAACCATCAGTGGGGTGGTAGACCGTAATACGGGTACCGCAAGTCTGCGTGCCGTATTCCCGAATAAGAATGGGTTGCTGTATAGCGGAACATCGGGAAATGTGATTCTTCCGGTTACGATGAAAGGAAGTTTGGTTATTCCTCAGGCTACCACTTTTGAAATTCAGGATATTACATACGTATATAAAGTCGTGGACGGCAAGGCACAATCAGCTCCTGTCAGTGTGACCCGTGTAAATGGAGGACAGGAATATATCGTGAACGATGGATTGAAAGAGGGGGATATCATTGTAGCGGAAGGCGTAGGTTTGCTGCGTGAAGGTACTCCCATTAAAGTAAAACAGAACTAAGAAAGACTATGAATTTAAGAACCTTTATAGAACGCCCCATCCTGTCGGCTGTTATTTCTATTTCGATAGTGGTAGTGGGTATCATCGGGCTGTTCACTTTGCCCGTCGAACAATATCCTGATATTGCTCCGCCTACCATTCAGGTAAGTACCTCTTATTTTGGTGCCAGTGCGGAAACTCTTCAGAAGAGTGTTATCGCTCCGTTGGAGGAAGCGATTAACGGTGTGGAAAATATGACTTATATGACTTCTACCGCTTCAAATGCCGGAGTTGTGGATATCACTGTGTATTTCAAACAAGGGACAGACCCCGATATGGCAGCGGTCAATGTGCAGAACCGTGTATCGAAGGCAACAGGACAGTTACCGGCAGAAGTAACGCAGGTGGGTGTGACTACCTCAAAGCGGCAGACCAGTATTTTGCAGATGTTCTCACTATATAGTCCGGGTGATTCGTATGATGAGAAATTCTTGTCCAACTATATCAGTATTAACTTGAAACCTGCTATTCTTCGTATCCAGGGTGTGGGTGATATGATGATTATGGGGGGTGACTATAGTATGCGTATCTGGATGAAGCCTGACGTGATGGCCCAGTATAAATTGATTCCATCGGATGTGACCCAAGTGTTGGCTGAACAGAATATTGAATCGGCTACCGGTTCATTCGGAGAAAACTCTGATGAAACTTATCAATATACAATGAAGTATAAAGGGCGTCTGATTACTCCGGAAGAGTTTGGGGAAATTGTGATCCGGTCTTCGGATAATGGCGAAGTGTTGAAGCTGAAAGAAATTGCCGATATAGAGATGGGCGAGGAAAGCTATGCCTATCATGGGGCTATGAATGGTCATCCTGGTATTTCCTGTATGATTTTTCAGACGGCAGGATCGAATGCGACAGAAGTAAACAATAATATTGATACCTTTTTGGAAGAAGCAAGGAAGGATCTGCCCAAAGGGGTGGAGATGGTTCAGGTTATGAGCTCCAATGACTTTTTGTATGCATCTATCCATGAGGTGATAAAAACCTTGTTCGAGGCCATTTTTTTGGTAATCTTAATTGTATATGTATTTTTGCAGGATATCCGTTCTACTATTATTCCGTTGGTGGGGATCATCGTGTCCTTGATTGGTACATTTGCTTTTATGTCCATAGCAGGATTCAGTATCAACCTGATTACCCTGTTTGCTTTGGTGTTGGTGATCGGTACGGTGGTGGATGATGCCATTGTTGTCGTCGAGGCGGTGCAGGCGCGTTTTGATGTGGGATATCGTTCTTCTTATATGGCTAGTATTGATGCGATGAAGGGGATTAGCAATGCGGTCATCTCTTCTTCGTTGGTATTTATGGCTGTGTTTATTCCGGTTTCGTTTATGAGTGGAACTTCGGGTACTTTTTATACTCAGTTTGGTTTGACTATGGCGGTTGCCGTAGGTATCTCTGCCGTCAATGCACTGACTTTGAGTCCGGCGCTGTGTGCTTTGTTCTTGAAACCGTATATCAATGAGGATGGAACGGAAAAAAACAATTTTGCAGCACGTTTCCGTAAAGCGTTCAATGCTGCTTTCGATGCAATGATTGAACGATATAAGAAAGGGGTATTGTTCTTTATCAAACGCAAATGGATGGTATGGACACTTCTTGCGGCCTCGGTAGTACTATTGGCTTTCTTGATGAATACAACTAAAACCAGTTTGGTACCTGATGAAGACCAGGGGGTTGTATTTGTGAATGTCAGCACGGCGGCAGGTAGTTCATTGAAAACGACTAATGACGTAATGATGCGTATTGAAAAGCGCATGATGGATATTCCTCAGGTGCTGCATGTGCAGCGTGTGGCAGGTTATGGTCTGCTAGCCGGACAGGGTAACTCTTTTGGTATGTTGATTCTGAAACTGAAACCTTGGGATGAGCGTGAAGGAAAGGAAAATGATGTTCAGGCAGTAATCGGACAGGTATATGGCCGTACGGCAGACATCAAGGATGCCAGTATATTTGCTATTTCTCCGGGTATGATTCCGGGGTATGGTATGGGTAATGCGTTGGAACTCCATATGCAGGATAAACAAGGTGGTGATGTGGGCACTTTCTTCAATACCACTCAACAATATCTGGGTGCTCTGAACCAACGTCCCGAGATCGCGATGGCATACTCTACTTTTGATATCCGTTATCCGCAATGGACGGTAGAAGTGGATGCGTCCAAATGTAAGCGTGCCGGTATCACTCCGGATGCTGTGCTAAGCACATTATCCGGCTATTATGGTGGGCAGTATGTTTCAAATTTTAATCGTTTCTCTAAAGTATATAAGGTTATGATTCAGGCAGATCCGAAATATCGTGTGGATGAAAGCTCGTTGAATAATATCTTTGTGCGTATGTCTAATGGCGAGATGGCTCCTCTCAGCCAGTTTGTGACATTGACCCGCAGTTATGGGGCAGAATCGCTGAGCCGTTTCAATATGTTCAATTCTATTGCTGTAAATGCAATGCCTGCCGAAGGGTATAGTACCGGTGATGCCATCCGTGCCGTTCAGGAAACTGCCGTACAGGCACTTCCCAAAGGTTTTGGGTACGACTTTGGTGGTATTACCCGTGAAGAGACCGACCAGGGAGGTACTACCATTATCATCTTTGCTATCTGTTTCTTGATGATTTATCTGATTTTAAGTGCACTTTATGAAAGTTTCCTCATTCCGTTTGCGGTGTTGTTGTCTGTTCCGTTTGGGCTGATGGGTAGCTTCCTGTTTGCGAAGATGATGGGACTGGAGAACAATATTTATTTGCAGACCGGTTTGATTATGTTGATAGGTTTGCTTGCTAAGACTGCCATTTTGCTGACCGAGTACGCTACCGAGCGTCGTAAGGCAGGTATGAGCCTGACTTCCGCTGCACTTTCTGCCGCCAAAGCCCGCTTGCGTCCTATCCTGATGACGGCACTGACTATGATTTTCGGTCTGTTCCCGTTGATGGTTGCCAGTGGAGTAGGTGCTAATGGAAACAGTTCGCTGGGAACAGGTACTGTGGGTGGAATGGTGATCGGTACGCTGGCGTTGCTGTTTATTGTACCTTCTTTGTTTATCGTATTCCAATATTTACAGGAAAAGGTACGTCCTATTCAGTTTCAGCTGGCGGCCGATTGGCAGATTCAAGAGGAATGTGTAGAAGCAAAAGAAGAGAGACAACACCACATCGAAAGCAAAAACGAAGAGAAAAAATGAAAAAACAGATCATCACTCTGACTGTCGCAGCGCTCACACTGAGTAGCTGCGGCATATATACCCAATATAAACCTGCAACCGAAGTGCCCGATAATTTGTATGGGGAAGAGGTGGCAGTTGCTGATACCGTGGATAATATCGGCAATCTGAGCTGGCAGGAGATTTTTACAGATCCGCGGCTTCAGGAATTGATAGAGCAAGGCTTGCGGAACAATACGGATTTGCAGTCAGCACAATGGCGTGTGAAAGAGGCGGAAGCTGCTATGCTGTCAGCCAAATTGGCTTATCTGCCTTCTTTCGCTCTGTCACCTCAGGGGACAGCAAGTAGTTTTGACAAAGGAAAAGCTGTACAAACTTATACTTTACCGGTGGCGGCAAGTTGGGAAATTGATATTTTCGGCCGCATCCGTAATGCGAAACGCCAGGCGAAAGCATTGCTGGAACAGAGCCGTGACTATAAACAGGCTGTCCGGACACAGCTGATAGCCGGTATAGCTAATACTTACTATACCTTGCTGATGCTGGACAATCAGCTGGCCATTTCTGTCCGGACTGAAAAGTCCTGGAAAGAAACCGTAGATGCAACCCGTGCTCTGATGGAAGCCGGATTGGCAAATGAAGCTGCCGTTTCACAAATGGAAGCTACATATTATACTATATGTACTTCAGTTCTTGATCTGAAAGAACAAATTAACCAGGTAGAAAACAGTTTGTCGTTGTTGTTGGCTGAATCTCCTCATGCTATTGAGAGAACGGGCACATGGGACAGTTCTTATATGATGAAGGAACATTTCCCGGTAGGCATCCCTGTGCAAATGCTTGCCAACCGTCCCGATGTACGCAGTGCGGAGCGTTCGTTGGAAGTAGCTTTCTATGCCACAAATCAGGCTCGTTCCGCCTTTTATCCTTCTATTGTTTTAAGTGGAAGTGCGGGATGGACTAATTCAGCAGGAAGTATGATTGTCAATCCGGGCAAGTTCATTGCAACGGCTGTAGCTTCGTTGACCCAGCCACTGTTTAATAAAGGTGCGAACATAGCACAGCTAAAGATAGCTAAAGCTCAGCAAGAAGAAGCCAAACTGAGTTTTCAACAGGCTTTGTTGAATGCAGGAAGTGAAGTGAACGAGGCTTTGGTGAAATATCAGACGGCCCGTGATAAATCAGTTTATTATGATAAACAAATAAATTCATTAAATAAAGCTTTGGAAAGTACCTCTTTGCTGATGCAACATGGGAATACGACTTATCTGGAAGTTTTGACGGCTCAGCAGACTTTGCTTAATGCGGAGTTAACTCAGGTTGCTAACCGTTTTACTGAAATGCAAGGCGTAATCAATCTCTATCAGGCATTGGGTGGAGGTCGTGACTAATTTAGCATACTGTTATCTTCAACGTGTTGAAGAAAGAGAACGCTGTTCTCCGTGAGGAAAGCAGCGTTCTTTTATGGTTGTCAAGGTTCCACTATAACACAAACCGGATTGGATTCTTCATTGATTTCCTGTAAAAAGCTTAGCTTTCCTTCTTGGACAATTCCCGGATTTTTATCCATCCATTCGTCTATTTTCCCTATCTCCAATAAAGCGGCATACTCTCCTTCTTCTGTACAAGTGATGGGATAGAAAGGCATGAAATGCGTCAGGTCATCTGTCAGCCCCACATTGGCATCATTCATATAAGTAATATGTTTTTCTTTGTCGTAAATACCGTAGAAGGGTTTTCTCTTGTCGTATAATCCCTGTAGAGATATAAAGAAGAGATGTTGGGGAGTTTCCAGAATACCGGTTATAACGATGTAGTTGTCTGTATCCTCTTTTTGTCCCATTTTTTCAGCCGGGAAATGCCATTGCCCGGTATGGAAAGTGGTATGGACAGTAGCTTCGTGTCCTTTAATGTCGTAGATTGTGTCATTGAACGCTTTTCTGAAACGTATGCTGCCGTTGTTCAGCCAAAGTGAAGGCTGGTCTATAGGAAGAACAGTCATTGTTCCATCCTGATAATTTATATATATTAACCCTCCTATGTTGGCGTTGCCGGGTAATTGCTTGAATACGTTGATGCTGGATATCTGGTCCATGCCCATAGGATCACCTGGATTGGCAAATTCCGGCAATGAGTCTTTTACTTCTCCCTGTTCGTTGAAGTAAAGTAACGCACTTGCTTGCGGTTGTCCTATTCCTTCTCCATAATGAGCAAGAATAAGGGAGTCGGAAAAAGTAAAGTAAAGGGATGGGGAAATCTTTTGTGGTAGGTGTACTTGCCCTAGATAGTTACCTTTTGTATCGTATTTTACCAACTTGTCGGGTTGGCGATAAAAGTAGAGATTGTTGGTATGGGGGTGAATAAAGCAGTTGGCATTGCTGTAGCCTTGTGGATCTTCTCCTTTGTGCCCGATGCTGCCAAGATATTTTCCGGTTTGCTTGTTGAATGACAGGCATCGTCCGTTGGTAGAGACAAAGATATGGTCTTTAGATAACTTGATGGAATAGGAGTTGCCAATCAGGGATGAGTCTGTTGTTTCCAAAGGGATATAACGGATTTGTTTTCCCAATTGGGAGGTCTTTAATTCTGTGAGGTGTTCCAGACTTACGGCAATGTCAATTGCATTCGGGTCATTCGCTTTGTTTTGGGGAGTACAGGAGCCTAATAATAGGAGTAGGCCGCCCAGCATGATTTGCTTCTTCATAGTAGTATTGTTATGGAAGAAAAGAAGTTGTTTGCATGGGCAACTTCTTTTCTTTGTGTTTAAATGATGTTGTGTTTATTATCTTGCAGCAAAAAACAAGGAGTTTCCTGTAGCTATTCTTGCGGTAGCAATACCTTGTGCATCAGGAGTGACAGTCATGGAGGTTCCGTTTTGCAGGCTCAAAACAGCCGTTCCGTCTTCGTTCATTTTCACAAGTTCGAAGCTCTGTCCGTCGGCTACGGCATTCCATGTATTGTTTTCTTTGTTATAGACCAAATCTACAGATTTGTCTTCTCCTTTTTTGGTAATGGTATAACCGTTTTCGTTGGTTTTTACCAAGTATTCGCCATTTTCTCCTTGCACTGTTTTTACTTCACCGATAGAAGCTGTAGGGTTGGAACCGCTCCAGAATTCGATGGAATTTAAAACCAATGCGTCTGCCAGATAAGCAATTTCATAAACAGGGACAATATGGAAAGCGAGAAAGATAAGTTCGTTGACAAACTTGTTGCTTACCCCCTGGTTCCAGTCTTTCAAACTATTCCATAATCCGAAAGAACCGATGCATGATGAAAATAAGACGCTGCCACTCAACATGGCGCAAACAAGAAATGTTTTGCTTTTTTTCATGATCAATAAAGTTAAGTTTATAAAAAGTAATTTTATGACGATTTCCTACAATAAAACGATTTAATCGTCACGCAAAGATAGAACTTTTTTATGGAAAGAGGCTTCTCTACCTAAAAAACTGTATCTTTGTAAGCTGAAGTTACGAAAAGAGTGTAATTTATTGGAAATGAGCGTAGGTTAATTGCTCTTG
>OLPA01003408.1_pt1 | contig 10854 bp, 10 predicted proteins | sample 1672811 | NCBI WGS metagenome assembly OLPA01 (sample SAMEA3136726, study PRJEB25190) | human gut metagenome | biome: human gut; feature: human-associated habitat; material: faeces | place: Austria | collected 2013
TTTAAAATGGCGAGATGCGTTGCTGGTCGCACATCGTGTGAACAGTAACAAATATTCTGCTCCGGATAAGAAACTGGAGGTGATCGTCCATGGCATCTGAATCAACAACTCTTTATCTCAAAGCAGACAGGAATGTTGAGGTATCAAAGCAAAACGTTATGTTAGGAGATCTCCTGAGTATGGAGTGTTCAGACAAGACCATCCTGATGAAAGTAAAAACTTTGCGGATCTTGAAGATCCGGGAGGAAAAAGAACAGCGCTATGTAATTTCCGTGTTGAAAATCATTGCCTGTATTCATGAACAGTATCCCCGGCTGGAGATTCAGAATCTGGGCGAAACAGATATTATCGTTACTTATGAAAATCAGAAAACACCACCTCTTCTCTGGCACATTTTAAAAGTAATGCTGGTATCAGCAGTGATTTTCTTTGGATCTGCCTTCTCAATCATGGCATTCAATAATGATGTTGGGGTAACGAAGCTGTTTGGTCAGATTTATGAACTGATCATGGGAAAGAAGACAGATGGTTTTTCTGTTCTGGAAGTCACGTATTCCATAGGGCTTGCAATCGGAATTCTAATATTTTTTAATCACTTTGGTAAGAAACGCTTTACAGTAGATCCTACACCGATGGAAATACAGATGCGTCTTTATGAAAATGATATCCAGACAACTCTGGTGGAAAATGCAGCACGGCAAAAGAAAGAACTGGAGGTCGAAAAATGAACTTGTTGCAGATAATTTTCCTGGCATTGCTTGGTTTAAGTGCCGGAATGATAGTAGCTGGCGGTGTCTTTTCTTTCATTGTGGAACTTGGTGTGATCTCAGATTTTGCAGATCGTACCCATACCGGCAATCATATTTTAATTTATGAAGATATGGTAGCAGCCGGTGCGATCCTTGGAAACTTGTTTCAGATTTTTGAAGTTAATCTTCCGGGAAGGATGATATTTCTTGCAATTTATGGACTTTTCGGAGGGATTTTTGTTGGTTGCTGGGCAATGGCACTTGCAGAAATTTTGAATGTATTTCCCATTTTTATGAGACGGGCAAGGATTGTCCGGTATCTCGCGGTGTTTGTGGTAATGGTTGCATTAGGGAAAGGAATCGGAGCGGGATTGTTTTTTTGGAAAAGATGGTAAACTCTACCGCTTCATTTCTTTCCGCATCCGCTCCAGCACCTTTTTTTCTGTCCTTGACACCTGCACCTGAGACATTCCCATTTTCTTTCCTATCTCAGCCTGCGTCTTTCCTGCAAAATATCTCAGATAAATGATCGTCCGTTCCTTCGCTTCAAGTGTTTCCAGTACTTCTTTTAATACAATCCGATCAAGAACCTTTTCTTCCTGCCTGTCTTTTTCTTCCAGCTTATCCATCAGAAGGATCTCGCTTCCCTCTTTCTGATGGATCGGCTTATATATGGATTCCACCTCCACTGACGACTCCATTGCCTGGACGATCTCCTCACAATCTATCTGAAGCTCTTCTGATAACTCTTTCAATGTCGGTTCTCTCCCGAGTATCCTGGTCATCTTTTCTCTCGCCTGCAGACTCTTATAGGACAGCTCTCTCAATGAACGGCTGACTTTTATCATTCCGTCATCTCTCAAAAAACGCCGGATTTCTCCGGATATCATTGGAACAGCATAGGTTGAAAACTGTACTTCATAAGAAAAATCAAATTTATCAATTGCCTTAAGCAGTCCAATGCTTCCAATCTGAAACAAGTCTTCCGGTTCTGCACCTCTTCCGTAAAATCGCTTTACTACGCACCAGATAAGACCTATATTTTTTTCAACAAGTTCTTCTCTCGCTTTTTTATCTCCGTCGTGTGACTTTCTGATTAAAGCGATTGTGTCGTCCATATTCTGCTCCCTTTACCTATTGTCTTAGTCATTTTTACACTGGTTCCTTCCCCTACCTTTGACTCTACTTCCACAGTATCCATAAATGCTTCCATAAAAGAAAATCCCATTCCTGACCGATCATCCTCCGGTTTTGTTGTAAACATCGGTTCCATTGCTTTTTCCACATTTGCAATACCTTTTCCACGGTCCGATATTTCTACTGTAAAAAGCTGGTTTTCTATACTACAATGTATCTTTACTTTCTCTACTCTCTGTTCATATCCGTGGATAATCGCATTTGTTACAGCTTCTGACACTGCAGTCTTCACATCTGCTACTTCTTCCACCGTTGGATTAAGTTGTGTTAAAAAGGATGCTACCGATACTCTGGCAAATCCCTCATTTTCTGATCTGCTGTCAAAGCGGATCTCCATCTCATTATTCTGTGTATTACTCGCCTCCATCACTTTTCCCCCTCATAAATCTGCATAATCTTTGCTGCTCCTGAAAATATAAGAATCTTCCGGATTCTTTCGTTCGTATGTACCGCCCAGACTTCTCCTCCGATCAGACTGACGGTCTTATATCTCCCCATAATGATTCCAATTCCTGAACTATCCATAAAATCTGTCCTGTCAAAGTCAAAGATCACATATCTGATATGATTTCTGCTGATCACTGCATCCGCTTCTTTCCTTATTTCATCTGCATTATGATGGTCTACCTCTCTTGGAAGATAGATCGTCAGACAATTTTCCTGTACCTGATATCTCATATATTTTCATGCCTCCTGCTTTTCTCATTTTCCGTTTAATTACCTGAATCCGTACGCTAAAAAAGGATATGCTTCTTCGCATATCCTTTTCCTTCGTAATCTTATTCGTCATCCTCTGTATTGTCAGAATTATCGTAATCTCCATTATCCCCGCCATCCTGAGAGTTGTCGGAGTCATCGGAATTTTCTGAGTCCTCTGATACTGAACTACTATCTGCACTTGTATCTGAACTTGTATCTGCACTGGCATCTCCATTCAGAATTGCAAGCTGCTTTTTCGCATCCTCAATATATCTGGAATTATTATAAGTATCTACCATCTTCTGATACCAGGTCTTTGCATTCTCTGTATCACCTTTTCCCTGATAAGCCTGTGCCAGACGATAAATAGCCTGTCCATCATTATAACTTTCGTCCATCTTCACAACCTTCGTCAGGTACTCAATCGCCTGATCATAGTCCTCTGATTCCAGTGAATCTACACCGGCTGCATATCTTCTCTTGCATGCTGTTGGGAAAATAGAATCAGAAAGTGTATCATACATCTCTTTTCCACTGTCTCCAAGAGAATCTCTTGTAATCTCAAGCAGCGCGTCTGCCATATCCGTATAACTATATTCTCCGGAACGGCTCTGACTTGAAACCTGAAGCAGTTTCTCATAGCTGTCAGATGTTGCCTTTGCCTGATCAACTGCTTTCTGTGCCTCGTCTCCGGCTGTTCGATACTGATCCAGTGTTCTTGTCTGGGCACTCACCTGTGCTTCCAGTGTGTTGATTTGTTCACTGTATGCACGCATCTGATTATTCAACTTCTCCGAGCGGTTCTGATTCACCGCCGGAGCAACAAGAAACCAGATCAAAGCAGCACCAAGAACCATTCCGATCAATATATTGGCAAATGCAAGCTGCTGTGCCATATCCCGGATCTTAGAACGTTTCGGCTGAATGATCGTCTCATTTCCAAGACTGTATTCTACTGTCGCACTTTTTGGTTTCCGGAAACTTCTCTCTGCATTCTTCCCATATCCGCCACGCTGTTTTGTAACTTCTTGCAAATAGGTCAGTGTCAGTTCATTTGTTGTATCTAATTTCTTTGCTTCTATAAGAATCTGTCTTGCCTTTGTATTCTGATTCGTCTGTATATAGATCAGAGCCAGAAGCTGATACGCCTTCAGAAATGTCGGATGAGACGCGATCACCTGTTTCAACTGGATGATTGCAAGATCTTCCCCGTTCTGCTGACAGTAAACCAGACACTGGTTAAACTTCTTAATTGCCTGATTCAGTGATTCTAATTCATTCGCTGAATTCTGTACATTTTTAATATAATAATCTGCAATATTGTCTCTTGGGCACAGATTCTTACTGATGATCCACTCCACAAGAGCTTCTGAAACTTCCCCTATGCCATAATACACAAGACCTAAAAGATTCCGCGCCGCAATATTCTCCCTGTTATACTGCAGGCTCTGCTGCAAGGAAACAATTGCCCCGGACATATCTCTCACCTGGGCTTTGCGCAGTCCATCATTGTACCAGGAATTTGACTGATACATGATCTTCTTTGTGTAATCCATTTATACCCACCACTATCTTTCTATCTTCTCACCGTTTTTTCTTTCTTTGCCATAACCTCTTTTACGATATCCTGCATATCTGTCAGATCTTCCTTGTAAACAGCTTCCTCAATCTGGTCCACCTCGAGACTTGGCTTGAATTTTCTGAGTTCTTCTTCATAATTAAGCATCTGCAATCAAACCTCCCCACATCCGCTTAAAGATTCCTGTATAATCTCTTTGATCATTCCTGTCAGGTAAAGAGAACCGAGACAATATACCGTTCTTCTCCCCTGAATTCGCAATACATACTGCATTGCCTCTTTGACAGATTCAATCACTGTCACCGGCTGTTCTGTATATTTCCGGAACAGTTCACCCAGAATGTGTGCATCTGTCGCTCGATCTCCGTCGATCAATGTTACTACATATTCTTCCGCATCAGCATGTTTACATAGATACGAAATCATTTCTTCATATTCTTTATCTTTTACCGCCGAAAATAAAATAATATTTCCATCTGGATTCTTCGGAACACTTCTTGCAAATGCCTGAATGGCACTTACATTATGTGCTCCGTCAACGTATACTTTTGGAAGAATCTCTTCCATTCTTCCTGCCCATTTCACCCTGGCAAGTGCTGTTCTCCACTCTTGTGGATGACCGTTTTCTTTGAAAAGATAACGCATCACTTCCATCGCAAGCAGTGCATTCCCCGGCTGATAGGTTCCAATATTATTTAATTTCCACGTGGTAGTTCCATAATAAGCACTTGCGCAGGAAAATGCAATATGTTTATCTTCAATTCCAAGAATTTCGTACGCATCTTTCCCTATTTTTTTACAGAAACAGCCTTCTTTTTCTGCTGTTTTTTCAATTACAGAATCACTTTCCGGTGCTGTCTGTGCAAAGAACACCGGAACTTCCGGCCGGATGATTCCTGCTTTCTCTCCCGCAATCTGTTCCACTGTATCACCAAGATATTCCATATGATCCAGACCGATCGATGTGATCACGCAGGCAACCGGTTCTACAGAACTTGTTGCATCCAGCCGACCTCCAAGTCCCGTCTCAAGGACAATGTATTCCATTCCTGCTCTGTCATAAGCTTTCATCGCCATTGCAAATAAAAATTCGAAAAATGTCGGATGCTCCAATCCTGCATCCTGCATCCTGCGGACAGCCTGCATGGTCTCTTCAAATACTTCGCAGAAATCCTCATCACTGATCTGCTTTCCGTTCAGAACAATCCGTTCATTCATTTTCACCAGATGCGGTGAAGTAAACAATCCGGTGCTTTTTCCTTCTGCCCTGAGCATCGCATCCAGATAAGCGCATACAGAACCTTTTCCATTCGTTCCCGCTACATGAATGATCTTCTTTCCATTCTGCGGATTTCCCAAAAACAGAAGCATCTCTCTGGTATGAGCCAGAGAGTGCTTTCTTGTAAATCTCGGAATTTCTTCTATATAGGTTACGATTTCCTTATAGGTCATTTTTCTTTTCTTCCTTTTGTTCTACAAAGGCCTGTCTTCCATTCTCAACATCCGTATCCTGGTCTGTCACTTCTACAAGCTGGCCTCCTGTATATTCATAAGTCTTCGATGTACGGAAGATTGTATTGCTTGAACCGCACTGTGCAACCATGATCTGATCGCCATCTTTGATTTCTGACTCTTTCAGATCCAGTCTTGTATTGTTCAGGAATTTTGTTGTCTGCTTCTCTCCGTTGATATAAACCTTACTTTGTTTTGTAAAGTTCTCTCCGTAAATGCTATAAGTTCCTTTCAGCTGCTCCACAACACTGGTGATCGTCGCATCCTTTACCCCCATGACCATATGTCCTTCTGTGATCGGAGCTCCACTGTCCTTGTATACATACTGTTTTCCGTACATGATATCATACTGGAGTAATTCCAGATCAGCAAGATAATTCTTTGTCTGTCTTCTCTGCTGATGGTAATTGAAAATAGTTCCTGTATGAATATCCAAACGATCAAAGACTTCTGCCATAATCTGGTAAGCAGCGATATTCCCATCTTTCTTTTCCAGTCCAATATTGTCCCAGATAACATAATTCGTATTGTACAGATATTTTCCTTTCAGGTCTTTTGCTTCCAGACCAAGTGTCGGGAGATGGTCTCCGTAGAATACGATCACTGTCGGTTCCCCTCTCTGCTCGATTGCATCGATCAGCTGTCCAACGAATTTGTCCATCTCATGGACTTCATTTACATAGTACTCCCATGCATTTCTCTTGCCTTCATCTTCCACTCCGGTTACATTGATCTCCGGATTTTCCAAGGTCGGCTCTGTCGGATAATCTCCATGTCCCTGCACACTGATTGTACATACAAAATCTGTTCCGTCTGTTGTGTCCAAAGACTCCATGATGTTCGGAACAAGAATATCGTCTGTCGCCCATCCCTTCGGAGTCGTCTTTAAGATATTCATGAATTCCTTACTTGTATAATGGTCGAATCCCATGTTGTTGTATACTTTGGCACGACTGTAGAAATTACCGCCGTTGTTGTGAAGTGCCTCTGCACCATATCCAAGGGATGAAAGCGCACTTGCCGCACTCTCAAGAGGTGTCGTCTTCACATAAGTCTTGTATGGATACTCTCCCGGTCCGAAGAAACGCATATTCATTCCGGTAAGCACCTCGAACTCTGTATTCGCTGTACCTGCTCCGACAGATGGAACTTTAAAATATCCGGAAGAATAGTCAGCATAAAGCTTTCTGAGATTTGGGATCGGATCCTCGGAAAATCTCAGCCATTCTACCTCTGTCGGATCAAAATAAGATTCCAGCTGGACAAACATGATATTCGGCAGTTCCTCTTTCGAACGGCTTGTCTCACTCACGTTAAGGCATCCATCCTTGTTGATCTCCGCCATCGTCTCTTCACTGTAACCGGCCGGCTGATTGATTCCTGTATTAAATAAGCTTGCTGCGAAGCAATATGGGAATCCATAGTCTTCGTAAGCAAATGCGATATTTCCAAAATAATTTGAGATCACTCGCTTGTCGATTGCAACATCAGTAAGCCCTACATAGGCAAATCCGGATGCCACAACAGCGATCACTGCAATAATGCGGTGCATCTTTCCAGTATACTGCCCACCGCGGCGCCACATGGAAATCACCCACAAAACAACAGCTGCGATTCCAATGGTAAGCATCACGATCTCAAAGCCATTAAAGTAATTACTTGTCAGTTCCAAGGCATCTGACAGAACTTTCAAGTCCTGTGCATTGAACGGTGTCACTCGCTTCAGGAGCAGATATCCGTTACATGCTCCCAGGAACAGCCAGAATACACTAAGAAGAATTCTGACAAACACTCGTCTGCGGAACAGATAAACAATCATAAATGTTGCAAAAATTAAAAACGCGTTAAACAGAAACACGAGCGGTGTTCCTGTCATGTAGCTCCATGCTTCAAAAAAAGAATGCCTTGAGATCACCTCGATCAAAAAATTTAAAACACAGGCCAGCAGATAATGAAGAACGAGTGAAAATCTGTTCATCCACTTATAAACCGGCTGCATCTTTTTCGCAAATTTACTGTTTCTTCTCTGTTCCAGAATTCTCTGGCGTCTTGCTTTTTTCTCCTGATAGTGTCTCTTGATATCTTCCGGTTTCAGATTTTTGACCTTTGTAAAAAATCCTTTGATATCTGGTTTTTTAATATGAATCCGCTTCATCTATAACCTCTTTCTTATAGGCAAAATGCACGGCATGGGATCTTAGTTCCTTTCTGCCGTGCGACTTTTTGCCGTCTAATACCTGATACTGTGTCTAAACTGCTGTTTACAGTTTCCTGCTTTTTTGCAGCTTTTCTCCCCCCACAGTTATCTGAGACTATCGATTCTCTCTTTTACCTGCTCAAGCATCTTTGTATATTTCTCAAGTTTATCACGCTCAGCCTGAACTTTATCTGCAGGTGCTTTGCTTGTGAATCTTTCATTTGCAAGCATTCCCTGTGCTCTCTTTATCTCGCTGTTGAGTCTCTCTTCCTCTTTCTTCAGTCTTTCTCTCTCCTGCTCGAAGTCTACAAGGTCTTCCAGCGGCAGGTAAACTGTTGCTCCCGGAACAACGATAGATACTGCATCATCAGCAACATCTTTCTTCTCATAGTGAAGAATAATATCGTTTGCCAGCATCAATGGTTTTACGGATTCCTTGAATACTTCAAGTGCTGTAAGCATTTTTGAATCACTGCTGATAATATAAACCTTTGTACGTTTGTTATTCGGAACATTCATCTCAGCACGCATATTTCTGATTCCGCGTGTGATTGCTTTTACATGCTCAATAACTTCTGTAGCATATGGGAATTCCCAATCTTCTCTGTATACCGGCCAGCTTGACATCATCAGTGACTCTTCCTCCGGTACAAGTGCTCCATAAATCTCTTCTGTGATAAATGGCATAAATGGATGAAGAAGCTTCAGTGCCTGTCCAAGTACTGTCTTAAGTACCCACAGAGCACAGTTTGCGGACTGTGAATCTTCCTCCGCATGGTAGATACGATATTTTGCGATCTCTACATACCAGTCACAGAACTCATCCCAGATAAAGTCATGAACTTTCTGAACTGCGATACCGAGTTCGAACTTATCCATGTTCTCTGTCATTTCTTTTGTCAGACTGTTTACCTTGGAAAGGATCCATCTGTCTGCCGGTTTGAGCAGGAAGTCTTCCGGTTCTTCTACAACGTTCTTCTCCATGTTCATCATGATAAATCTTGATGCATTCCATACTTTGTTTGCAAAATTACGGCTTGCCTCAACACGCTCGTTGTAAAAGCGCATATCGTTACCAGGTGCATTTCCTGTGATCAGTGTCAATCTCAGGGCATCTGCACCGTACTTGTCGATGATCTCAAGCGGATCGATACCATTTCCAAGAGACTTACTCATCTTACGTCCCTGAGAGTCTCTTACAAGACCGTGGATCAGTACTGTGTTAAACGGAGCTTTTCCTGTATGCTCATATCCTGAGAATACCATACGGATTACCCAGAAGAAGATGATATCATATCCAGTTACAAGAACGTCTGTCGGATAGAAGTAGTCAAGATCTTCTGTCTTCTCCGGCCATCCAAGTGTGGAGAACGGCCACAACGCGGAAGAGAACCATGTATCAAGTGTATCTTCATCCTGTGTGAAATGTGTACATCCACAGTGTGGGCATTTCTCCGGTGCTTCTTTCGCAACTACAAATTCACCGCACTCATCACAGTAATAAGCCGGAATTCTGTGTCCCCACCAGATCTGACGGGAGATACACCAGTCTTTGATGTTCTCAAGCCAGTGAAGGTAAATCTTGTCAAAACGCTCCGGTACGAAACGAAGTTCACCAGTCTTCAGTGCGTTGATCGCCGGTTTTGCAAGCTCATCCATCTTTACAAACCACTGCTGTTTGATCAGCGGCTCAACGGTTGTACCACAACGGTCATGTGTTCCTACTGCATGCATGTGAGGAACAACTTTTACAAGGTATCCCTGCTCATCCAGATCTGCTACGATTGCCTTTCTCGCCTCGTAACGATCCATTCCTGCGTATTTTCCACCCTTCTCGTTAATTGTTGCATCATCGTTCATGATGTTGATTTCCGGAAGGTTGTGACGCTTTCCTACCTCGAAGTCATTCGGGTCATGTGCCGGTGTGATCTTAACAGCACCTGTTCCGAATTCTTTGTCTACATAATAGTCTGCAACGATCGGAATCTCACGATTTACAAGCGGAAGGATTGCCATCTTTCCTACGATATCTTTGTATCTCTCATCATCCGGGTGAACGGCGATTGCTGTATCTCCAAGCAGTGTCTCCGGACGTGTTGTTGCAATCTCAAGGAAACGGTCTGTTCCGGCGATCGGGTACTTAATGTGCCAGAAGTTTCCGTCCTGATCCTCATGCTCTACCTCTGCGTCTGACAGAGATGTCTTACATTTCGGACACCAGTTGATGATTCTGGAACCTTTGTAAATATATCCCTTGTTGTATAAGTTGATGAATACTTCTTCTACAGCTTTGGAACATCCCTCGTCCATTGTGAAACGCTCTCTGTCCCAGTCACAGGAAATACCAAGCTTCTTCAACTGGTTCTCGATTGTTCCTGCATATTCTTCTTTCCACTGCCATGTTCTCTCAAGGAATCCCTCACGTCCGAGTTCTTTCTTGTCGATTCCCTCTTCTTTGAGCTGATTTGTAACCTTAACCTCTGTAGAGATTGCTGCATGGTCTGTTCCCGGGATCCACAGTGCGTTATATCCCTCCATTCTCTTGTAACGGATCAGAATATCCTGCAGTGTATTGTCAAGTGCATGTCCCATATGCAGCTTTCCTGTAATATTCGGAGGCGGCATTACTGTTGTAAATGGTTTCTTACTTCTGTCTACTTCAGCATGAAAATACTTGTTCTCACACCATCTCTCATAGAGTTTCTCTTCGATCTGTTTCGGATCGTAAGTCTTTGCGAGTTCTTTGCTCATGATTGTTCTCCTTTTTCCACATATTATGTTAATTTTGTAGTTGTTTTCCACAATCTCATTGTTTTAAAAGTGGATATCTCTTTCTTCTATAACTAGAAAACGCCCTCTACTTCACGTAAAGGGCGAAAATCTCGCGGTACCACCTTATTTATATATGTAAGAACTTGTTA
>OLPA01003410.1_pt1 | contig 10851 bp, 12 predicted proteins | sample 1672811 | NCBI WGS metagenome assembly OLPA01 (sample SAMEA3136726, study PRJEB25190) | human gut metagenome | biome: human gut; feature: human-associated habitat; material: faeces | place: Austria | collected 2013
GTGGTCGTGAGGTTTACGGGGCTGGTGGCGCTGCCGCCGCTGGCCGTGATGTCGTCGGCGCACGCGCCGACAGCGAGGGAGAACACCATGCAGAGCGCGAGCAGCATGGTAACGGGCTTACGAAGAGTTTTAGTCATGTTAGTACCTCCAAAGAATTTTAGATTTGTTGCCCTTATTCAAGGACGGTGAGTTCGATGACGACGCCCGCGCTTCCGAGCTTGTCGCCGGTGTCGGGGTCGAGGTTGAAGAACATAGCGGTGCACTCGTATGTACCGGGGTTGAGGTCGACGTCGAGCTTGTCCGACTCGATCTTGGAGCCGACCGGCACTGCCTTCGAGGTGTAGATGACCTCGCCGGTGTCATTGCGGGTTATCTCGACGGAGATGGGGTAGCGGTTGATGTCGTCGTTGACGATCATGAGGCTGCCGGCCGATTCGCCGTCGGAAAAGACCGGCGAGGTGTTCATCGAGATGTTGATCATGCCCTCCTCGACCTTCTCGTTGAGCGAGTCGCGGATGGCATCCATGTCGGCCTCATCCCAGCCGCCCTCGGTGGCAGACGGGTCAAACTCGATGCCGCCGGGGTCGTTCGCGGGCGCGCCGCAGCTCCTGAGCAGGAGCAGGATGATGACGGCGACGACGATGACCAGGCCGACGCCGATGCCGACTTTCTTGTAAGTTTCCTTCTTCGAATTTTTGTTTTTCATGTTTTACCTCCTCAATTTTTGTCCGGGGCGCGAGCAAGCGCCTAAGGCGGAACTACCAAGTGGCGAAGTTTGAGTTTTATCCGGCATCACCTCCCTTGCCGTAGAGATCGTGTTGGACTTGCGCCGCCATACCGCTGCTCTCGGAGAAGTACGAATTGTAGAGTGCCGTGAGCAGGTAGGCGCGTATGTTGCGAACCTCCGTAGTGTTCTTGCCCATGCACCAAAGGACGTATTCGAGGTGCCTGCGCTCCAGCTTCAGCAGCCTGGACTTCACCACAGCAGCGGGCTTGTCCTCCTTGCCGACCCTGATGCGCTGCCGCGTCGAGCAGACGGTGTCGACCATCAGCTCAACGATGTCGTCAACTATACCGGGGTCATATCCGCCTTCATTGCGGACGATATCTGACTCAAGATTTTCAGTAATGATCTCACGCCAAATCTCTTCATCTTCGCTTCCTTCGCGCGAAGCGCCGGAAGGAACAGAATCGATACTTGCTTGAGTCAGTTCTTGATTATTTCTTTTCTTGTTTATTTCTTTATTTATTACTGGTGGGTTTTCCGAAGAAGGATTAACCGCTTCCGGATTTTCCGTTTCTGGATAGTCCGTCGCAGGCTTAATCGAATCAGGGACGATCGATGTAGGCATCTCAAAGATGACATACTCAACATCTGTAAAGCGCCCGTTACGGTCACGGACTTTGCGGCGAATAAGGTAACCGTGCTTCTCGAGTTCCCTTAACCCTGAAGCAGTTGCATCCCGACCTTCGAGCAATATGGACTGCAGGCCATTGAGCGTGTAGTCCCAATCGTCCGGCTTGGACAGCATTGTTATCAGCAGAGCCTTGGATTTTAGACTCATGGTTTTGTCACGAAGTAATCCGTTGCGGACAATGGTAAAGTCGTTCCTTTTTTCGATTCTGAAAATTTCAGACACCAGTACCGTCTCCTTCTTCACGCGCAAAGCGCTCGTCGAGCTCTGCAACGCTCCAGTTTTTCGTAAATCGTCCCAGCGGCGTACCGCCGAACTGGGCCAGGGCGCGGCTGTCCATATCCAGCAGCCGCGCCCAAAGCTCCGGGTGATGGCTTCGCAGCTTGCGGAGTTCGCCAATGCTCTGGAACGGGCAGCACCAGCAAGATGCCCTGTCGTATACTTCATAAAGCCCGCCAAAGCGAAAGCCCCGGTCATAGCAGATTTGCAGAGCCTCAGCCTCTGTGATGCCCCAGTCAACAAGCGGATAGCTCTTGCCATTATCTGTTTTGCAGCGCTTTGCCTCGTCCGCGGCAATGCCTATGTATTGCACACACGGCCGGTCACGGCGCAGGCGGTTCACCTCACGGGAAATGAGGTGCGTTTTGAGCTGCCCGGTGCACCAGCGGACGCGGATGCCGGGCCAGCCGTTGCCCTTGCACGGGACGCCGAGGCGCTGCCGGTTTGAAATACAGGACGCCTTTTGTTTCGGCGCGTCGAACATTATGTACTCAAAGCTCTTGGGGCTTTTCAGGCGCGTTATGTGTATCCCGCGTTCGCGGTAAAGGTGCTCGTCCACCTGCTTGAGATGCTCATACATCTCAGGAAACTCCATGCCCGTATCTGCGTTCAGCACGAGGTCGATCGGCATATCTCGCTCAAGCATGAGCAGGAGCATGGCCGTGGAATCCTTGCCTCCTGAGAGGCTGACGGCGTGATAGGTGTCAACCAGCGGAGCCACCGCCTGTTTTCAGCACAGCCGGACCATAGTTGGCTATGAGCAATGCGTTGACGATGAGGCGGAAGGCCTCGTCGTCTATGACCTCGGTGTCGGCAAGAAGCTCGGCGGGCATTGCCTCCTCGAAGCCTTCGACGCCCAACATGGTCTTTGCAGCAGTCACAAGCGCGTAGTCATGGGGGCTGATGCCGTACAGCCAGATGTACTCGGGTATGAACCTTTTCGGCAGACAGGCATTCCACGCCCGCTTGAGCAGCGTGCGGTTGGAGCCAAACAGATAAAGGGCAGCAAAATAGCGTGGATCTCTCCACGCCCCATAGCCCACGCTTTGCAGCAGTCGGCGGGTATTGAATTCATGCTCGGCGCTGATCCAGAGCGAGCCGTGAAAGTTCAGTACCATCTGCCCAAGCCGACGGATAAGGTCTGCGTGCTTTACACGCGCAAACAGCTTCAGAATCATGCCGGCATAGCTCACCGTCCCTGCCTCTATGCGCTCGGCCAGCCAAGGGCAGCCTGCCGCCTGGCATCGCCAGTGACGCCACTCGGCGCAGTATTTGCAGTCAACATCTTCAGGTTTGTACTGGTACATACGATTAACCTCCAATAAAAAACCCGGGCAGTTAATGCACTGTCCGGTTAGGTTTTTGTATTCAATTAGACGATTAGCGTTCTGCCTCGCGCTTTCTGCGCTTCTGCCACTGTTCCAGCAGCTTAATAATGGTCTCCTCCATACGCTTTGGCGTGTAACTGGCAGGGAAGTATTTGCGTAGTGTGTCGCCCTTGATGGTGATGTGCTCCGCTTCTTTTTTCTCCTCTGACATGATGGCCCTCATGGCCTCGGCGGTCAACTCTCCGCGCTGGGAAAATTGCTTGAGCCTCTGCGCCTGTGAAAGCGACGGAGTAGCTTGCTCGCTGTCCATAGCGTCAAGGAGAAGGCGCTGCTCGTCCTGCTTTAAAAACGACAGTTCATAGGCAGGGTTGAACGCAATCTTGCGCTCATCCACCATGTCCAGCAGCGGCGGGATCAGTTCAGTGAGGCGGATGTATCGCTGGACTTGCCTTGCACTTTCCCCTACATCCTCTCCAACTCTATCTGCCGCTTTTAACTTGTCGACAACTTGGCGCGAAGTTAAATCTGTCCTCTCGCCCTGATGCCGCAGCGCATCCAGTTTGAGCTTGTACGCAAACGCGCGCTCGCTCGGAAGCAGCCCTTCACGCTGCAAATTGCTGTCCACGACGAGGATCGCCGCCGCATCGTCGTCAAGTTCGCGTACGATGACCGGCATGGTCTCCAGCCCGGCCAGTTCACAGGCCCGCTTGCGCCGGTGACCGGATACAAGCTCGTACCCACCTTCCGGCAGGGGCCGCGCGATGGCTGGGGATAGGACGCCGTACTGCTTGACGCTTTCAGCCATGTCGCGCATCGCTTCATCGTCCCGCACCTTGTAAGGGTGCCTGCTGAATGGGTGTAAGTCGGAAATCTGTAAGTCATTTATCTGCACGGAGGCAGAAATACTTTCAATGACGGCAACCTCCTCCTTTTCTCCGATGTTTTGAAACTCCTCCCATCTTGAAATGAGAAAATCCGTAAGCGAGGCTTTTGGAATGTGATTTTTGCCACCCGCATTAAAATTTTCAACGTAGTTCAAGCGGCACCACTTGGTCACGGTCGAAGAACGCCGCCCTGTAAGCTCACTGACCTGGGTGACACTCAATACGTCTGGATATAACGTGAGCGCAGAGCGAATCTTCTCGACTGCCGTTTCGTCCGCTACCGGCTTTGGGGCGCTTTCACGGCGTTGCAGGTAGTCGACCACGTCGGCTGTAGCAATTAGGAAACGATGCGTCTTTCTGCCGCTGTCTATGCATGGGATTTCCCCACTCTCAAGGAGGTTTTGCGCAGATTTTTTGCTTATGTGGCATATCTGGTAGAGCTGCTCCTTGGTGATATATTCAGGATATTCGTCTAGTATCTGCTGATAAGAATTAGAACCGGCCATGTCAGAACCTCCGTATCATTTTGCCGTCAACGGTGGGCAATACGAACTCTGAGCAAGGCCAGTTCTCTCCTAACTCTCTCCGATGTCTCTCCAAACGGAAAAATCGGCTGCATTTTATTTACATCCTGATTGTTCAGCAATGCCGCCAAAAACGGCTGCACAGCCTGAAATATCAGGGATTTTTACCTGTTGTAGCTTCCTCTGTATTCTGGTAAATTCCAGTGCACTCCAATGGAGCTGAACGACTCGAAATCAGTTTGATGGAGACATCACGTGGGTTCGAATCCCACCCGCTGCGCCACGTCGGAGCAAGCGTCATATCGCTTGCTCCGACTTTTTTCAAAAGTCAGAGCGCGCTCATTCTGCTGCTCCTCCTCTCCAAACCGGACCCGCTGCGCTGGGCTCCGGTTTGGTTTTGAATATGAGCCTGACCGCCTGTATCTGCTCACCCCTTCATTTGTATAGTTAAGAACAATATGTTCAAAACGTCAATAGAACGATTCGTTCTAACCTATACTTGCCCTGGTGATGGGAATGGAGCGATATCAACGCATACGCGACCTGCGTGAGGACAGAGATTTGACGCAGGCGCAGGTGGGCAGGGCCATAAACCTGCCGCAACGGACCTATGCCTACTACGAGAGCGGTCAGCGAATGGTGCCGCCGCCCGTCCTCTGCGCCTTGGCAGACTTCGACGGCGTCAGCGTGGACTATCTTCTCGGCCGCACAGACCGGCCCGAAATGAACAAATAAGCGAAACCGGCACGGAGCGTCGCTCCGTGCCGGTCTCTTTTTGCTCTCAGTTTGTTTATCATATGCTTTTTTTGATGCAAAAAATCTATGATTTCAGAGTCTGCGTTTATATTGTCAAAAACTTGGCTTGCCATTTGTAGGTATTCACCAGTTTATTCCGTTCAGGACAAACTGTCGGAAACTGCTCACCGCGGGCGGCGTATAGGAGCGGTCGTCACTGACCATGTAGAAGTTCCTCTCCCACACCGGACTGGCTATCTGGATGATCTTCACATTCAGCCGCAGCAGCATGTCCATATACGGCACGACGGCGATGCCGAAGCCCCGGGCAACGAAGCCGGCAATGACCTGGTCCTCATCGATCTCATAGGCGATCTTCGGCCGCCCGCCCGCGCGTGAGAAAAGCTCATCCACCACGCCGCGCAGACCAGAGCCCTCCGAAAAGTACACCTGCGGATAGGGCAGCGTCTCGCCAAGGTCCACGGAGTGCCGGTTTGCCAGCGGGTGGTCGCGCGGGACTATCAGCACCAGGTCTTGCCGCTCCACCGCCACAGCCGTAAAACCCAGCTCCGCGGGCGGTTTTGAGGCAAAAACCAGGTCATATTTCCGCTCCGCCAGCCCTTCCAGCAGCTGATTCGTCATTCCCGTCTCAAAGGTGAAGCGTATCTTCTTCCCGGCGTTCGCCGCCAGAAAGCGCGAGACCACATCCGGGACGTAGTCCACGCCGAGTGTTCGCAGAAGGCCTAGACGAATGAGGCCCTCGCCGCGCGAGACGCGTTTGAGCTCCTCCACGCCCTCGTCCAGCGTTGAGAGCGTCCGCTCCGCGCACTCAAGAAACTGCTCGCCAAAGCGCGTCAGCTCCGTATTGCGCCCCGTCTTTTCAAAGAGCGGCAGCCCCAGCTCATTCTCCAGCTGGGATATCGCGTGGCTCAGGCTCGGCTGTGTGATGCAGAGCTGCTCCGCCGCGCGCGTATAGTGCCGCGTATGCGCCAGCTGTACAAAATACCGCAGATGATACAGGTTCAAGCCTCCGGCGCCCCCTTTCCTCGGGCCTATTCTACCATATTCGATAGAAAATATCTATCGTATTTTTAATTTAATTTATTTGTTAATTTTCCGTCAGAATGTTATGCTCGCGACAGAAACAAGGCCGCGAGGCGGCAGACAAAGAAAGGATGCAGACTCATGAACATTGACGGAAAGACCAAGCTGCTTGGACTCATCGGCACGCCGGTGGAGCACTCCAAGTCCCCCGCGATGTACAATTACTGCTTTGAAAAGTACGGACTCAACTGCGCCTACCTCGCCTTTGACGTGGATATGGACCATGTGGCAGACGCCATTGCGGCGCTGCGCACCTTCAAGGTCCTGGGCTGCAACGTGACGATGCCGCTCAAGAACGCGGTCATCCCCTACCTCGACGAGGTCAGCCCCGCGTCTAGGGCCATCGGCAGCGTCAACACCATTGTAAACAAGGACGGCAAGCTCTGCGGCTACGTCACCGACGGCATGGGCTACACCGGAGAGCTCCGCCGCGGCGGCGTGGACATCGCCGGCAAGACCGTCACCCTCCTGGGCGCGGGCGGCGCGGCGAGCGCCATCGCCATCGAGGCCGCGCTCGAGGGCGCGAAGGAGATACGCGTCTTCAACAAGCGCGACGCCTTCTGGGACAGGGCGCTGGCCAACCTCAAGACCATCAGCGACGCCGCTCCCTCCTGCAAGATAAGCCTCAGCGACCTGGATGACGCCGAGGCCCTGCGCAAGAGCATCGAGTCCAGCGACATTCTGACCAACGCGACCCGCGTAGGCATGGCTCCTATGGACGACGCCAGCCTCATCACCGACACCAGCATGTTCCGTCCGGGCCTCATCGTCACCGACGTGGTCTACAACCCCGAGGAGACCAAGCTGCTCCGCGAGGCCAAGGCCGCCGGCTGCACCACCTTCGACGGTCTGGGCATGCTCGTGGGCCAGGGCGCGGCAAGCTTCAAGCTCTACACCGGCCTTGAGATGCCGATAGACGAAGTCTGCGACGCCATTTACAGATAAGCAGGGGAGGAGACGGAAAATGAGCATGAAGAAGTATTACCCCACAGCCTTCGCGCTGTACATGACCTACTTCGTCCTCGGCGTGGCCGGCTCCATCATGGGCCAGTACAAGCAGGAGCTCGCGGCCCTCTGGGGCAGCAGCCTCCTCGCCGACGGCACCTACGACGTCTCCGGCGTGCTCGCGGTCATCGCCGCTCTGGGCCTCGGCCGCCTGATCAGCTACCCCTTCGCCGGACCCATCTCCGACCGCTTCGGCCGTCGCGTCCCCGCTCTGGTGGGCTGCGCGCTCTACTTCATCTTCTTCGCCGCGGTCTGCTACACGCACAATTACGTCCTCGCCTACATACTCGGCATCGTCTCCGGCGCGGCCAACGGCTTCCTCGACGTGAGCATCACCCCGAGCTGCATGGAGATATTCAAGGAAAAGGGCACCATCGCGAACATCTTCACCAAGCTCTCCATCTCAATCGCCCAGTTCCTGCTCCCCTTCGCCATCGGCTTCGTCGCCGCGAGGGCCCTGCCCTTCTCGACCATCTTCCTCTTCTGCGCCGCGCTCATCGCAGTCACCGGCATAGCCCTCATTTTCCTGCCCTTCCCGCCCTATGAGCGCGCAGTCAAGGTCAAGGGCGAGAAGAAGGAGCGCATGAAGTTCTCCCCCAGCGCGATAATCCTCATCATCCTCGGCTTCACCACCTCCGCTACCTTCATGATCTGGCTCAACTGCTATCAGGAGCTCGCCAAGTCCTACGGCATCTCCGACCCCAGCCTCGTGCAGAGCTTCTACTCCGTCGGCATAGTCCTCGCGCTCTTTGTGAACGCTGCGCTGCTGGCCAAGGGCCTCAAGCCCAGCAAGATACTCGTCATCTACCCCAGCGTGGCCGTCGTCACCCTCGTCGCCGTGCTGCTCGTGGGCCAGCCCTGGATCTGCTACCCCGCGGGCTTCCTGATGGGCTTCTTTGCCGCCGGCGGCGTGCTCCAGCTCGTCACCAGCGTGGCCGTCACCATGTTCCCCAAAAACCGCGCCGTCATGACCAGCATCGTCATGATCTCCTCGTCCATCGCAAACTACGCCGTGCTCTCCATCGCCGGTCTGCTCACCAGCATCGGCGGCGAGAAGGGCCCCCAGCTCATAATGATATTCAACATCGCCGTCACCGTTATCGGCATCGTGCTTGCCGTCATATTGAACGCGCGCTTCGACAAGGACTTCCAGAAGCCCGAAGCCGAGACCGCGGCCTGAAACGATAATAGGGAGGAAACAACAATGTCCAAAAATCATCCGCTGACCATCAGCTCCTGGACCCTGGGCGACCAGTGCAAGTTTGAAGAGCGCGTCGCCGCCGCGAAGGCCGCCGGCTTCGAGGGCATCGGCCTGAGGGCCGAGACCTACGTCGACGCTCTGGCCGAGGGCCTGCACGACGAGGACATCCTCGCCATTCTCAAGAAGTACGACATCGCCGTCACCGAGGTCGAGTACATCACCCTCTGGGCCGAGGACCACCGCAGCTACGAGCAGATGTACAAGGAGCAGATCTGCTTCCACATGTGCGAGCTCTTCGGCGTGAACCACATAAACTGCGGACTCATGGAGACCTACTCCGTCGAGCACACCGCCCAGAAGCTCCGCGAGCTCTGCCAGCGCGCCGGCAAGTACACCATAGGCGTCGAGCCCATGCCGTACAGCGGCATCCCCGACGTCAAGAAGGGCTGGGCCGTCGTCAAGGGCAGCGGCTGCGAAAACGCCAAGCTCATCCTCGACTCCTGGCACTGGGCCCGTGCGAATCAGCCCTTTGACCTCGAGCTGCTCGCCGACATCCCGGCCGAGAAGATAGTCTCCATCCAGCTCAACGACGTGCTGCCCCGCGCCTACGCCAAGGCCATTCTCCGCGACGAGAGCATGCACGACCGCTGCCCCTCCGGCCAGGGCATCGGCATAACCGCCGACTTCCTCAAGATGATCAAGGACAAGGGCATCTCCCCGAAGGTCGTGGGCGTCGAGGTCATCAACGACGAGGTCCTCTCCAAGGGCGTAGCCGAGGCCGCAAAGCTCAATTTCGAGACCACTCAGAGCGTGCTCAAGGCCGTCTGGCCCGAGATAGCTGCTGAATAATCAAGGAGGAAAATACGATGAACATAGATGGACACACCAAGATGTACTGCCTGATAGGCAGCCCCGTGGGCCACAGCGGCTCCCCCGCCATGTACAATTACAGCTTTGACCGTCTGGGCATCAACAGCGCCTACCTCGCCTACGACGTGCCCCTGGAGAAGACCGGCGAGGCGGTCGCCGCCCTCAAGCTGCTCGGCTGCGGCGGCTTCAACGTCACCATGCCCTGCAAGACCGAGGTCACCAAGTACCTCGACCGCCTGAGCCCCGCCTGCGAGCTCATCGGCGCGAGCAACTGCGTAGTCGTGGAGGCCGACGGCACCCTCACCGGCCACAACACCGACGGCCTGGGCTTTGTCGCCAACCTCCGTGTCCACGGCGTGGACGTGAAGGGCAAGAAGATGGTCATCCTCGGCGCGGGCGGCGCGGGCACCGCAGTCACCATGCAGTCCGCCGTCGACGGCGCGAGCGAGATACACATCTTCAACCGCAAGGGCTACACCTTCTACCCCAACGCCGAGCTCACCGTGAAGAAGATAACCGAGCGCATCCCGACCTGCAAGGCCAGCGTCACCGACCTCGCGGACAAGGAGGCCCTCGCCGAGGCCGTAAAGAACTGCGACATTCTCGTCAACGCCACCAAGGTCGGCATGGCTCCCCTGGACAAGGAGACCCTCATCGACAAGAGCCTCTTCCGCTCCGACCTCGTTGTCGCCGACACCGTGTATAACCCCAAGGAGACCCGCATGATACTCGAGGCCAAAGAGGCCGGCGTCAAGGCCGCTATCGGCGGCATAGGCATGCTGCTGCGCCAGGGCGTGGAGGGCTTCCGCCTCTACACCGGCCAGGAGATGCCCGCCGACGAGGTTATGGATAAGTTCTTCGCCTGAGAGAGACATATAAATTCTGAGAGGAGAGAGACGCTATGAACCACAACTTCCCGAACATGTTCACGCCCATCCAAATCGGCACCGTGACCGTTCCCAACCGCTTCGTCGTCCCGCCCATGGGCAACAACTTCGCCAACACCGACGGCTCCATGAGCGACCGCTCCGCCGCCTACTACGAGGCCCGCGCCAAGGGCGGCTTCGGCCTCATCACCATCGAGTCCACCGTCGTCTATAAGGAGGCCAAAGGCGGCCCGCGCAAGCCCTGCCTCTTCTCCGACGAGGTCATCCCCAGCTTCAAGGCCGTCGCCGACCGCTGCCACGCCTACGGCGCCAAGGTCAGCATCCAGCTCCAGCACGCCGGCCCCGAGGGCAACAGCAAGCTCACCGGCTATCCCCTGAAGGCCGCCTCCGCCATAGCGCCCAGCGCCGGCCGTGAGATCCCCGAGGCCATGCCCACCGAGGAGGTCTACAAGCTCATCGAGTGCTACGGCGACGCCGCCCGCCGCGCCCAGCTGGCCGGCATAGACATGGTCGAGGTCCACTGCGCCCACGGCTACCTCGTGAGCACCTTCATCTCCGCGCGCACCAACAAGCGCACGGACGAGTTCGGCGGTACGCTCCACAACCGCATGCGTTTCCT
>OLPA01003412.1_pt1 | contig 10849 bp, 8 predicted proteins | sample 1672811 | NCBI WGS metagenome assembly OLPA01 (sample SAMEA3136726, study PRJEB25190) | human gut metagenome | biome: human gut; feature: human-associated habitat; material: faeces | place: Austria | collected 2013
CTCACCTACAATTAAATTATATATTAAATATTAAATTTTTGCAATTTTTTTTAAAAAATGGTTGCTATTTTTTTAATGTTGTTGTATAATCTATATTGACTGATGTCTTGGTAGCTCAGCTGGATAGAGCAATCGCCTTCTAAGCGATCGGTCTGGAGTTCGAATCTCCACCAGGACACCACTTTAAATATTAAAGCCTTATAAAATAAGGCTTTTTTATTTTACTTTTCACCTATTTTGGAGTAATTAAAAAATACTAGAGTTTATTATTCTAGTATTTTTTTTAATTAGTTTGAACAGCAGTCACATTAGCTTTAACAATAATATTTTTACTATCAATATCATCATTAGCTTTATTTCCATCTATATAAAATATTATTAGATAATCTTGTCTTGTACCATCATCAGCAAGTGCTTTTTCATAGACAGTTCTACTACCAGAACTTGGAATAGTATCTGTAGCTAAAATATCAAAAGTCATATTTTCTAGCGTTCTTGCATCAACTCCAGAAAATAGGGATGCATCATAACTTGCTACTACATAATTTAGTGCTCCAGAACAACTACCCGAAGCATTATATATGCTTGGTATTAAATCTGCATTTAATTGAATGGATAATTTGGCTTTTACTTTTGTGCATTTTGGATCTTTGCTAGCACTTAAATTAGTTACAGTCATTCCTCTTTTTATTGTAATCTTATTATTAGATATTAATTTATTAGCATCTACAAGTAGCATATCATCAGTAACTAAATTACCTTCGGTATAATTAATATTAAAACAAGCTGTATTACCACTTATATTTATTCTACTACTTTCCCAAGTAAACCAAGCAAAAGTAAATCCTGCGATCAATATAACAAATAGTACTATACCAATAATAGTTCCAATTATTTTAATTTTTTTATTTTCCTTCATAGATATCTCCTACTCTTTCTATTTAAGTATATCATTTTGAAGTTTATTAGTCAATTGAAAGAAAATATTTTTTATTTCAAATCACTTAATGTTAAAGCATATACCTCATTATTATTAACATAAAAAGATACTGTTTCTAAATTATTATATATATCATTCATAGAAAGTCCTATTGTGTATATAACTTCTTCAAGTATTTTGTTACTATCTGGATCACTTAATAATAGTTCATTGAAATTTAATTTTAAATTATTACCTTCTAATTCATAGTCATTTAATACTACACCGGCATTTAAATGACTCATTAAATTTGTTTCATATATTGGAGAACTACTTAATTCTTTAATTATTACTTTTACCGGTTCTATTTCCTCTTTATTTATATATTTAGTTACTGGTACATAATAATTACTATCGTTATATTTATTTACATAATATACCGTATATGAATCAATATTATTAATCGTTGTTAATTCATATTCTTTATTTATACCATAACTTCTATCTAATACTGAAGGAATTATTTTTTTGCTATGTGGAAGATTTGTTAATATATTTCCTTCTACTTTAATTATTATTTTATCTATACCTTTGATACTAGTTAAAGTATAAATTATTGATTCAATCATCTTTTCTTCTTCTACTTCTGATACATCAAGAAATTCTTTTGAAAAATCTATTGTTAATATTTTATCTTTTAATTCTATATTAAGTATACTAGTATCTGGTGGTATAATACTCCTGAAGCCATTAGGAATAATATTTGATTTTTTTCCTCCAATAGTAAGACTATCTAATAGATCTTTAGCTTTATCTATATCATTACAATTACAACTAACAATATTTGTTCTTGCTACATAATCATTTTTATCTATTAAATATATTGTGTCAGTAATATTATTATAAGTATATTCAATATCTTTGTTTTTTAATTCTATTTCTTTTCTATTATCTGGTATTAAATATATTATTAGCAGCAGTAAAACTGCTGCAGTAGATACCATTATTTTTTTAATAGACATTCTTTTTAACATAAACCTATCACCTAGTAAAATATATGTGTTAATTAGTAAATAAATTACATGAGAAAAAGAAAAAAGCACAATTTGTGCTTATAATGATATTTCACCAAGCCTAATTAGTTCTACCACCGCTTGTGCTCTTCCTTTTACAGATAGTTTTTGCATAGTATTAGAAATATGATTTCTAACTGTTTTCTCACTAATATTTAAAATATCAGCTATTTCTTTCGTACTTTTATTATCCACTAGTAACGAAAATACTTCTTTTTCTCTTTTGGTTAATATACCTTTACTCATAAATACCTCACTTCCCTTGTACATAGGGTGGTCAATGTCTTTTCATATTATTGTATTCCTATATTAAAATAAAGTGAGGTATTTTAACCTAATTTAATTAAATTTTACCGAAATATACATCTTATTGTCAAACTCTTTTTGAACTAGTCGCATTATCTCATTAGCTTTAGAGGTATTAGAATCATCTGAATCGAGTACCACTCTTACATTATCACCATCTATTTTAACAAAATTATCACAACTGCACATTTCTTTTATCTTAGTTTCTATTGTCTCTTCTTTAGAAGAATTTTTATTTATTAATTTTAATTCTTCAAAATAATTGTTTTTTTCTTCGATACTGACACTTTTATCAGTAATTTTTTCTTTCAAGCTATTTATTTTTTCTTTAACTGTGGTATCATCTTCTACTTTAAGAGAAGCAACTACACTTGATTCCTTTATTTCTGTACTTGTAGTTTCTGATTCTTTATTTGATAAATCTTTATCAAATACTTCATTAGGCATTGTTACATAATAAATAGATAATACTAATACTAAACTAAATAATGTTAAAAACCATAAATTTTTCTTATTAATCATATTCTTTCCTCTTCTTTCTATTTAAATATATTAGTAATAAGAAAAAAATATGAAATAAATTCATATTTTTTAGCTTCTTTTATAATAAATGATAGTTTGTTCCTCTTTTGAAATTTCTTGTTTTAATATTAGCATATTGGTATCTTCTAAAGTAACATAATATTTGCCTTTTAAATACCAATCATTATCTTTAATATTTAAGATACCGCCTTCATATGTATAATTTTCTGTGCCACACTCGATATTATCATCACTATTATAGTAGCAAAGTTTCATATTATTATTTTTTTGTAATTCAATAACACATCTCCATGGAACCATATTAGAAGTTTCTTTTCCATCTAATATAGTTTTATTTTCTTCAAGTGTCCATGTTCCATATAGTTCTTCTATTTTTATATTATTTCTATTTGTAATATAAATAATAGTTACAAAAATAATTGCAAATACTAGTACTAATAGTAGTATAATTAATATCTTTTTTTTCATAATATTTCACCTCTAATTACATGCATCATAAGTTCCTGTACAACTACCATTTGGCTTTTGCTGATATACTCTACACTGGTTATTTACGCATGCAGCACCACATGAATTACTAGCACTACATTGACTATCTTTAGTACAATAGCCACATGGTTTTACGGGAGAACCGCCAGTACCACCACCACCACCACTACTAGGGCAATACCAATTAGCCTTAAGTTCAATATTGTATTCATCACTATCAACATCAAACCACTGCCTAATGACTTTACTTTCTGGATAATAGTACCAACCATATAGTGAGCAGCCGCTTCTTGATATCCTTGGCATAGTAATATTCGTTAAATAATAACTACTATCAAAGGTATACCTTACTCCTGCGGTGGCCATAAAGAAGAATTCTGTAGTGCCATCACTAAATTTACCTCCATCAGCATAAAATGTAACTTTATGACATTGTGTTAAATTATTTCTGAGAATAGTGCCTGATGTACTTTGTTTATTCTTTGATGTGTAGTTACATCTTGCATCAGCGCTTGAAGCAGAATCACATGTAGTAATATAATAGTAATCACTACCTGAACATCTATAATCATTAATAGAATCTTCCTTAATCCAATTAACATATAATGTTACTTCACAATCTGAATTAGATGCATCACATAAATCATTGACATCATATCTAGTTGCTTGATTAAATGTATTTTTTGCATCATTATACCATTCTTTACCACTAACTGCTTTATAGCCACTTCTTACAATATTTATATATGCAGGATTATTATAATTATATAAACCATTCGAACCTAACATATCACCATAATTATATGCTTCTATTATTGTACTTCCGTTTAATGTTACATATGATCCACTTGTACTATAAGCAGAATTATTAGTATTTAATTGACCACCATTAACATTATATTTAATTTTAATTTTATTTGCCTTCCAGCCAGCATAGACTGTTATATTTTTTGTATAGTTATATGTATCAGATGATAAATATTGTGCTACTCTTCGGCCTTCATTTACACCATATGTTAAATAATGGTTATATAATTTATCTGCATCATAATTAAAAGCATTATATAAATCTGGATTTGTATCAGCATAATAATTTAAAGGTTTGTCTTTGTAATCAGGGTTATACCATCCAATAAAAGTATAGCCTTTCCTTTTTGGAGTACATAAAGTACCAATTTGTGAATTATAATTAACAGTCTTTGATGTACATCCACTTCCATTATTATTATTATATGTTATGGTATATGTTGACAATTTAGTTATTGGATAATATGTTTCACTCTTATTTATAGATTTTGAAATATTTACATTCCAACTGCTTGTTGTAGCACTACTATTAGTATTCCAACCAACTACACTATATCCTGCTTTTTTTATAATTGGAGAAGTAATAGTACAACTTTTATTTCTATCTGCTAAACATAACTTTTTAATATCACTAGTTTGTCCACCAATTGTATCAGCAGTTCCTCTACTAAATATAGTTATATAAGAACTAAAACTTTTTGTACTTGACTTAGAATTATTACTTTTATCTCTTGTTTCAGCAGTAACATCAAAATCCCCATTCTCTGTATAAGAAAGTATTACTTCTTTATCTGATACTTTATACCAAGAATTAATTGATATTTCCTTGGTCTCTTTATCACAAACATAATTATTTGTTATAGTACTTAATGTACACTTCTTTACATTTTTATTAGATGTAGCATTAATATCAGATTTAAAATAATGATTACCATTTTGATTACCATTTTCATCTATTATATTGGTATCATCATAAGTTATCTTAATACTATCATTACCATTTATGCTTATAGTAGGTTCTTTTATATCTAGTGTTTTAATATTTTTTGTAGTACATGCCTCTGAATCATTACTTGATGTCATACATACTCTTATGTCATATCCCGTATTTGATTCTAGTCCTGTAATCTTACATTTATTACCATTAATTGTAGTATTGTTATTTTCTATAAATTCTGCATTTCCGCCATCAATTCTACTCTTAGCATAGCTGCATTTCCTTTCTGTTATATTACTACTAGTACCATCTTTAGTTTTAAACTCGGCATCAGTAAATTCTGCAATTATAGTATCAGTATATGTTTCTTCCCCTTTAATAGTAGGGAGTTTCTTTATATTTTCTGGTTTTTTACCACCAGTGCAATAATTAAATGCCTCTATTTTATCCGTTTCATTCTCACTAATTTGTGGTGTTAAAACAAATTCTTTTTTTATTACTTTAGTAGTTTTATCTTTTACTACTGCTATATAATCATTTAAACTTATGCTATTACCTTCAACACTCTTAGCATTTTTATCTAAAAGACCCTTATTAATAAGTTCTTGTATTGTAGTACAAAAATATATATTATTAGATTTATTAGAAGCCTTCCAAGTATCATCTGTGTATTCATTTGAATATGTTCTAGCAGCTTCTTTTATACCACTTACTGATATTGTTGTACTAGTAATTTTAGCCTTATCTACTGAACTAATAATACCATAAGTTGTTAAACCTAATACTAAACCTATTATTAATATTGTGGCTAATAACTCTATTAAAGTAAAACCCTTATTAGATAATTTCTTCATTCTTTATCACCTACCATAATTAAATTATACAGTAAAAGGTAAAAAAGAGCAAGATATTTTATAACTGAAATATAATGCATTTCTTGCTTGCTTAAACAATAAGAAAAATTTGTATAAAAAAACAAGTATTTTAATATTTACTTGTTTTCTTACTTTCTATTAATTTTTTTTAAGTAGTTTTTTATTATAATTAAATATTTGTCTTTTTATCGAGTCCAACACCAATGTGTAACATTTGGTTTGTATTTATTTTTCCAAGCACACATATATTTTCCTTCTTTTTCTGTTTTTCCACTCTTCATATTTGTATCACAATATAAATTAATTAAATTACCTCCTGCAACACCACAATCAGCATCTTCATTACAAGTACAATTTAACAATTTTCCTTCACTAGAATCACCGCCTGAGCCTCCAGAACCGCCAGAACTGGTTGGACAAGTTAATTTACTTCTACTATCAACCAAATAATCTTTCCAGTTACCATCTGAACCTGTTCCACCTTTTGACATGTAGCATTTATCATCAACCTCATACCACCAATCATTAACTAGCTTAGTTCTTACTTTAACTGGTACACCGCAGGCATAAGCTGTAACTATAGAGTAACTTGTTCCTGAACCACTACGGCAATTTAAACCAATATTAGCATTTATATACATTGTTTTTGTACTAACTTCAGTCCAATTAACTCCAAGCGTTATTGTACAATCAGTTTTACTAGCATCACAGAAATCACTAGCTTTATATGTATTTGTATCTTGACTATATGTTTGCTTAGTACAGTTTCCACTTAAACATTTCCATTCTGCTCCACTTACACCTTCATAACCATTTCTCATAATATTTAAATAACTTGAATTATTATAATTAGGTAATCCAGTAGACATAATAGTATCATTATAATACATTGAATGTAAATTACTACCATTTTGAGTAACTATACCATTTGCATCTACTGAATATGCTGCCGTAGATATCAAGGTACCACCATTAACACTAAAGTTTATTATTACTCTATTTCTACGCCACTGAGCATACATAGTTATATCACTATTACCAGAATATGTTGCACCAGCAGAATATGAGGTTCCATTACCAGCACTACTAGTATTCCAATTAACAAACGTATATCCTGTTCTAATAGGTTTACTAGTACTTAAAGTTATGTTTTTATTATGTTCTTTTACTTGATTACTAGGCGCACCACTTCCACCATTAGCATTATATTTTATAGTATACGTCTTTAATTTTACTATTGGAAAATATGTTTCACTCTTATTTATATTTTTTGAAGTGTTTTGTGACCAAGTACTTGTCATAGCATTACTATCGGTGTTCCAACCAACTACATTATATCCTGCTTTTTTTATAATTGGAGAAGTAATAGTACATGTTTCATCCTTATTTACCAAACACAATTTTTTAATATCATTAGTTTGTCCACCAATTGTATCAGCAGTTCCTCTACTAAATATAATCTTATATAAACTATAGTTTTTATCAGTAGATTTATAATTACCACTCTTGTCTCTAGTTACCGCAGCTATAGTAATATCTCCACTATTTGTATAAGATAATTTAACTTCTTTGTCATCTACTTTATACCATTTATCTTCTGTAATATTTATAGTACTATCACTACTACAAGAAAAAGTTTCTCCCTCTTCGTTACAAGTACTTACATTTTTATTAGATGTAGCATTAACATCAGATTTAAAATAATGATTACCATTTTCATCTATTATATTGGTATCATCATAAGTTATCTTAATACTATCATTTGTATTTATATTTATACTTGGAGATTTTACTTCTTTTGTTTTAACTATTTCTGGAGTAGAACAAGCACGTGAATCATTTTTTGATGTCATACAAACTTTAACATAATAGTTTTTGTTTTGCACTAATCCTTCAATCTTACACTCTTTATTAGTGATTGTACCTTTGCTTGTAAAATTACCACTGGTAGTTTCGTCATAAAGACATTCTCTCTTTTTAATATTACTAACATTACCATCTTTAGTTTTAAATTCGGCATCTGTAAATTCTGCAATTATAGTATCAGTATATGTATTTTTTTTGTTAATGATAGGCAATTTCTTTATATCTTCTGGTTTAATATTACCAGTACAATATTGATGTGCCTCGTGTTTTTCTTCATCTTCATTGAAGGCTTGTAAAGTTAAAACAAATTCTTTTTTTATTACCTTAGTAGTTTTATCTTTTACTACTGCTATATAATCATTTAAACCTATTGTATTACCTTCAACATTTTTAGCATTTTTATCTAAAAGACCCTTATTAATAAGTTCTTGTATTGTAGTACAAAAATATATATTATTAGATTTATTAGAAGCCTTCCAAGTATCATCTGTGTATTCATTTGAATATGTTCTAGCAGCTTCTTTTATACCAGCTAATGTTAATTTTGAGCCTTCATCTTTAGCACTTTTTACTGAACTAATAATACCATATGTTGTTAGACCTAATACTAAACCTATTATTAATATTGTGGCTAATAACTCTATTAAAGTAAATCCTTTATTTGATAACTTCTTCATTCTCTATCACCTACCATAATTAAATTATATAGTAAAAAGAAAAAAAGAGCAAGATTTTTATATCCTTATTGGATCAAAATCAAACTCTACTTTTACCTTGGAATTATTTTTATACATACTATCAATAAATTTTAATGTATCATATAGGTTATTATCCTTTTGATATTTTAATATTATTTGATAATGATATATATTATTTATTTTAAACATACTTGCAGTAGTAGGTCCCAATATTATGGTACTGGGGTTTAATTTACTTTTTAAATAGTTTCCTATTTTACCGGATTCTTCAAAACCTATATTATAATCTTTAGAGGTAATACTAATTAAAGTCATATAATAGTATGGTGAATATTTTAGCATTTTACGCATTTGCATTTCTTCTTTATAGAAACTTATATAGTCGTGTCTTGAAGATAATTCGATACTATAATGTTCTTTATTATATGTTTGGATTATTACTTCACCAGGACTTGTACTACGGCCCGCTCTACCAGATACTTGGGAAAGTAACTGGAAGGTATTTTCTCCCGCTCTAAAGTCTGGTACCATTAATGATGAGTCAGCAGATACTACTCCCACAAGAGTTACCAGTGGAAAATCTAAGCCTTTAGCTATCATTTGAGTACCTATTAAGATATCATATTTATGACTACCAAAGTCTTCAATTATTTTTTCATGTTGTCCTTTTTTACTAGTGGTATCGACATCCATTCTAACTATTTTAGTGTCATATAATTTATGTAATTCTTCTTCTAGTTTCTCAGTACCAAGTCCATAGTCTTTGACATTTTCTCCACCACATTTAGGGCATTTATTATTTAATGGTACTGCTTTACCACAGTAATGACATTTTAGATTGTTACTACTTTTATGATAAGTATATGTAATATCACAGTTTGGACATTTCAAAGTATAACCACAGTCCCTGCAGGTTATTACTGAAGAGTATCCTCTTCTATTTAGAAGTAATATTACTTGTTCATTTTTAGTTAGTTTTTCTTTTATCTTCTCTTTTAAAATACTTGATAATATGAAATTGCCTTTTTTTACTTCTTCTTTCATATCTACTATTTGGACTTTAGGAAGAGTACTAGATCCTACTCTAGTAGTTAGTGTTAAAAGTTCATATACTTTATTTCCTGCTCTTGCCATTGATTCTAGACTAGGAGTAGCACTACCAAGTAATACTGGGCATTTATGATAGTTACTACGCCAAATAGCTATATTTTTGGCATTATACCTTGGATGATTTTCTTGTTTATATGAAGAAGTATGTTCTTCATCGATTATTATTACTCCAATATTATTAAATGGTACAAAGATAGCACTTCTTGTACCTATTACTATCTTAGATTTACCTTCGGTTATTTTTCTATATTCATCATATCTTTCAGTATCAGATAATTTAGAATGTAATACGGATATTATATTACCAAATCTAGAAATAAATTTACCTACTATTTGAGGTGTTAGACTTATCTCTGGTACTAACATAATAGCAGTCTTTCCATTACTAATAGCCTTTTCTATAATATTCATATATACTTCAGTTTTACCAGAACCGGTAACTCCATATAAAAGAAATGTTTTTGAAGTACCGAATGAATTTATTACTCTAGAAGCTACTTCTTCTTGTTTATCAGTTAGTTCTACTTTCTTATAGTTATGTGAACCTGTATAATTATATCTTTTTTCTTCTTCCATGACTATTTTAGCAAAACCATATTTAATAATAGTATTAATACTACTAGTCATTTTAGTTATTAAGATATCTCCTTCTTTTAACTTACATAATATATTTATTTGACTTTCATACTTACAATCTTTAATATACTCGTCTATTTCTTCAATACTTTTTAATCTTTTTAAATACTTATTATATTTTATTTTGATATTGGTATTTACTTCGGCTTTTAAGGCTTTAGGTAGCATTACTTGATAGGCTGATACTAGGGAACATAATAGTTTATTACTCATATCTTTACCTAATAAAAGCATTTCTTTATTTAATACTGGAGTATCATCTACTATATCTAGTATATCTTTTATTTTAGTTTTATCATAATTTATATTTGGATTTATCTCAGTAACAAAGCCTTCAAGAATCATTTTACCAAAACTTATTTTTACTCTTATACCTACTTTTATTTTACTAGTTAATTCTTTTGGTACTGAATAAATATAATTTTGATCTACTGCTTTGGCTCCTATTTGAGTTAATACATTTATATACATACTACCACCTACTTATTATTTTATCATATTATTATGAAATTTGTTTATTAAATATTTAAGATGGCTATAATATTTTATAGCCATCTTCCATTAGTTATATTTAATATTTCGTTATTTTC
>OLPA01003414.1_pt1 | contig 10845 bp, 16 predicted proteins | sample 1672811 | NCBI WGS metagenome assembly OLPA01 (sample SAMEA3136726, study PRJEB25190) | human gut metagenome | biome: human gut; feature: human-associated habitat; material: faeces | place: Austria | collected 2013
CTGTAAACTTCCGGTCTATCGGAAAACTCCACTTGGGAGAGAAATCGCTGACCTTTTGCTGGCGGTGAACAGACCATATGGAAAATCAGATTACATACCATGTATCTGCTGGGGAAGAAATGCGAGATATGCTTCTGCATTTGAAGTAGGAGAGCATGTGCAGATCATAGGCAGAATACAGAGTCGTACTTATATAAAGAAGTTATCGGATACGCTGACGGAAGAGAGAACCGCGTATGAGGTATCTGTAAGTAAACTGGAATGTGTGGAAATATAAAAAATGGGCAGGTCAGAATGTTCGCAACTTGTTTAGAAGTATAGTCTTTCATTGACATCCCTTGATAATGATGCTAAAATTTCAATTAATAATGAATCATGACAGAAAATATATAAGAAATCAAAAATTGGTACTGGTTTTTTACATATTTTGTAGTAACGGTAATATAATAGTCTGTCTCCCTTTCTCATGGGGAGAAACGAGGGCGAGGGGAGATTACTCTGTACCCCTCGTTTGGTTATCGAATGATTGGATTGACACGAAAAAGGAGAACGAATGAAGGTCTGGATTAAAGCAGGAGTAATCATATTTTATGTTCTGATATATTCTTTTTTGAGGAAACGTATGCGTAGAGATTTTATAAAATTTTTTCCAAGTTAAATTGTTTTTAAAAGGAATACATATATGATAACCTTTTCCACCACTAGTTTTTAAAAATGATTTTAAATTTAAGTTATCAAGTATTTCTTTTAAATATTTTATTGTTTTTTCTACTCTTACTTTTTCTTCTTCAATAGTCGCAGTAATATAATCAAATTTATCCATTGTCAGCCTCCATATAAGATAATTTCTTATAATTATCTACTGTTTTATTAATTAGAATAGTTTTCTTTTCTTTTCTTAATTCATTACTTTGCTCTTCTTCTATTTGTTCTATTTTATCTATTGCTTCTCTGGTTATTTGGTTTCTTATTGTGTTTTCAGCAGCTCTACTGATACATTCACACATTCTAAGTTGATACATTATATAGAAAGTAAGCAGGCTATAAATCATACTAGTTATATCTGTCTCTATAACAAAGTCTTTATTACTATAATATTCCCCTTCAAATTTTAAAGGAAATAGATTTAATTTTTTGAATTCAAAAGATGTACTTGAGTTATAGTGGTTATAATATAAATTAATCTCACTATATGCTGCATTATGTATAGATTCATCTATAGTCTTCTCTATTCTACCAAGTTCATTATTAAAGTTATCTTTCTCTATTTTTAATAATGTTTTATCATCACTATATACTATTTTTTTACCTATAATTATTTTATAAACATCTTTATCTTGTCTTATTTGATGGGCTACCTGAGAATTAAAATTACCACAGAATCCATAATCATTAGCTATATATATATTAAGTTTAGGATTATCTGGATTTGGAGTAATTATTTTTTTATCTAGAACTAAATTTCTATTATAGAGAATACTTCTTATTATATTAGTTATTTCATCACCAACATTTTGATAATGACTGGCTTCTCTTTTAGAAGCCTCAATTCTAAGTAAGGAGTGGAAGTTCATTACTTTAACTACGTTTTTTATTCTCATCCTTACCACCCTTTCTTACATATTTATTTCTAATTACTACATTCTTAATATTTTTAAGTAATGTATATGATAAATATAGTAATAAGAATATCATTAAGAATACTAATAGTAATAGCATCCATACAGAGTAATATTCATTTATAATATAATCATGAATTAAATATACTAATTTAATTCCTCCTAGTGATATTAAATCTAGTAAAAGATTTATTATTACTTTTTTATTTTTTATTAAAAGACCACTGATAAGAGTTAATGATAAAGATATTAATGCTATATATAGATTTAAATCTATAAATGAAGCCATTATGTATAGTAAGAAGATATAACTAACAATACTACATGATAAACTAATTATCTCAGTATTTTTCATACCTTGTAGTATTCCGTATATATTTACTTTTGATTCTTCTGGATTGAATTTTTTTATTAATATTTTTAATATTGCATATAAGGATATTAATACTATTAATCCAACACTAGCAAAATATAATACATTCTCCATACTATCCCTCTTTTATCATTAGATTAAAGACATTATCACTATTCATATAAAAGGCTTTGATATTTTTAAATGATTCATTTACTACATCATTCTTTATATCAACTGATCCTTCTATTTCTCCTATTATGGGTAAATAGTCTTTCATAATTAAAAGATTATAGTCTTTACTTATTATTCTTATTATTTTAATGTTATCATATACTCTCATACCATTTCTAATATCAAATACTTTTACTTTTATTCCGTCCATGTTATTTTACCTATATATCTAAATCTACTTTCATCAACATCATCATACTTACCTTCAAGAATATTCTCTACATCGTTAAGTACATCATTTATATCAACGAATTCTCCTTTAATATTAGTAAATGGTTCTGCTACAAACATTGGCTGGGAGAAATAGTTTCTTAATTTTCTTGATCTATGGAATATCTTTTTATCTTCTTCAGATAATTCTTCAATACCAAGTACAGCAATTATTTCCTCTAGTTCTTCATATCTAGTTAAATAAGCAAGAACTCTTTCAACTAATTTAAAATGTCTTTCTCCTATCTTTTCTATATCTACTAATTTAGAAGTAGATTTAAATACGTTAATTGCGGGATATAATCCTAATTCAGATATCTTTCTATCAAGTACTATTTGTCCATCCATATAACTCATCGTAGTTTGTACTGCATCATCGGTTAAATCATCCGCTGGTATATAAATAGCTTGAAATGAAGTAATAGAACCATTATTATTAGAATTAATTCTCTCTTCAATACTACTTATTTCACTAGCCATATTAGATGGATAACCATTTTCTATTAATAACTCTTTTAAGTCAGTAGCTATTTCTGCTTTAGCCTGAATAAATCTATATATATTATCTATGAAGATTAATACATCCTCTTTTTTCTCATCTCTTAAGTACTCGGCCATTCTAAGTCCAGTGCTTACACTCTTACTTCTTGATATTGGATTATCACCCATTTGTCCATATACCATGGCCATCTTATCAAGTAAGTTAGAATTTTTCATATCTTCGTATAATTCTTTACCTTCACGGCTTCTTTCTCCTGCTCCAACAAATACTGCTCTTGCATTAGAACTAGCATATATATTATGAATTAACTCTTTAATAAGTACTGTCTTACCAACTCCTGCACCTCCAAGTAATCCCATTTTAAATCCTTTTTGCAGTGGAGCAAAGAAGTCAATTACTTTAATACCAGTCCATAATGGTTCAGTTTCAACTTTTACTTCTTTTAAAGATACAGCACTATTATTCGCAGATACTTTTCTTTCACTTTCAAATGGTAAACCATCAATAGGATTACCATATGAATCAAATATTCTTCCTAATATTTTATCAGAATATTCTACTTCTAGCTCGTCAGCTTTCTTTAAAACTATACTACCCTTTTGTAGTCCTCTAGTAGAATATAAACTTACACAAGTCGCAGATATATTATTTACTTCAACTACTTCAAATAAATATTTTTCTTCAGTGTCTCCTTCTACTTTAAGAATATCCCCTATCTTTATATTGGTACTTGATAAGATTATCTCTATAGATATATCACTAATTTTTATTATCTTACCTACTTGCATTATCTTCACCTTCTTCTAGGAACTTATATAAACTTAACATTTCTTCCTTACTCTTTGGAGAAAATTTATTTTGACTTAATTTATCAAGAATCTTTTTACCTTCCTTCATTCTATGTTGTAATTCTTCTCCCATTTCATCAATATTAGCAAGTTCATATATATCTCTAACTTCCAAATATTCTAGTAATTCTCTTCTTACTAAACTACCTAATTTCTTCATATCAGGATCCTGTACATTACCACCAAGTCTGGATACTGATAATCCATAGTTTAATGCTGGTTTTTGTCCTTTAGCAAAGTTTTTACTAGATAAAACAAGTTGTCCATCACATATAGATATAATATTTGTAGATATATAATCTGTAATATCTGAAGATTTAGTTTCTACTATTGGAAGTATTGTAATAGAACCTCCATTCTTATGTTGACATCCTTTTTCAAGTAATCTGGAATGAGCATAAAAGATATCTGAAGGATAAGCATCTCTACCTGGAGTTTTACCACTAGCAAGAGATATCTGTCTATATACATCAGCATGCTTCTTTAAATCATCTATTATTACTAATACATCATAAGAATCCATCATCATCTCTTCAGCTATCGAAAGAGCAACATAAGGAGTTAAATATGTTCTATTAGGAAGTTCATCATTGAATGAAGCTATAATAATTGTATAAGATGCAGCACCTCTCTTAGTGAGATCATAATAAATATCTTTAACTTCTTTCTTAGTCTTACCTATAGCTACATAAATACATACCATATTTTTATCTTTTTGATTAACTATAGCATCTAAGGCTATTTGTGTTTTACCAGTCTTCTTATCTCCTATTATTAATTGTCTCTGACCTCTACCAATAGGATATAGCATATCAATACCAGTAATACCAGTTAAAAACTCTCTAGTAACTAGATCTCTATCCATAATAGGAATGGGGTCATTTTCAATTGATACTTCTACTAAGTTATCGAATTTCTTGCCTGCTATTAAATCATTACCAAAGATATCAATAACTTTACCCATTGAATCCATACTAAATAAGCATTTAAATTGTTTCTTTAAAGCATATACAGAATCACCTGGATTTATTTTTTCTTTTACTTCAATTAGAGAAATAGTGACATTATTTTTACCTACAGTAAAAACAAATCCTTTAGCTTTATCATCAATATTTACTTCTTCATAATAAGTAATATCATTAAGTCCTGATACAATAACAGTATAAGGATTAACTTTTATTACTTTGCCAACAGAAAAGATATTATCATTATTCTTAATATCTTCAACTTTTTTATTTACTTTATTAAGTTCCATATCACACATTCCCTTCATTTAAACTAAAGTCATATACTTTATTCTTATAAATAATTTTAATTCCTCTATATATATTATCTGATACTTTAGTCTTGATTTTACTATCAATATAATCATAATTAATATTTTTATTTGGTACAAGTACAGTAACAGTAGGATTATTAAGTTCAATTAATCTATTTAGATAATCTATAAAATCTACCATATTAAACTTATTACTTATCACAAATATTTCATATACTTTGTATTCTTCATCAGTTAATAATTCTTTTAAATACTTATCTCTCTCTTCAGGCAATAAAGTTTCTATCTTATATATTTCGTCAGGTGTAAATTTATTTCTAAGTTTAAGAGTAAAGTCATATTTATTATTATCTTTAATATTTGATAAAAAATCTTTAAGTAAATCTTCATAATTAATTATAAATTTTTCTTCTATTTTTTTATTTAATTCAAATATATTCTTATCAAGATAATTTGTTTCAGTAAGCATATCAATAATACTACTATCAAAATCATAGTTAGGATTATTGATATCACCATTACCATCTTTTAATCCATTCTTTCTTTTTTCTAATTCGCTTTCTAATTCAGAAAGTTTCTTTTCTTTTTCATCTATTAGGTAATCATACTCTTGTAGTTTATCTACAAAGTATGATTTAGATTTTTTATCTACTTCTTTTACAGCATTCTTAAGTATTAAGCTCATTAATACTACAAGTAGTATAATAACAGCAAAAGAGATAATAAATAAAGTCATATTATCCCACTAATGGATTAAAGAATAATAATAAGAAACAAAATGCAAATAAGAATAATAAGAATATTGAAAATATTATTAATATTGTCATTATTGAATGTACTACATCATTTTTAGTTTCTGGGTTTCTTCCTACGGCTTCAGCTACTCTTCCTCCTAGTAGGCCTACTCCTAGTCCTAATCCTAAAAATGCAAGTCCAACCATTACCCCTATTCCAATTGCGGTTGCAGATAAAATACTTTCCATAATTTCCTCCTTATAATTTATCTATTTCTTTATCTATATATTTACCACTAACATCTATGTTTGTTTGGTAGCATAATTTATTTATATCTTTTAATTTTACTGCATAATATAATTTATTATCTTTGATATATAAACTCATTATATCAGGCAAGTTTTCTCTTATTCTAGTTATATATTTATAACTATTATCATTAAATTCTGTACCAGTAAGTTTTTCATTGGTAATAGCATCTATGACCACACTACTAGTATCTTCTATTTTTATATAATCAGTAAATAGTGAATCAGCTATATCTTTGTATGTAACATTAGTCATTTCTAAAAGATTATCATTATTTACTATTTTTTTATCTTTTTGGAAAATTTGTTCTTAAAAAAGGTTAAGTAGAAACAAATATTCCGCTATTTATAAATATAAGAGATAAACGAACAGGAGGAAAAAGCTATGTGGAATTACGAGAACAATGAAACTGACATTATGAATCTGAGAGATTCCATGGAAGGTGTAGTACGGGACCAGACCAGATCTGGCTTATATATTGATCTGAAAATAAATCCAGATCTGATTGATGAGACAGAGCACACGATTCCGGTATTTGGTTATTGGACTGGAAGAGTGCCTAAAGGGACGAAAGTTTTTTGCTCAATCAAACGTTGGGCAAAAGAAAACCGGAATATTTTAGTAAATGTGGATTCTGTAGCTTATGAAAGTGACATGGAGAAAGCGGCATAAGAAGAGATAGACAGAATCTTGAAAACTGAATGATAAAAGGTGCATTATTAACTATTTAATGTTTTATGGGAGGAGACATGTTTATGGAGACATTGAAAAGAAACCTGATAAATATGGGAAAGGGTTTTATTGTGTGGTTTATACTTTTACTTCTTAATACACGTAGTAATGAAGCATATGTAAATAGTATCAAAATTTTGTTAGACGTGGTGCTTGCTTCAATGATTATAAGTGAAAATCGAACAGGAAGACGTATTGCTATTTTGACGACAGCATTAACGGTATTAGTAACAATCTTACAGATGCCAAGTGTAATGGAAATAATTTTATTGATTGGACTAGCTATATTTTCTCTTTGGCTTTTAAAGAAGTTTTCAGATGACAGAAGTTTAGACGATAATCCCAAGTATAAAGATTCTGATGCACTTATTGTAAATGATGGTGCGATATGGAAAGCTAAAAACGTATTTAATCCGTTTGAGCGTTATTCTTACTCTCCAGATAATGGAGTCTGTATCCGTAAAGGTATTTTAAGAAGGTCTTATAGTACAATTCCAACGACTACTACGCGAGTTGAGATAACACAATTTATATGGCAAAGAATATTTGGACTGTGTGAAGTTACTTTTGTAAGTAATTTTAGCGGACAAAAATTTGGTGATAAAAGTATGAAAAATATTCGCCTAAGACAGCACGTGAGTTGTTGAGAATGCTGTAATACAGCACATAGAAAAATAAATAACTAAGAAATATTAAGTATACATTAATGATTCCCTATATATAACTATAAGACGTCTTAAGCTAATATAAAATGAAAGGTGGATAATATATGAAAGCAAGTACATATTCTATTGATATTGCAAATGTTGTAAAGAAGTTTCTTGTGGATGATAACTGGAACTTTTCTTTTGACGAAGCACGTGGGATTTTTAAGTTTGGATTAAGAATAAAGGGACGGCTTCATAACCTTATGTATCTTATTGACATTAAAAGAGAAGAAGCTATTGTTTATGCTGTTTGCCCGATCAGTGCAGATGAAGAAGATAATAAAATGATGATGGAAATGGCTGAATTTCTCCACTGGGCAAACTGGGGATTAAAAAACGGGTGCTTTGAATTTGATTTCAAAGACGGAGAGATTCGTTTCAAAAGTTATATCGATTGTGCCGGAACACTTCCATCAATAGAGATTATAAACAATAGTATTTTATGTTCTGCGGCCATGTTTGAAAAATATGGAGTTGGTATTGCAGCGATTATTTTTGCCGAAAGTTATGCGGAAGAAGCTATTGCAATATGTGAAAAAAAATATATGGAAGAACTTCGGAAAATACTTGCGGAAGCAGAAAATCCAGATTTAACAGAAGAAAAAAAGGATGAAGTTCCTGAGAGCGAAAAAGACTCATCAGAAGAACTTCCAGAGGTACAGATGGATTTATTTAGCGAAAAGAAAACGGAGGCAGAGGAATGAACGTCTTAGTCAAAAGCTCAAATGGTATTACGCAGGTTCCGGCAGATACCAAATTATTATCACAAAGAAAAGTGTTCATTGAAGGAGAAATTTCTTCAGAATCGGCATGCGAATTTGTTAAGAAGATATTGGTTTTGAATGAGGAAGATACTGACAAACCAATAGATGTCCTGATTAACAGTCCAGGTGGAGAAATTAATTCCGGTATGGTAATTTATGATGTAATTCAAGCAAGTAAAGCACCAATCAGGATGTTCTGCATTGGACGTGCCTACAGTATGGGAGCAGTATTGTTTGCCAGTGGAAATCATGGGAGATATATGCTTCCACATTCAGAACTAATGCTTCATGAACCATTACTTGGAAATCGGATAGGAGGAAATAGTTCATCGATTCAATCAATTTCTGAGAGTTTATTGGAAATGAAACGAAAGATGAATCAGATACTTGCCAAGCATACTGGGAAAAGCGAAGAAGAGGTTGAAAGAGCAACCAGTTATGATCATTATTATAGTCCGGAAGAAAGCAAAGAGTTTGGACTTTGTGATCAGGTTGTTGATTTTAACAAAATTATGGAGGAATGAAATGTGGAGAAAGAAAGAGTGATTTTAGGTGAAGGCTGTTTTTATAGTGCTGATAGTAATGAGACCGGATTAAATAACAATATCATTGTCTGCGGTGGCAGTGGAAGTGGCAAAACCATGTCCATTTCAGAACCAAGATTATTGGAGACCAGAACATCTAGCCTGATAGCCACTGTAACAAAGAGACGTATTGTAAAAAAGTATAAGCCTTTATTTAAAGAGAGAGGATATGAAATTCTTGATTTGAATTATGTAGATCCTCTTGAAAGCAATTGCACCTATGATCCTTTGGAGTACGTGAAAAGCTATTCTGATATAACCTTCCTTGCAGAAGCAATTGTAAAATCAGATCCGAATAAGGAAAACACAAATGTAGATCCATATTGGGACAGAGCTGCAATTTCTCTTTTATCAGCACTAATTGCTTATACACTTATGACTAAGAAGGATGCAACCTTTGCAGATGTTCTTGACTTACTTGACGGCCTTGAGGTTGATAATGGCGGAGATACTATTAGAACATCTCTTGATTCAAAGTTTGATTATATTGCATCAAAACAGCCAGGCTGTTTTGCAGTATCTTGTTATAAGTCTTTTTCCTGCCTTCCGGCGAAGACAGCGGGATGTGTTTATGGGACATTGAATACGACTATTGATACAATTTTTACGCCTGATCTTAGAAAAATGCTGGTAAAGAAAGAAAAAATAGATTTCAGAAGAATGGCAACGAAAAAAACAATTCTTTTTGTGACCACGAGCGCTGTAAATCCAACACTTAATTGTTTCATTAATATGTTTTATGCACAGATATTCAAGCAGCTTTTTGAATATGCAGAACATTGCCCGAATGGGATGCTTCCTGTTCCTGTACATGTACTGTGTGATGACTTTGCAACTGGAAGTCGTATTTTAAACTTTCCAGAGTACATCAGTATTTTTCGCGAAAAAAGAATTTCGGTTACTTTGTTGTTGCAATCAGAAAGTCAGCTTGAAGAGATGTATGGCTCTGGAAATGCAACGACAATTATAAATAACTGTGATTCATATGTTTACCTTGGTGGTATGGATTTGAGAACAGCTCAGAATATGAGTCTGCGTTTAAATAGGCCGCTTGAGGAAATACTTTATATGCCAATAGGCCAGGAAGTGATCATAAGACGTGGACAACGGCCGATTATTACCAGAAGATATGATATACAGAAAAATGAATTACATCAGAAAATAACAGAAGAATATAACAAACAATTGAAAGCGGCAGAGCGATAGGCGGCAAAAGAGAAACTGTTATTTTGATGTGTATTATTAATATAGGGAGGTAAGATAATGAATTGGAAGATTGAAAATAACTCTGTAAAGGATGTCCTAGCATCAATGAAGAAAAAGGTAATAATAGTAACAGTGCTATGTATGGTCCTGCTATGTATTTTTTCTGCTGATATCTGGCAACAGAAAAGATTTGCAACATTGCAACATGGATATTCTTGTATGGAACAGCGCCAGTACGATGAAGCGATAGTGGATTTCGAGGAATATTTGGATATAGATTCTGTAATTTATTGGTATTTGATAGAACACATAAATGATAAGAGTTATTCTCGGAAGAACGTAACTGCTTGCCTGAAAAAGTGTATGTTACTACAGGCAAGCAGTACTTGGGAGTATCCCAAAGTTTGTGTAAACCTTTAAACTGATGTAAGATAGAATTACTCAGTTTGGAGGTTTATTTTATAGCAAGAAAAAAGGATTCGCCAGAAAAAGCAGCTCTTAGAGAACTCATGGGCAACTACCTGAAAGAAAACAATGTAAAAGATGGAACAGATGTTAATTCCATTATGCGGGATATGATGTCTATTATCCTGGAAGGTGCTCTTGATCAAGAACTGGATGAAGAACTGGGATATTTCAAGTATGATTATCGGAATAAAGAAACCGATAATTCCAGGAATGGACATTCCTAGAAACCGTTACATACCAATTACGGAGATATGGAGATTGATATTCCAAGGGATCGAAAAGGTGACTTCGAACCA
>OLPA01003419.1_pt1 | contig 10836 bp, 13 predicted proteins | sample 1672811 | NCBI WGS metagenome assembly OLPA01 (sample SAMEA3136726, study PRJEB25190) | human gut metagenome | biome: human gut; feature: human-associated habitat; material: faeces | place: Austria | collected 2013
CGAGAAAAGCGACCGGCTGCATGAGCTGATGACCATGCAGCGCAACTATCAGATGTCGATGCCGCAACTGAAGCGAGGGCGCAGCCATGAGCAGGAGCGATAAAAAGCAAAATGCCGCCAGGAACGGCGGCATTTGCGGACGGTCATTCCGGTTGATCTTCACTTGTTTCGGTCAGCAGCTCTATGAACTCTGCCGGAGCGTACACGGGGATTGGTGCTTTGCTGTAATCCTTTGTATTTCGCGTCACGATGCAGTCCACGCCGGAACGCACCGCCGTTTCGACCATTACGGCATCCTCAAAATCGGAAATCTCTGCCGAAATTGCCTTGCGGATGTCCAGCGCCGTAGTGTCCAGCAGACCGAACAATGCGCAGAGCTTAGTCAGAACATCGCGGGTCGCTTTGTCGCTGTGGGTCTGCCGGTGTGTCAGGTAGTAAATATCCGTGATGGCTTTCGCTGTCAGGAAGCCTTCAAACTGCCGGTTGGCGCAGAGCAGGAAAATCGACTGCGCATCCTTGCAGAACGGTTCGCGGCTTTGCAGCGCGTCCACGATGACGCAGGTATCTATGACAGCTCTCATATCCGGTTTAGCCTTTCTTCCTTCGCTTCCTCCAACGTCACATCAGCCGGAAGAATCCCGAACAGGGACTTGGCAATATCTACTCTGTCCTGATGGGGATTGGAGAGCTTGGCGACAACCTTGCCGTTGCGGGTGATGAAAATGTCCTCCGTCGCTGCAAGCAGAAGATACTTTCCCAGATTGCTTTTCAGTTCCGTCGCAGTAATCGACATGATCTGGTTCCTCCCTTCGTGATTTGGTTCATCTTTATTATATCCGAATTGGACGAAATATGCAACTGATTCGTGCGAAATATTTTGTGAACCGTCCAACAACTTTCTGTGACTGGAACGGAGCGCACGAGGCGGTAATGACCCTCATTTGTAGTGAGGGTCATTCAGAGCATGACGAGCTAAGCTGCGTTAGCACGGTTTTCTGGGTTAAATATCCCAACCCGAAAGCGCACAGAACGCGCCGAAGGGACTTACCCATACCGCAATACCACCCGTTCCTTAAATGGGGCGCACAGGGCGAAAAGCCCCCGAAAATGATACCGAGTTTTACAGTTTGACCGTCTGCCGGAGCGTAACGCTTTGGCGACAGATAGGAGCGTGAAAATGCCGAGAATGAACAAGCAGCGGCGGCTGGAATGGTCGTTCTTCCTCGACCACCGAAACCGCATTTCCTACAATCCCCTTTGCCGTGGGTGTGTCCACGGCTGCAAGCAAAGCTTCCGGGCAATCGTTGTCCTTTGCCCGCATTACTGGTCAAAACGCTGGAAACCGCCCGATTGAGGGCTGTCACGGTTCGTTATACCCCTAATTCCCGCGAAGGAGGTGACATTCCATCTCAGAGTATATGAGAGCGGATACCCGGCTGCCGCCGTATCTGCCATATCCCCGTTTCCTGCTGCAAGCAGACCTGACCCAAACGGCGAAACTGCTGTTCGCGCTGCTGCTTGACCGGGCGACGCTCTCACAGGCAAACGGCTGGCTGGACGAGGACGGCAGGATTTACCTTGTGTTCCCCATAGAGAAGATTGCCGCCGCGCTGGACAGAAGCCCTATGACCGTGAAAACCGCTCTTTCCGAGCTGGAGGACGCGGGGCTGATCGTGCGGCGCAGGAGCGGCTTTTCCAAGCCGAACCGCATCTATGTGAAGCTGCCGCCAGACGGACAGAAAACTTTCCAAGTGACAGACAGAAATCCGTCCTCCATTGGGACAGAAAACTGTCCGACTGATGGAAAGAAAATTGTCCCTATGATGGAAAGAAAACTGTCCCCTAACAACCTGAGTAGTAACAACCTGAATCAGAACCACCTGAGTAGAGAGAGTGAAGCGCCCGCCGCATACGGGCGGTATGAGAATATTTTCCTGACAGAGAGTGAATATGCCGAGCTGCTGCGGGATTTTCCCGACAGTCTGGACAGGCTCATTTCCGAGCTGTCCTCCTACATGGAATCCACGGGCAGAAGCTATCAGAATCACGCTGCCACCATCAGACGGTGGGCAGAGAACGATAAAACAAAGGGTGTCCCGAAACAGGGCATCCCTGATTACACCTGTAAGGAGGGAGAAAGCCTATGAACGATTTTACCGATATTGTTTCCAAAGTGATGGAAGTCAGACCCGACGATGGCGATTACACCGGAGAGGACGGCTTGCTGTACTGCGGCAAGTGCCATACGCCGAAGGAAGCCTATTTTGAAGATGGTCATGCCGCCCTGTTCGGACGTGACCGGCATCCCACGAACTGCGCCTGTCAGCAAAAACGCATGGATGAAAAGCGGCTGGCTGACCGGCAGCGCAAGCATGAGGACACCGTAAAGGAGCTGAAAAAGGATTGCTTTGACACGCCAAAGCTGCGGGAGTGGTGCTTTGCACAGGATAACGGCGCAAATCCGCAGATGAAACACGCAAGATTTTACGCCGACAATTTTGACAAGATGCTCCTTGATAATATCGGCTATCTGCTCTGGGGCAGCGTCGGGACGGGCAAGAGCTTTTTCGCCGCCTGTATCGCCAACGCCCTGATGGAGAAGGAAATCCCCGTCCGCATGACGAACTTTGCCGCTGTCCTCAATGACCTGTCAGGCAGCTTTGAGGGCAGAAATGCGTACATTGCCCGCCTGTGCCGCTATCCGCTGCTGATTCTGGACGATTTCGGCATGGAGCGCGGCACGGAATACGGGCTGGAACAGGTCTACAACGTGATAGACAGCCGCTACCGCAGCGGCAAGCCCCTGATCGTCACCACCAATCTGAGCCTTGACGAATTGCAGCATCCGCAGGACACGCCCCACGCCCGTATCTATGACCGGCTGCTGGAAATGTGCGCCCCGATCCTGTTCACCGGGACGAACTTCCGCAGACAGACCGCACAAAGCAAGCTGGATAGATTAAAAACAATGATGAAGGAGAAGGAGTGCCTATGAACAATACCGCCACCGCGACCGCAAAAGAAACCGTGCGCCGTCCCGCACCTGCCGCTCCTTCCTCTGCCGGAAGGATGACCCGCAGGGTGGGCAACACCACCTACCGCGTGACGCTGCATTTCAAAGAAAACGGCAAGGAGGACATGAACGATAAAATCAAGCGGCTGATCAAAATGGGCTGCGAAGGCTGAGAAAGTGAGGAATTACGATGAAAACCCGGAAAAGTTACCATTGTCCGCTTTACTGCGGCTTAGAAATCGGCTATACTGTAATTGCCACAAATGAGCTGGCTGTCTGAAAGAGGTATCGTTATGAACAACAGACAGTCACAGGAAAAAATCACCGCCATCTATTGCCGCCTGAGCCGCGACGATGATCTTGCCGGGGACAGTAATTCCATCATTCATCAGAAGGATATGCTCACGCGCTATGCCCGTGAACGGAATTTTCCGAATGTATCGGTATATTCTGACGACGGATGGAGCGGTACGAATTTTGAGCGTCCAGACTGGAAACGCCTGATTGCCGACATTGAAGCCGGTAAGGTGGGCATTGTCCTTGTAAAAGACCTCAGCCGGGTAGGTCGTGACTATCTCCGTGTGGGCTTCTATACGGAGGTCACCTTCCCGCAGAACGGCGTTCGCTTTATTGCCGTCAACAACGGCGTGGACAGCGCCAATCAATCCGAGAATGATTTCGCGCCGTTTCTCAATATCATGAAGAACATCTCCCATTCGGGAAAGGTAAGTAATGATTTCTCCCTTTTCAGACGGTTTTGCTGTATCAATCGCTGTTTTCGTTGTTCCTGCGGTAAGTTTTTCATAGTTCATGGAGTGTAAGTTGCCATTGGATTCCCGGCGGCAGCCATAGGTGAAAAAAGGGATTTACCCGAAACGCATCCGGTTCAGCAGCGGACTGAATCCAGACGCCCTTGCCGCTCAACTCGCGCAAAGCCTGCATCCAAAGGATTGGGTCGCGCGCTATCCGTGTAAGATCGGCAACAAGGAGGATGTCCGCCTTTTGCTCCACCGCCTTCTGACAAGCCCTTTTCCAGCCGTCGCGGTCAAGCGAAGTTCCTTTTTCATACTCGCTGACTTTTCCCACAATTTCATAACCCAGCCGCTCGGCCTGCTCATGCAGCCGGGCGCTTTGTGCTTCCAGCGTGTGGTCGCCGTCAAGCTGCGCCTGTGTCGCTACCCGGCAATATACTACCACACGCTTGCTTTTATTGCTATCCATGATCTGACCTCCATTCAGATATTGCCGACAAAGCGGTAATAGATTTTGATGTCACGGAGGTTTTTTCCGTCAACAACGGTTTTTTCTCCGACCTCAATGCGGTCGATCAGCTCGTCCACCGTTTCACGGTCAAGCTCCCGAATATGCAGGTGCTTTCGGACAACTGCCGCCCAGCTTTGAATGTCTGCGGCGCTCTGCTCATACTCCCTGACTTCCGCAAGAAGCGTATCCAGCCGGTCGGTTCGCTGGCGACGCTCCTGCTCGGTCTTTTCAAGCAGTACAGCGAAGGACGCTGCGCTGATGCTGCCGCAAACCTTGTCCTCATAGAGCTTGGCGGTCATTTGCTCCAGCTCATAGACGCGGCGGCGCAGCTTCCCAATCTCCTGCCGGACGCTTTCCAGACGTTCTGCGTCTGCGGCGGTGCGCTGCGCTTGCAGCCTGTCCAGCATGGCAGCTTCGTCCAGTTCCAGCGCCTCGGCATGGGCGCGAATCTCGCTCAATACAAGCTCCGTCAGCGTCATCTCATAGATGGTGTGCCGGGAACACGCGCCGTAGCCGGAGGCCGTATAACGGGAGCAGAAATAGGAAACGTACTTTTTGGACGTGCCGTTCTTGCGGCGCTGCGTCTCCCGGTTGCCCTGAAGGGGGGCTTTGCAGTCGGCGCAGACGAGCTTGCCGGTGAACAGGAAGGGCTTCGGCGGGGCGTTGTCCGCCGAGAGCCGCGTCCTTTCCCGGTTGATGGCCTGCACTTCATTCCACACCTCCGGCGAGATGATGGCTTCATGCAAAGCCTCATGCCGTATCCACTCGGATTCCGGCTTATAGATCATGGTGTCGTCCTTATAGGAGCGCGAGCCGGTCTGATTCTGAATAAGATTTCCGGTGTAGACTTCGTTTGTCAGTATGTTCTTCACCGTGGCGTACATCCAAAGGTTCGCGTACTTGCAGGAGCCGTTGCCGTGCAGCTTTGCCCAATACCAGCGTGGGGACAAAATGCCCTCGCTGTTCAGCACGGCGGCGATCTTGCCGTAGGCCATGCCTGCCCGCCGCAGCTCAAACATCCGGCGCACCACGGCGGCTGCTTCCTCGTCAATCACCAGCCGATGTCTGTCCTCATCGCTCTTGCGGTAGCCGTAGGGCGCGTAGGCGGCGATATACTGGCCGCTGCGCATTTTGGCGTGAAGGACAGATTTTACCTTATTGGAGAGGTCTTTCAAATGGTAGTCGTTCATCAGACTGCGGAAGTGCAGCATATCTGTGTTGTCGCCCTCGGTGTCGAGGCAGTCAAGGACGGATACGAAGCGGCAGCCCAACGAGGGGAAAATAACGTCGGTATAGCGCCCGACCTCCACAAAATCACGGCCCAGCCGTGATAGGTCTTTGACAAGGATCAGGTTGATGAGGCCGTGCCGCGCGTCCTCCAGCATCTCCAGAAATCCGGGACGCTGGAAATTTCCACCGCTATAACCGTCGTCGCGGTAGGTCTTGACCTCCGTCCAGCCGTTGAGCATTACGAATTTGGAAAGCAGTTCATATTGATTCTCGATGCTGACGGATTCATCAGCGGGGATATAGTTTTTCGCCTTGGCGGAGTTGGAGGCGTCGTCCACGCTCAACCGGCAATAGATGCCGACCTTATATAGCTTTTTCATACGCTTCCAGCCTCTCCTGTGCCAGCGCGTCGTCCACGCTGCCGACGTAGCGGTAGACCACCTTGACGTCGCAGATGCGCTGTCCGTTGACCTTCCGCGCCTCGCCCACCTCGATGCGGTCCACCAGCTCAAAGAGGATGCTTTCGTCCAGCGCCGTGATCTCGGTGTAGCGGCGGATGACCTCCATCCAACGGTTTGCGTCCTGCCGGTTCTCAAGCTGCGCTCTGACCTTCTGCTCCAGCTCCGGGATGGCGGCGGCTTTTTTTGCCCGTTCGGTTTCGTATTTCCGCATGAGCGTCTGAAAGACCGTCTGGGGGATGGTGCCGGTGCATTTGTCCTCATAGAGATTCTGCATCAGCCGTTCCAGCTCCGTCATACGCGCCGCTGCCGCTTTCAGCTCCTGCTCATAGGAGATGACGCGGCTGCGGCTTTCCTTTTCCTTCATACGGCTGATCTGCTCGGCAAGGCGCTCGCCGTCGCACTCGACGAAGCGCGCCTTTTCCCGGATGTCCGTCAGCACCAGCTCCTCCAGCACATTCTCATAGATGGAGTGGATGGTGCAGGCGCTTTTGCCGCTTCTGGCATAGTTGCCGCAGATAAAGGAGCTGTACCGCCCCGGCGTTCCGTCCTTATAGGTGAAGCGCTCGATGTGGTTACGCATTTTGAAGCCACAGTCGGCACAGTAGACAAGACCGGTGAAGATACTGCGGATGCCGTCCGTGGGCGGCGTCTTGCGCACCTTCTTTTTGTCGATGCTGACCACGGTATCCCATACCTCGCGAGAAATGATGGGTTCGTGGGTCCCCTCCACCCGTATCCATTCTTCCTCCGGCTTGTTGATGAGCTTGCGGGACTTATAGGAAAGTGTGCCGGTTTTGCCCTGCACCATGTTCCCGATGTAGACCTCGCTGCGGATGAGGGCTTTTACGGTGGTTTCCGCCCACTTGTGGTTGACGTTGCGCGGGTCGCTGCGCCCCTTGCGCTGATAGTAGAGCGCACCGGGCGGCAGAACGCCCTCCTCGTTGAGCGTGACGGCGATGGCGCGAAAGCCCATGCCGGAGGCGCGCATGGAAAAAATGCGGCGCACCATGGGTGCGGTTTCCTCGTCGATGACAAGGTGGTGCTTATCCTCCGGGTCGCGCTTGTAGCCGTAGGCGGGGTAGGTTCCCATGAACTTGCCGCTTTCCGCGCAGGCCCGCTTGACCGCCTTGACCTTCTTGGAGGTGTCCCGGCTGTAAAACTCGTTAAATAAGTTCAAAAAGCACATAACGTCGGTGCTACCGTTGTCACTCATGGTGTCGATGCCGTTGTTCAGCGCGATAAAACGGCAGCCCAGCGAGGGGAACAGGTAGTCCGTGTACTGTCCGAACTCGATGTAGTTACGCCCAAAGCGTGATAGGTCTTTTACCAGAATGAGGTTGATTTTCTTGGCTTTTGCATCTTCGATGAGGCGCTTGACGCCGGGTCTGTCGAAATTCGTACCTGAGTACCCGTCGTCGCAGTACACCGCGATCTCGTTCCAGCCCCGCTGACGCACATAGCTTTGCAGCAGGAGCTTCTGATTTTCAATGGATACGGACTCCCCGTCGCGCTCATCGTCGTTGCTGAGCCTACAATAGATGCCTACGTTGTATGTCTTTTCGATCATCTCTATTTTACCTCCCGATTCTCTGCGATTCATACATCCGTGCGGCGTGATGGCTCTCGCAGGTTTTCCCTGCAAGAATATGATACCGGGGATACCATCTTCGCGCAAGGATGCCGCCGCAGGGAGGCTGATTGTCTGTTACGATGCGTGACAGGGCTGCGCGGTCGCGGGAGCGTCCAGCTCTGTCATGGCGCGGCGCACCGCAAGCTGCTCCAGCGTCCTGCCAAGGTCCTTTTCGCCGGAAAACACGCTTGTCACGCGATAGAGGGTCTTGCCGATCCTGACCTCCTTATAAGAGGCGACCGGCTCTTTGGGGATGGCTTGCTTCTGCATAAACGCACCTCCGATTTATCATGTAAGTCCCGCTGCCACGATATGACAGCGGGGCTTGTTCGTATTCATTCCGGCAGAGCAGCCGCGCCGGGAGGATTGCCGTCATGCTGCATGATGCTGTACCGGCGCGGCTGTCTGCGTATTTTGTGTCATTTGGTTTTGTTCCGCCGTATTTGTCACAGCCCCCGGCGCGAGGCATATATCGCCTCTGGGACCGGTATCAGCCGCCTTTGGCAAGGCTGTCCCATTCCCGCCAGCGCCGTGGCTTGTAAGGCTCACGAGCGCCGCAGGAATCCCCCTCAAGTCAGTGGGAGGCCGTAGCTGGGGTTGCGTATCGCCCGCGCTGTCATCGCGCCCGATGCTGCCACGCATCGGGTCAAAGGCCGCGTAGATCGCTCGGACAGCCACCCGTCCCGAAGGATGGGAGGTCTGTCGTCATGGCGGCGCGCCTTTTGTCGCTTGGCTTTTCAGCCGCGCGGGGTCTGTGCTGATACCGGTGTCTATGCGGTTTTCAAGGAGCAGAGGCGAGAAAGAAGAATATCCCTCTCATATACCTCAAGAAAAAACGGGCTTTTTCGGACGGGGTAACTCAAGATTTCTTCAGAATTTTTTTGAGTGCCGCCAATCCACGCTGAATGCTTCTGCGCACTGCGCTCTCATCAACGCTCTCAAGGGCGGCAATCCGCTGGTTGCTTTCATCATTGAGAACGCTGGCAAACAGTCTGCGCCGCTGCGAGGGTGTGAGCTGCGCCAGCGCTTCTTTCAGCAGCCGCTCCAGCTCCATGCGCTCCAGCGCCTCGTCCGGCTGCTCCGGCAGATTCAGCGCATCCGCCTCGATGCCGTCGCCTGCGTCCAGCGAGTAGAACGCCCTGTTGTCGCGGATGTACTGCGCGTAGTTGATCTGAAGCCGCTTATCTTCTTCGAGAAACGCGGCAACTTCATCGGAAACCTCGATAAAGGCATCCTCGGTGTACCACGGGTAAAGCTCCCGCAGGTTGATCGTTGTCATGTTGTTTTCCTCCGTTTGGATTTTTTTGATTGATGTCGCGTGAAAATCCAAACGGAGGGCGGCGGGGAGCGGCAGCCCACAGAGAAAAAGTGCCGTGAACGACAAAAAGCACCTATAAAGGCTTCAAAGCCTTCATAGGTGCTCAATAGGCGCAATGAAACAGCAGAAAGGGCAGGCGGGTGCAGAAAACTGCTTTCATTCCGTATTGGTCCGGTTATGCGATTTGTGCGGCGGCAAGCCGCATCAGCGACACCTCCCGTACTCTTTTGTCATAGACTGATTTCCTTTCTGCTCAAATCGGATAGAAATGGCGAAAGGCGGTTGTTCAAAAGAGCAACCGCCTTTCCTGACGAATGAAACCGAAAAGGGGCACGGGGCTATTTGCCCGCGCCCCCAAAGGTGAGCCTGTTTACTTTTCGATGATTTGCAGCGCTTCTTCCTCACGCCGCCGCCTGATCTGCCATGTGGTCAGCACAAGGCATCCGGCAAGAGATGCACAGAGGGAGAACCCCCACAAGCCTAACACGCCGCTGTCGCCGGTCTTTGGGATTTGCAGCCGCTTCGGGTCGATCCAGCCCATCAGGCCGCCGGGAGCCTTGCCCTGCACCAGCTCATACTTCTCAATGAAGCGGTGGAGCATGGCGGCGATCTCAGCGCGGGTCGCCGTGCCCTGCGGGTCAAGCAGATTGCCGGATTTTCCCTTCACAAGACCGCTGCCGACCGCCCATTGCATCGCCGTCTTTGCGTAATCCGTGATCTTGTCTGAGTCCTTGAACTTGTCCAGATTTCCCTTGACGGTCAGATCGTAGCCCTTGTAGTCTGCGTAGCGGTAGAAGATGGCTGCAAGCTGTTCGCGGGTGATGGGATCGTCCGGGCCAAATTTGTCTTTGCCGTAGCCCGCAAAAATGCCGTTCTCCGCTGTCCATGTGATCGCGTCAGCGTACCACTTTCCGGCCTCCACATCGGTAAAGCTGTTTTTGCCCTTCGGCGCGGGGCTGCCCTCCATGCGCCAGAGAATGGTCGCCATCATGCCGCGCGTCGCCGTCCCATGCGGACTGAACAGGGTCTTGCTCGTGCCGAGCATCAGTCCGTTTTCATAGACGAACATCACATCGCCGTAGAACCAGTCCTTTTCAGAAACATCGGTAAAGGGATTCGCGCCTGTGTTCGGATTTTCGTCCACGCGCCAGAGCGCATACACGGTCATATCCTTCGTCAGATAAACACCGGAAACCTTGTTCATCAGGCTGCGTTCGGTGTACCAGCCGATAAAGGTATGCCCGCGCCAGGTCGGGACGTACTTTGTCAGGTCAATGTAGGTATTGTACGCTTCCCGCACGCTGGGAATATCACTGCCGCCGCCGATTTCAAAGCGCAGCGTGTAGTAGGTGACGGGTGGATTGTAGCCACCGCCACCGCCGCCGGTGTAGGTCCAGTGAGCGTAGACGGTGGTATTTGCAGAGAATACGGTATCCGTCGTGATCTTTGTGCCGCCGCTTTTTTTGGTGTACCAGCCGTCGAAGCTGTAACTGCCGCTTCGGGAGGCGCTTGGCAGAGAGGTCAGCTTCTGATTGGTGGTGGTCATGCTGCCGACAGAGGACATACCGCCGTTGCCGTCAAAGGTGACGATGTGTTCATGCGCGGGCGGCGTGACGGTGCGCTCGTAGCCGCAAACATTGCAGGTCGTATCCGCGTCATCGGTGTAGTCGTGCGCGGCCTTGTCCTTGATGCTCTCGTTCCTATTCGGGCAGTCATCGTCGGTGCATTCGTGCCAGTGGCTCGTGCCGTCCTTGCTCCAGTCGCCGTAGCTATGCTCATGGGCGGGCGGCGTGATCGTGCGCTCGTAGCCGCAGGTGTCGCAGGTCGTATCCGCGTCATCGTCATAGTCGTGCGCAGCCTTGTCCGTGATGCTCTCGTTCCTATTCGGGCAGTCATCGTCGGTGCATTCGTGCCAGTGGCT
>OLPA01003422.1_pt1 | contig 10825 bp, 10 predicted proteins | sample 1672811 | NCBI WGS metagenome assembly OLPA01 (sample SAMEA3136726, study PRJEB25190) | human gut metagenome | biome: human gut; feature: human-associated habitat; material: faeces | place: Austria | collected 2013
CGGGACCGATCCCCAGCATGGGGGAAATGGCTCCATGGAGCACATGGTAGACCCCCTCAAACTTCCCGGTCTTTTCATAGGCCGCCAGGTCCCTGGGGTTCTCCACCACCATGATCACGCTGTGGTCCCTGGCCGGGCTCTTGCAGATGGGGCAGAGCTCCTGATCCGTTAAGGTATAGCACTCCCGGCAGTACCGGACGTTGTGCTTGGCGTCCCGGATGGCTCCGGAAAGCCGGTCCACCTGTTCCTCCGGCATATTGATGATATGGAAGGCCAGGCGCTGGGCCGTCTTATTTCCGATCCCCGGAAGCTTTGACAATTCCTCGATCAGCTTCGAGATCTGACTGCTGTAATAGTCCATGTTAGAAAGAAAGGCCTCCTAAACCTCCAAGGCCGCCTGTCAGCTCCGCCATAACGGCGCTGGACGCCTCTTCCATCTGATGGAAGGCCTCATTGGCAGCCGCCACGATCATATCCTCCAGCATTTCCACATCATCGGGATCCACTGCCTCGGGAGAAATCTTCACAGATACCACTTCTTTTTTACCGGAAACGGTCACCGTCACTGCACCGCCGCCGGCTGCTGCCGTATACTGCTTTTCCTCCAGCTCCTTGGTCTTCTCCTCCATCTGACGCTGCATCCTCTGGGCCTGTTTCATTAAATTTGTCATATTACCGGGCATACCGCCCGGAAAACCACCGCGTTTCGCCATGATTCTTTCCTCCTGCATATTCTTTTCGTTTTTTCTGTTTATTTCTATTTTTACCTGTTTTTGATATTTTTTATTGTCCCCAGGCGCGCCGGGCTGCGGCCCGGTCCTTAATCCTCTATGGTGATATCCATATGGATATTTTCCCTCAGCTCTTCGTCTGTAATATACCTGGTATCCAGACGCTCGCCGTTTTCCCTGAGACGCGCCTTAAAATAGATGGATTTCCCGTAGGCCTGCTCCACATGGCGCTCCAGATCCCCAAGGATGCTGGGGCGGCTCCCCATGCTGAAGTTCATGGCATCGCTGAATACGATGCACAGGCAGCTGTCGCCCGCCGGCTCTACCACCGTCTCCCGGAAGCTGGGCCGTATGGACATTCCCATCTCCCGGACGATCTTTCCCCACTCATTCCGGATCAGGTTCAGATCCTCCAGCTGGGCTTTAGGAAGGGTCACCGTCCTGGGCTCCGCCTCTCTGCTTTCCAGAGACGGGGCCTGGGGCTGTACCGCCTGGGGCAGGGCTGGCTGGCTTCCGTCCCCGGCCATGTTTCCAGGCCACGGGGCCGCCGGGATCCCTTCCTCCATCTGGCGTTCCAGCCGTTCCAGCCGCTCCAGCACCGCATCCATGGACTGCTCCATCTCGGGCTTCGTCAGCCGGATAAACGCCAACTCCACAAGGACCCGCTTCTGGGCCGCAAACCGGATCTGATTCAGGACCTCGGAAAACACACGGATATACCGCATCAGCACATTTTCATCGGCCAAAGCCGCATCCTCCCTGAGCTGCTTCAGATTGTCCTCCGACATATCCAGAAGCTCCTCCGCCTCATCCGCCGTCTTTAAGATCAGGAGATTCCGCAAAAACCAGATGAAATCTGCCACAAACTGGGAAAGCTCCCGGCCCTGGATCACCATTTCTTCCAGTCTTAAGATACAATCTTTTGTCTGCCCGTTCCTCAGGGCGCCAAACAGCTCCCGGAACACCCGGTTGTCCACAGCTCCAAGTACGTCCAGTACATTCTCATAGGTAAGGGTCTCCCCATAATGGAAGGCCGCGCACTGGTCCAGAAGGCTCAGTGCATCACGCATGGAGCCGTCCCCGGCCTTCGCCACATACCGCAGGGCACGGTCCTCCACCGCCATGCCCTCTGCATCGGTCAGTTCCTTTAACCGGTCCGCAATGGTATCCACCGTGATCCGCCGGAAATCGTATCTCTGACACCTGGAAAGCACCGTGATCGGGATCTTATGGACCTCCGTAGTGGCCAGGATAAAGATCACATAGGACGGCGGCTCCTCCAGCGTCTTAAGCAGGGCGTTGAAGGCGCCAGTGGACAGCATGTGCACCTCATCGATGATATAGACCCGGTACTTTCCTTCGGTGGGCGGATACTGGACCTGGTCCCGGATCTCCCGGATATTATCCACGCCGTTATTGGAGGCCGCGTCGATCTCCACCACATTTAAGGATGTGCCTGCCTGGATCTGCTGACAGCTGGGACACTCTCCGCAGGGGCTTCCGTCCTCTGGATGCTCACAGTTGACTGCCTTAGCAAAGATCTTGGCCACAGAGGTCTTTCCTGTTCCCCTGGTCCCGCAGAACAGATAGGCGTGGCCGATCCGCTCTGACCGGATCTGATTCTGTAAAGTCGTAACGATATGGTCCTGGCCCTTCACATCCCCGAAGACCCGGGGCCGCCATTTCCTGTAAAGCGCTGTATATGACATCTCTTATTTATCTCCGAAGCTGATCCCCAGAAGCTTTGCCTCTTTAATAATATCCGACTGGGGATCCACATATTTCAGTTTTCCGGCGCTTTCCTCCAGGGGAATATCTGTGATCACGTTGTTTTTCACGACCACCAGCTTTCCAAAATCTCCCCGTTCGATCATAGCTGCCGCATGAGCGCCGATCCTGGAAGAAAGTACCCGGTCAAAGGGCACCGGCGCACCGCCTCTCTGCATATGGCCCGGAACCGTGACCCGGATCTCCTGTCCGGTCATCTCCTGGATCTTCGCTCCGATCTCATAGGCCACAGACTGGTATTTCTGCGCCCGTTCCTCCAGCTTTTTCTTATATTCCTTTTTGGACATGGCCGCCTCTTCTTTGGATATGGCTCCCTCTGCCACAGCCAGGATCGAGAAACGGCTGCCGCCCCTGGTCCTTTCCTTGATCTTTTTCACCACAGCGTCCAAATCATAGGGGATCTCCGGAAGCAGGATGATATCGGCTCCGCCCGCAATACCGGCGTGCAGCGTCAGCCAGCCCACCTTATGGCCCATGATCTCCACGATAAACACCCGTCCGTGGGAAGAGGCAGTGGTATGGATACAGTCGATGGCATTGGTGGCGATATCCACAGCGCTCTGGAAGCCGAAGGTCATATCCGTTCCCCAGAGGTCATTATCAATGGTCTTTGGAAGGCCTACTACGTTTAAGCCCTCTTTGCTTAAGAGATTGGCTGTTTTCTGGCTTCCATTTCCCCCGAGGACCACCAGAGCGTCCAGCTTCAGCTTATAGTAAGTGTGCTTCATCAGCTCCACCTTGTCCAGCCCGTTTTCGTCCGGAACCCGCATCATCTTAAAGGGCTGTCTGGAGGTTCCCAGCATAGTTCCGCCCTTTGTCAGGATCCCAGAGAAATCAGAGCGTTTCATCATACGGTAATTGGCATACATAAGCCCTTTATAGCCGTCTTCAAATCCAATGATCTCTACCTCATCCTGATAGATCTGGTACAGGCCCTTGGCCACGCCGCGCATGGTCGCATTTAACGCCTGGCAGTCGCCGCCGCTTGTAAGAAAACCAACTCGTTTCATATGGTCCATCCTTTCTGTTCCGTTCTGACGGTTACGAGTCAAACAGGTATACGTCATCCATTATGTCATTATAATACAAAGGAAACATAGGGGCAAGAAAAATTTTAGCCACACGCGGACAAGAAGACACATACCTGAACACTCACAGATTTCAGCCTGCCCGCAACGCGAAAGAGGGCACGGTGTTTTTCAACACCGCACCCCCTTCAGGCCTAATTATATCTTTTATCCGCACGTTCTGCTTTGAATGCCCACCATAAACGTTACCCTGGCAGCCTGCTCAGTTCCGGCTCCCTCACGGCACATGAGAGGTTCCCCTTAGTGCTGCTGCATTCCTGCCCTGACACGGTTCAGAGATTCCCATTGCGTAAGACCAAAACGTCAACGCCTCTTACCAGGGGCAGCTTCACAGTGAAACACCCGGGGCAGAACATCACCCCTGCTCTAGCGGCTTGCAGGTACAGGGCACCGCTGACTCCCCGGCTGTGCGGATTAGTTAAGTATACATGGAAGCCGTGGTTTTGTCAAGTATTCCCGCCGTTTTCCGCCGTTTTCCCTGCTTCCGGAGCAGTCCCTTTTACTGTCCGCAGCAGCCTCAGGCATCTGCTGCCTAAGATGAAAAAACACGATCCGGAAGGAAGAGGGCCGCCAAAGCACAGCCTATGAAAGGGCGATCTCCTCCCCGTCGATGAACAGGCGCTTTACGCCGCCGTCATACTCCAGGAGATCTCCGTCCCAGATCACCAGGTCTGCGTCCTTTCCAGGCTCCAGAGTGCCTACTCGGGAGGAAATTCCCATATACTCTGCCGGATAAGCCGTCACACCCCTGATCGCTTCCTTCCGGCTTAAGCCCCGGTCTGTCATTAAGATCAGCTGGGTGCTTAAGATCTCCAGATTCATCTCCGGATGGCCTGTGGAAATGGCCGCATGGACGCCTTCCTTCTCCAGCTCTGCTCCCAGAGACAGGGATTTTCCATTTTCCTCCACGGAAAAGCTGGTCCCATAAAGGGGGCCGATGATAAAACGGAGGTCCTTTCTGTCCAGATCCCGGATCACCTGGGAGGCGTCATAGGCCATGGTCAGCACATAGTTCAGCCCAAACTCCTCGCCGATGCGGACCGCTGTCTCCATATCGTTGGCCTTCATGGCCGCCATCTGGACCGGCATCCCGTCGAATACCCTGGAAAGGGCCGCCAGCTCCAGCCTGAACTCCTGGCTCTCTCCCGCCTTTTCCTTTCTGGCGTACTCCTTCGCCTTAAAAAGGATATCCCGGATCATGGCCGCAGAAGCCAGTCTCGTCTGGGGCGCCCGGTTCTTTCCGCCGTACCGTTTCCTGGGACCGCTGGTGAGAACGAAGCGGTAAGCTGCCTCGGGCTTTATGATCCGTTTTTCCCTGGACGCCCCGGCAGTCTTTAAGGCCGCGCAGGTGCCTCCGATGAGGTTTCCATTTCCGGGCCCTGTCACCACTGTGGTCACTCCGGCCCGCAGGGCCATGGAAAAGCCCTCGTCCTCAAAATTCAGGGTGTCGTAGGCCCGCAGCTCTGGAACAATGGGGCCCTCCTCATTGGCATCGTTTTCCTCGAATCTATGGATCTGGCTGTTGACGCCCACCTGGCAGCTGGGCTCCACGATACCGGGAGTCACCAGAGCGCCTTCGGCGTCGATGATCTCCTCGTCTCCCTCCGGCATGAGGCAGTCCGCCACCTCTTTGATCTTTCCGTTTACGATACGGATGTCCTTCATCTCTTCAAAAATATCTGCACCGTCGATCAGCATACAGTTTTTTATCAGCATGGCTGCCACCTCCTTAATTTTCCGTCTGGTACTGGATCTTACCGTTGATGAGTACCGTCCGCGGCCTTCCTCCGGCCTTAAAGGGCTCGGATTCCCAGATCACCACGTCCGCCGCCTTGCCCGGCTCGATGGATCCCAGCTCGTCGGCCAGATCCAGGGCCTTTGCCGCCCGGATGGTCACGCATTTATAGGCCGTTTCCTCTGTGAGTCCATGTTTCATCAGCACGGCCACCTGGGATAAGAAGCCCTCCATGGGGATCACATGGGAATCGGTGGTCAGGGTGAACTCCACGCCGGCCCTCTCCAGGATCGCCGGAGCGTCATAGCGCTTATCCTCCACCTCCAGCTTACTCTTTCCGCCTACGGTGGGGCCGATGATGTAATGGGCCTTTGCTTCCTTTAAGTCGTCGATCATCTTCCAGCCCTCGGTACAGTGCTCAATGCTCAGATTCAGCCCGAACTCCTTTCCGACCCGCAGGGCCGTCAGGATATCGTTGGCCTGGTGGGCATGGATCTTCACCAGCATTCCATCGAAGGCACGCATCAGAGAGTGCATGGCCAGATCGTATGTAAAGGTGGATTCTTCTCCATTTTTCAGCTTTTCTTCATGGGCCAGCCATTTTTCCCGGTATGCCTTCGCCTTATAGAACGCCTGGCGCATCAGGGCAGCAGAGCCCATTCTCGTGGACGGGGTCTGGCCCTTTTTCCCGTAGGAAACCTTAGGATTTTCTCCCAGGGCCATCTTTAAGGCAGCCTCCTCCTTCATGATCCTTTCGTTTAAGGTAGCTCCGGCGGTCTTCAGGTAGGCAAAGGTGCCTCCCATGATATTTCCGCTTCCAGGTCCCACAGCTACGGTGGTGACGCCGGCCTCCAGAGCCCGGTCAAACAGGCTGCAGTGGAAGTCAATGGCATCGATGGCCCGCAGTTCCGGGTGGATGGGTCCGGTCATCTCATTGCCGTCCTGACCGTCGGCGTCAATGATGCCCAGATGGCAGTGGGGCTCAATGAAGCCTGGCGTTACCAGCTTTCCTGCGGCGTCGATGACCGTGTCCTCCGGCCCTGGGACGATCTCTTTTTCAACTTTCGCAATTTTCCCGTTTTCCACAGCAACATCGTATTTTTCCTTATAGATGCCTGCCATGGAGATCAGGGTTCCATTTTTAATTACCAGCATGGCTGTCCTCCTTTATTTCTTCGGTTTTCTCCGCTTTTTTCCGTTTTCCTTCCTCTCTCAGCTCCTTGAAGAAGTCCTTCATCATCCGGGAGCATTCCTCTCCCAGCACTCCGGTCTCTACCTCTGCCTGGTGGTTGAAGCCGTCCTCGTGGAGCAGGTCCAGGACAGAACCGGCGCATCCGGCCTTTGGATTCATGCAGCCGATGACCACCCGGGGGATCCTGGCCTGAACGATGGCCCCGGCGCACATGGGGCACGGCTCCAGGGTGACGTACATAGTGCAGCCCTCCAGCCTCCAGTCCCCGATCTTTCTGCATGCCTTGCGGATGGCAATGATCTCCGCATGGGCCAGGACATTTTTATCAATGGTGCGGCGGTTATAGCCCCGGGCGATGATCGCTTCGTCATGAACGATCACACAGCCGATGGGGACCTCCTTTAAGGCAGCCGCCTTTTTTGCCTGGCGCACCGCCTCCCGCATATATTTTTCTTCCTGTGTCATACACTGTCTCCCAGATTCATGATTCTGAATATAAGTTTAACCGGGCTGGAAAGCGGTGTCAAGGAATTCGTTTTACAGCCCCGGCAAAAACAAACCGCCTGCCATCCTCTCTGCCTACGGGCGGCCTGCCTCCTCAAGGAAGAAGATCCCCTCCGCCAGATTGATGAACATTTCCCTGTCCTTTATGGCCCGCGGCCTTCCCTTCCACCATACGGTCTCCCGGTCAGCTGAAACGGAAACCGTCCTGCCGTCATCCAGAACGTATGTAATGGTGATCATGGGGCTGCCGCCGGAGACCGGCTCCTCAAACAGGGCATATCTTAAAAACCCTGTGAGTTTTACCGCCTGCTCCACATGCTCCCGGTCCGTGAATTCCTTTTTCTCATCCGTGACCCCGGGATACTCCGCCACAATGCTCTGCACATCCTCCGGATCCGGGATCCCCAGAAGGTACATGCCGTTCATGAAAATGCTGACGGCGAGCACTGCTGATACAGACAGAAATACGGCAAGGACGAACCGCAGGAGCTCTTTCACTGCCTTATGTTTCATGAAAATTTCTCCCTTCCAGCCGGAAAGCTGTACATGATTTCTGCTGATATACCAATTATAGCAGAAATCTGTCATTTTTTCTTCTATTTTTTTAAATATATCCCAGAAGGCCTTCTCACAAAAATAATGGCGTATCCAGCCGCCCGGACCGGCAGCCGCCGCCCGCTTTACATGGAGCCGGAGGAGTGGTATATTCATGGGGAAAGGATGGGATATTATGAAGATCTGTGGATTACAGAAAACGACGCTTTTAGATTTTCCCGGCCATGTGGCCGCAACCATATTTACCGGGGGCTGCAATTTCCGCTGCCCCTTCTGCCACAACAGCGACCTCTTGGGAAACGACGCTCCGGCGGCCTTTACCGACGAGGAGGTGCTGGATTTCCTAAAAAAACGCAGGGGGATCCTGGAGGGGGCTGCCATCACTGGCGGAGAGCCCACGCTCCAGCCGGATCTGGAGGATTTCATTCAGAAGGTACGGGCTCTGGGATACCAGATCAAGCTGGATACCAACGGCTACCGGCCGGAGGTGCTGAAGCGCCTCTGTGAAAAAGGCCTCATCGATTATGTGGCCATGGACATAAAAGCATGTGAGGAACGGTACCCGGCGGTGACCGGAGTATCGTCCCTCCAGATGGAAAACATTCGTGAAAGTATTGAATTTTTAAAAAGTGGGGCCGTCCCCTATGAATTCCGTACCACCGTGGTCAGAGAGCTCCACTCTGCGGAGGATTTCCAGAAGATCGGACCATGGATCGCAGGGGCTCCCCTGTATTTTCTCCAGAACTTCTCTGATTCTGGCAGCGTACTGAATCCCATATACACAAGCTGTACCGTCCCGGAGCTGACCTCTTATCTGGAGATCGTAAAGCCTTTTGTGGGGCATGCAGAGCTCCGCGGCATCGACTACTAGACACCCGGCCTCTCTTATCCTCTGGAGCCAGAGCCTTTTACCGCACCCGGATATCCGTATACCAGTATCCAAAGCGGCCATCGTTGGGCGGCTGCTTTTTTGACAAGACAAAATTCGGAAATCCAAACATGGACGCCATATATTTCTCACTGCTGTAATAATGGCCAGGGACTCCGATGAGATAGCGGGCGCGGCCATCCTTGTTCCCAAGGCGGAACAGGATGATATACCGGAAATTATAATAGCCATGGAGCAGAAAGCTGTTGTTTCCGTACACCCAGCTTTCCCTGGGCAGGCGGCCGATATCCTGGGGACGGATCGTTAAGATCTCGCAGCCGCTCTCATAATCAAAGGGCTGGATCTTTGGGTAGGATTTCCGCAGCTCCTGCCACAGCTTTTCCGGATCTGCCGTCACATCCTCTGTTTCCTGGAGGTATCTGAGGACCTCTGGATTTTCCAGCTCTGGAGAACGGGAAAGGGAAGGATCCTTTTCCGGGGCAGACCGGCCGGAAGACGGAGCTGTTTCAGTCTCTGACCGGCTGTCTCCGGACCTGGAAGCGGGAGATACCCGGTTCGTCCCAGACTTCCGGTCCGATGCGGGCGGCAGCTCTTCCGGGAAAACCGGAGCTTCCGGTTCGGGCGATATCTCCTCCGGCGCCGGCGTCCCCACTGGCAGCTCCTCGGGTGCTGGCGGTTCGGAAGGTTCCTTTGGCAGCTCCTCCGTGACCGGCGGCACAGCTGGTTCCACCGGCATCGTCTCCGGCTCAGATGCCAGAGGCAGGATCATTTCCTCCCGGCTCCTCCGCTCCTCCTCCCGGGCGATCTCCGCCTCGATCTCCCGCACCACGCTGGCCACGGCCATCACTGGCTCCTCTTCGCTCTGGTCCGGGCTTCCCGGCAGTATTTCCTGGGCCGGGAGCATTTTTACAGTATCTCCATTTCCCTGGTCCCCCGGAAGGGATCCCGGCAGCGTCTCCGGCTCCACAGCGTCCTCCCAGATCGTCGTATAGGAACGCCAGGGATTCTTTACGTCATGGATGGTCAGCCCGTAATATGTATCCAGTCCCCCTCCGTTTCCCTCCACATTTTTCGCATCCACCACAGCCCGGAACTCTCCGGCTCCGCTGCGGATAAAGATGTTTCCCAGGAAAACTTCCGTCCCGGCTTTGGACAGCAGAAAAACGCCGATGGCGCTGCTTCCCATATACACCTTCTTTACGCTCAGGTTCAGACGGCACTGCCCGTTCCTTGCCTCCAGCTTTACAAAGCCTACATTCTTTCCCTTTTCTTTTCCTTCATATTCATAAATATAGGAAATCAATCTGCGATAGTCAGACATATTTTCACCCCTCTGTTATACAGTATATGACAGAGGGGTGATGAAATATTCTCAGGATATCCAGTTTATTTCCGGATGGCTCCGGATCTTACGGCAGCTTCTGCCACACGCTCCGCCACATGGGCGGCAACTCCCGGCTCTAAGGCCCCGGGAATGATGTATTCGGCGCACAGCTTATCGTCGGTCACCAGCTCTGCAATGGCATGGGCGGCGGCCACCTTCATATCATAGTTGATGTCACGGGCTCCGCAGTCCAGCGCGCCCCGGAAGATCCCTGGGAAGGCCAGGACGTTGTTGATCTGGTTGGGGAAATCGGAGCGGCCTGTTCCCATGACTTTCACGCCTGCGGCCATGGCCTCGTCGTACATGATCTCCGGCGTCGGGTTCGCCATGGCAAAAACGATGGGATCCTTGGCCATGGTCTTTATCATCTCCGGCTTTAAGGCTCCGCCCACGGAAACGCCGATAAACACGTCCGCGCCCACAAGGGCGTCTGCCAGATCTCCCCTCTTATCCTCCAGGTTCGTGATCCCGCACAGCATCTCTTTATGGTCCTTGATGCCCACGCCCCGGTCCTTATAAAGAATGCCGTTCTCATCGCAGGCGATGATGTGCTTCACTCCGGCCGCCAGGAGCATTTTAATGATGGCTGTCCCGGCAGATCCAGGACCGTTTAACACCACATGGATCTCTTCGATCTTCTTTCCCACTACCTTTAAGGCATTTAAAAGGGCAGCCGTGACCACAACGGCGGTTCCGTGCTGGTCGTCGTGGAACACCGGAATATCCAGCTCCTTTTCCAGACGGGCCACATCGTCCTGAAGCTGGTTCACCTCTGCGGTGTGCCGGGCCGTAGCCGTCTCCAGGAAACGAACCACATCCTCCCGGTTAAAGCCATGAAAGGCGGTACGGAAATTCTGCACAGGTTCAGCCATAACAATCTCCTCCCAGACTGATACATGATCCTGCAGCCATCTGTTCCGGCTCTCTGACAGGAGTCGGTGTCGGAGGCTGTGGTCAAC
>OLPA01003430.1_pt1 | contig 10805 bp, 8 predicted proteins | sample 1672811 | NCBI WGS metagenome assembly OLPA01 (sample SAMEA3136726, study PRJEB25190) | human gut metagenome | biome: human gut; feature: human-associated habitat; material: faeces | place: Austria | collected 2013
TAAGTTAGTCCACACTTTCTATACTTCTTTATCTATCTTGCTCGATGTCAAAGAACCTGCATCTATTTTCAGGTAATCTACATCACTGTCATTGCTCAATGAACCAATAAAACGATTTATATCTACTGACTTTCTGCCACTCTACTCTCTGGTGATGCCATCCAATGCACCAATTTGATATTTTCCTTTTATCGAATCCTCTTATGCCTTAATATCAAAACTTGATCTATCAGGTGCAGAAATACTCACAGATTCTGCTACAAGGCTCTGTGTCATACTTTTTACATCATTACCAGTTACGGATAAGGTATAATCACCCGTTTCTTTTCCTTCTGCCGATTTTTCTGCACGTTTCTTTGCAGCTTTTTCTTCCTCTGCTTTTTTAGCAGCTCTTTTCTCTTTTACTTTTTCCTCTTTTTCTCTGTTCTCTTTTGCTTTTCGTTCAGCATTCTCTTTCGCTATTTTCCCATCTGGATCATTTGTACCAGATATTGCCACCGAAATATTTCCGTTTTCATCAACCTTATAACTCAGATTTGTCAAAGTGCCCAAACATCCATTCACCGCACTTTTTGCACAATCTGGAATGGCTGCTAAGTTTTCCTCCAGATACTTTGCTTTTTCTGGATCATTCATACACTTCTGTAAAAATGCACTTGAAACGGATACTGTTGTCGGAACCCCTTGCATTGAAGTCGTTCCCGTATTCATATAATGGTATTTTCCTTGCAAGTATTTTGAATAATCATTTACATTGCTATACCCCGTCTTAATCTGCTCTGTTTTTGTCACACCGGGACGTGATGTTTTTAATTCAACTGTACTTGTTGTCACGTTGCCGTCTTTTGTATTTGTACTATCCTTTTCACTATCTGTTTTTTTTACAGTATTCTTATAATTTGAAGCATAATACGATGTGTAACTGCTGTTATTGATACCTGTAATTGCCATAATCCTACCTCCCTGTTATTGAAACTTAAAATAATTTCTATTATATTGAACGACTTGGATATTTAATTTCCGTTGATGTAAATTCATCTTCTGCCGAAACATTGATATGCCCACTGCTGTCAATGGCATACTCTTTACCATAAACGGAAAACGTATCTCCTTCTTTATATCCGATTTCTATCCAGTTTATATCATTTAACTGTTTTATCTTTGCGTCAACATTTATGGTCTTTCCTGATTCCTGCAATAAATAAGTGTGTTTTCCTGCTCCCGCATCTATAGAAAAGAATCCCGGAGAAATCCCGACTTTCTCACAGACGGACAATACCTCCTCATTGCTGTAGAGATACCCCCACACACTCTTTCCCTGTGCCAGATCAGACAGGATATTGCCTGCCTTACACATTTCCCACTTATAATTTGTTCCTTTTTGATTTGTATTCTCTGCAAGCAACGATTCCGAGGCTGCCCAGCCTATTCTTCCATTATTGACCGTCCATGTATATTTACCGCCACTTGATGTTGTCCATGCATAATAACTTTTATTACTTAGTACCAGAGAATTATTCGCAGCACAAATGCCTGACATGGTGCTTGTATTCATTTTCGGTACTGCATAATTAGGTACTACCTGTCTGCTCCCATTAAGGTCAAAGGAAATAACCCCGTACTCCTTAAAATCAGAATTATATCCACAGGAAACATTCTCCCCAAAATTGATTGCATCCAAAATAGCACTTGAATTATTATAGTTTGCAAAATAATAAGCCAATTCACTGTTAGAAATATTCGCATTTTTATCTATCAGTGCAGCTATGGATTGCTTTGAAAAGCCTCGTGCAGCATCAGAAATACTTAAACTGTCCTGTTTTTTATTATTTCCTGCTCCAAGCAACATCTGTATTGCTTTTTGGTGTATTCCTGCCTCTGCCTGCTTTGAATATGTCAACAGCTGGTTTACTGTGTTTACATCTGTTACTGTCTTCATAGCTAGTCTCCAAACCCTTTTTCAACATTAAACGCCAAACATATGCTGCAATTTGTCCAGCATATCGTTTGATTTTTCTCTAACACTTCCCGGCTGATTTCTTAATTCATATCTGTTTTCATAGTAATGATTCAAGTAACCTTTCAGCCCATCATAAAACGAATCCTTATCTATTTCATCACTTAAAAATTTGTCGCACAAACCAGTCATTTCCGTTTTCTCATTCGTATAGAAATTCTTCTCATCGGAGATGATTTCTGACTTGTACTTATAAGTTTCTGTTTTGCTCCTTATTCCGATAACCATATAATCCGGTGTCATTCTCTCCATGATAGAATTGCGTGCTGACTCATTAAAATGAACATATTCATCAATCATATTTGAAAAACCAGTCTGTAATTGTTCTGGGATATACATTTTATTTATTTTGTTTAATCCAGCTTCACTTGCACTTAATAAAAATACCGATTCAAATGAAGTACCACGATACCCTTCCCTCGCATTCAAGTCATCTACCACTGCCACCATTTTGTCAATCTGTTCTTTTAGTGTATTTCTTTCATCTTCTGATAAATATTCTGCTGCATTTTCATCTACCCACTTCTCAAAAACCGAAACCTCATTCTCAGAATGTCCTTCAAATACACTTTTATCTCCTGAAATAGAAGATGTCTTTAGTTCCAATTTAAACAAATTCTCACATTTGTATTCTGCTGGTATTTCTTTTATCTCTCCATTGATTGATGAAAAATGCATTGCCTGAAAATCTGAGACTTTATCACGAGCAGTCTCAACTAACTTTCTTGCTGAATCACTGATTTTCACATCATCCTCCGAAATAATATTCTGAGGAACAGTTGTTTTCTTCTCAACCTTATTTTTTATCATCTCTGGATTATTAATATACCTATTTCCTTGAACTTTCATAGCAACCTCCTTAAGTTAGTCCACACTTTCTATACTTCTTTATCTATCTTGCTCGATGTCAAAGAACCTGCATCTATTTTCAGGTAATCTACATCACTGTCATTGCTCAATGAACCAATAAAACGATTTATATCTACTGACTTTCTGCCACTCTACTCTCTGGTGATGCCATCCAATGCACCAATTTGATATTTTCCTTTTATCGAATCCTCTTATGCCTTAATATCAAAACTTGATCTATCAGGTGCAGAAATACTCACAGATTCTGCTACAAGGCTCTGTGTCATACTTTTTACATCATTACCAGTTATGGATAAGGTATAATCACCCGTTTCTTTTCTTTCTGCCGATTTTTCTGCACGTTGCTTTGCAGCTTTTTCTTCCTCTGCTTTTTTAGCAGCTCTTTTCTCTTTTACCTTTTCTTCTGTTTCTCTGTTCTCTTTACCCATGAAGAACGCTTGCCGCTGATGATAATATCCTACAAAAAAGCGCCCTTGGTCTTGAAGTTCTAGATGTGCAGGAAAACCGTTTGCGTCAAGTTTGGAAATGATTTCCTGTTTCAATTTCTCATAAAACACCTGTTTACCCTCATTCAGCTTCTCCTGATGATGAGTGGAAAGATTTAGGATAGTGGCAAAAACCATAGCTGGAGTGGTCGATGCGGAATTCATGTAACGCTCACGAATGGAATGAATGTTATTTGCGTCTTCCTGTATCTTGTCGAGAACAGCAAACAACCTTCCACAAAGATACCCTTGATTTTGATTTTCTTTGTCTAACATAATATCGAGTTTTTTATTGTTATTATTATCATTTAATCGATTAAGATAAGCCTTGATGATGGCTGCACGACCAATGTTGACTGATTGTTCAGCACGTATGCGGCGAATGCAAGCCTGAAACAGAGAAGCCGGATACGGAAGTCCTTGGAAGATGCTTTTCACTACAGCATCTGGAAGATTGGGCGTAGCATCGCTTGACTTCCCTCCAAGAGTAACATTTCCGAGGATGGAATGTAATCCTACATACGGTTTCTTGTCTTTACGTGTATCAACAATCTCCATATCTGCGAAATGTTTACTGATTAAGCCGGCAAACTCACGCAATGGCAATTCATTCCAATACACCACCGCTATTCGGGCTGAATTGGGAGCCAAACCTAATATAAAGAATTTGTCATCTTTGTTTGCGAACAATACTCCGTTATAGATAGACATGAATGTACGTCGCACCAATTTTATGAGCATGTTAGGATCATCGTTTTCTTCTGTACGCCCCAACAAAGCAAACAAACTATCTTCAGATTTCTTTGCAGCCTCACTATCAGAAGAAGCCCAAAACAGGTATGTGCGTGAACCTACCATAAATTTATTATGCGAATCAGAACGCAATAAATGATTCAATGCTGTAGTATAAGCAAATTCAGCCTCTTCAGATATAGGAGCATTATGCCCCTTTGACTTACCATACGAATCATATCCGGAATTGACTTGAAAAGCGACAAGTTTAGCTGTAGCCTGACTTCCCGGAATCATTGTAGCGGTTGTAACCTCTACGGTTTTTGAATGTTTGCCTATTACTAAACAAAGACCTCCACCAACATCATTACCACCCGATTCTAAGTTTATTAGTTTGCGCTTAGAAGCCACTATTTCCGTATCTCCTTCTATAAGAAAAGAGAAAGTGGAATATTTTTTATTGAGATTCTTGTTTATATCATCCCAAAGAGAATCATTCTGCATGGCTTCAACTATATCTGAAGGCTCTTGTTGATAAAACGCATAAACAGCCTGCATGGTTTCATTATCTGAAAACATGTCGTATATTTCTTCAACCTTCGCTTTGAATGTATCAAAATACTTGCGCATGCTTTCCATGTCCCCTTTGTCGGAATAACCAAATACATATTGGCTATTGTCGTACAAATAGTTTGCAACAGGGGCACTTGAACGACCTACACTCTTCTTAACAAGAAACTGTTGCGCAGACTTTTTGTCTATACGCCTGTCTTCAAAACGTAAGAAATTACCACACTTATCAATAACGATGATAAAACCTATTTCCTTTAACTCCATTCCCATAGTGGGTAAATTACCACTCCGATGGTAATAATCATACAATGCTTTTAGTATCATCTCAGCACCTCCTCGCTATCTTTATCTGGTACGACAATCACACCTTGCTCCATTCTTACACGATAAAACATGGCATTAGGTTTCTGTACATTCCCTTCAAAATCCATATCATAAAGCATGATACCCAAATCCCTATCTTCAGCCAAAGGAGGGGCAAGTTGTTCCGTATTATCAATATACTTCCAATTTGCGGCAAACTCACGGCAACCAAGATACGGCTGGGTGAAACATTGTCCTTGCGATGCTCTGCGTTCAAACATCTGATAATATTTCATCGGATTCTCATCATCACTTGGCTGATGTTTGATAAAAGCCTCCTTTGGTCGATCTTTTACCGGAATAAAAACCAGCTTTGCGTGAATACGATAGCGCACACCTTGCAAAAGCAAAGAATTCTTCTGTTGTCGTTTATCTTCAATAAAGATTGAGGACTTACCCGCCAATGCTCCTACCTCATTTCTCCTGATGGTAGTCCACTTGATAGGATTAAGAACTTCTATTTTCGTCACTTGCCAACGCATGGCATAGCGTTTGAAAAGTATTGCTTCAAAAATGGCACGTGCCGCAGAAGGTGTAATAACATCATAGCTCACACGCTCTACTTTCAATTCAGGGCGACTGAAACAAGCCCAGTCACCCCATACTTCCAAGCAATATTCTTTATCTGTATAGTCCATATTATTCATTTTTTTTATATCATTAATAGCTCTTCCATCCAGTGGTTATCAAGGCTAAGACCCGTATTTTTGTCATACTGTACCCTGTCTGTCAACACATAGATACCCTCTAATACTTCTTCAATAGCACCATAGCTGACCAACTTGTCAAAATCGGAACTATGAACGCCTACTGTAAATTTAGCCAGTTGCTTCATCAAGGGATAGGTACAGCCAGATTCTTTCAGTTTTTCCACAAGCTCCATGCTGTTCCCCCAATTTACAATGATATTCATACAATCATCATCAATCAATCTGAACTTCTTTGATGCCGTTTCAAAACATAACTCATTAGGGTTATAAAGATAATGTTTCATATCCTTATCGTCAAACGTGTTTTTCCTGCAATACAACTGATAAAAATACTCTGTCATCGTAGAAGGGTCAAACCAATCACTATTTGCAGGCAAATTCAATCGTGCATTGTTTGCAGCCTTCATTGCCCCAAATGGAATACGTTTCTCTGCGGCGAGACTGAACACAAATGTGGTACCAACAGTATTTCTTCCTTCACGGTTACAACGCCCCGCTGCCTGTAAAATAGAGTCAAGACCTGATTCTTGCCGAAATACAACAGGGAAATCTATATCCACCCCTGCCTCTACAAGTTGGGTAGCTATCACTCTGACAATCGGATGTGATTTATCTTTCAGCAATGCCTTGACCTTCCGTATGGTTTCACTGATATGGGCGGGACACATCATTCTCGATAGATGGAGCTTTATTCCTTCATTTGGTAAACGGTCATACAGTTCCTTGGCATCTTTTCGGGTGTTTACGATACACAATACCTTATTGTATATAGCAACTTTGGCGGCAATCTCATCGTATGTCTTTCCTGTGTTGTCTATTACTAACTTCACACGACGGAGCTTGTCATGCAGGGCAAACTCATTCGGTATGATTTCAGTAATATGGTCTATTCCCTGAAAATTGGCCTTAGGATTAGTTCCTTCTATCAGTCCGCTAAGTACCGGCTGACTGGCAGTGGTAAACAGTACCGACACTCCGAATATTTTCTGATATGCTTTAAGTGCATCCACTATCGGCTGTAAGAAATCAGTCGGCAATGTCTGCGCTTCATCCAAAATAAGAACTGAATTCACGATATTGTGCAATTTACGGCAATCTGACGGTTTGTTGCTAAACATTGACTCAAACAGCTGAACATTGGTCGTAACGATAATCGGATAATCCCAGTTTTCCGTGGCCAGCTTTGCCTTCTCACGTACCTCTTCATTCTTTATCTCATCAGGATTAAAGTTACTATGATGCTCCAGTACGTGCTCTTCGCCGAAGATTTCTTTCAAGAGGCCTGCCGTCTGCACAATAATACTAGTGTATGGGATGGCAATGATAATACGATTCATACCGTGATTTACAGCATGCTTCATGGCCCACAACAACGATGAAAGAGTCTTTCCGCCTCCCGTTGGTACCGTAAGGCTATAGAATCCTTTCTCTTCAGAAGAAGCTTTACGGCATCGTTCCTGTACTTTCTTACGAATGTGGTTCACTTTTGTATCGGGTGCATACAATTGCAGTTCACGTAAATGCGCCTCCAATTTTGGCAATAAGTCAGTGAGTGTAGACGAGCATCCCCGTTTTTTCCACGATTCTACATCCATAAATCGCTCTGTATTGAGTCTGTCGGCATCCACAAGACAGGAAAAAAGCATGCGGGAAAGGTGATGAAAATGCTTCATGTCCACCTTAAGTTTAGAAAAAGGAGATTCAAGAAGTTCTTCTCTCAACTGGGGTATATTCAGAGCTATGTCCCCTTTGTTTATCTCTTCGGGAAGTTGCCTTTTCTCTATGACGCTCTCCGCATCTATATAATCATGTAGGCCTGTATGATGAGAGATTATCTGGTTGGCAAGAAGATTGAATACACTCTTCCCCATAAGGTTCGTTACCAATATTCCACCTACAAACGCATGATGATGCTCTCCATACGATTTTTCGTCAGTCACAGGTAGACCGCTTGTCGTGCGGATATATTGCTGAAATGCATCACGCTCTTTTCCTTTGTCGTGAAGCATTCCAAGCGTATGCCCCCAAGATGGAAGTCCGAACAGTCCAGAATAGGAGGTTGCCATTTCTGCAACACCCCTTTGATGTTCATCGTTGGTTTGTATTATCCATTTTCCATTTTCTTTGTTTTGGTATAAATGGGATATCAACTGTTTCTCTGTTTCCATTTGATTAGATTCATAAGGTTATACCTTACAAAAGTAGGAAAATAAATCGAAATATCCGTATCTTTGCGGCATGGCAAAACAAAATTCTCCATTGGTATTAGGGACCGAACCTATCGGTAAATTACTTACGCAATATGCGATTCCTGCGATTATCGCTATGACAGCTTCTTCTTTATATAATATGGCCGATAGTATTTTTATTGGCCATGGAGTGGGGGCGTTAGCGATTTCCGGCCTAGCCTTGACCTTTCCGTTGATGAACTTGGCGGCCGCCTTCGGTTCGTTGGTGGGAGTCGGCGCCTCTACGTTGGTTGCCGTGAAGCTGGGGCAGAAAGATTATGAGGGGGCGAATAAGGTGTTGGGGAATGTGTTGATCTTAAATGTGGTTTTGGGTGTCGCTTTCACGATCGCTTTCTTGTTCTTGCTTGATCCCGTGCTGTACTTTTTCGGCGCTAGTGAGAACACGATCTCATATGCCCGTGATTATATGCGGATTATTCTGTATGGCAATGTGGTTACGCATATGTATCTGGGATTAAATGCGGTCTTGCGCTCCTCGGGTTTTCCGAGGATGGCGATGTATGCTACGTTGGCGTCGGTTGTTATTAATTGCGCCTTGAATCCGTTGTTTATCTTTGGGTTTGGATGGGGTATAAAAGGGTCGGCTTGGGCGACGGTGATCTCGCAGGTAATCTCGCTTACCGGACAGTTGATCCATTTCTCGAGACCGAAACAACTCCTTCATTTCAAGAAAGGTATTTATAGGCTGCGCTCGGAGATCGTGAAAGGCATCTTGTCGATCGGTTTATCTCCGTTCTTGATGAACCTTTGTTCCTGCTTGATCGTGATCCTTATCAACCGGGGATTGAAAGAGCATGGGGGAGATATGGCGATTGGCGCTTATGGTATCGTGAACCGTATCGCTTTTCTTTTCGTGATGATTATCATGGGATTTAATCAGGGTATGCAACCGATAGCCGGTTATAATTATGGTGCCCGACTCTATTCCCGGGTGACGGACGTGACCCGGCTGACGATGCGCTGGGCGGTAGGAGTGGCTACGCTGGGGTTCTTGCTTTGCCAGTTGGTGCCGTCGTGGATCGTCCGTATGTTTACGAGTGACGGGGAGTTGATCAGTGCCGCCTCTTATGGCCTGCACATCGTCTTCGCCGTATTCCCGATCGTGGGCTTCCAGATGGTGGCGACTAACTTCTTCCTTTCCATCGGCATGTCTAAGAGCGATCTTTCTCTCCTTGACCCGGCAGATGCTTTTCTTGATACCCTGTTTAATCCTCCTCCCCCCGTTATTCGGAACTCTCGGTGTCTGGATCAGTATGCCTATCGCCGATACGGTGGCGGCGATCGTGACGGCGATCGTGCTTGTGAAACAATTTAAACAATTCAAATATGGAACATAACGTGATATTACCTGCGGAATGGTATCCGCAAAGTGCCGTGCAGCTTACGTGGCCGCATGAGAATACGGATTGGGCCCCGATATTGGACGAGGTGATTCCTTGCTTCGTGGCTATCGCCAAGGAAGTGATCAAGCGAGAGAAGTTATTGATTGTCTGTCCGGACGAGACCGCCGTACGTGAGCAATTGGGTGAGGTTGATTACGACCGTGTCATTTTCCGTGAGATGGATACGAACGATACGTGGGCACGGGATCACGGGGGGATCTCCGTCTTCGATGAGGGAACGCCCATGCTTTATGATTTCGTGTTCAATGGCTGGGGAATGAAGTTCGCCGCCAATCATGATAATTTGATTACCCGTAATCTTTGTCATATGAAGACCGGTGAGGTGGTGCCCGCTAATATGCAACCTTTCGTGCTGGAAGGCGGTAGTATCGAATCGGATGGGAAAGGTACGTTGATGACTACCGTTGAGTGTCTGGCATCCGTAAACCGTAATGAGTATTTGCAACAGGAGGAATTGGAACGTTATTTGAAAGACGTATTTGGCTTGGATCGTATCCTTTGGATTACCAGCGGTTATTTAGCCGGAGACGATACGGATAGCCACGTGGATACGCTCGCCCGTTTCTGTAGCGAGGATACGATCGCTTATGTCCGTTGCGAGGATGAGGAAGACGAGCATTATGAGGAATTGAAGGCGATGGAGGAGGAGATCAAGGAGTTTACTAGGGCGAATGGTGAGCCTTATCGTCTGATTCCACTTCCGATGGCCGATAAGGTGGAATGGGAAGGGGAGCGCTTGCCCGCTACTTACGCTAATTTCCTGATCATGAATGGGGCCGTATTGGTTCCGTTCTATGACTCACCGAAAGATGAGATCGCTAAAGCGGCTTTGCGGGAAGCGTTCCCGGACCGTGAGATCGTGGGTATCAATTGCCTTCCGCTTATCAAGCAACACGGTTCCCTGCATTGCGTAACGATGCAGTATCCGGAAGGTTTTATCGAATAACAACTACAACCAATTAAATATGAAAGTAGGATTAATACAACAAAAGAATACCGCAGATAGAGCGGCGAATATAGAGAAGCTAAAGGTAAATATCCGTAAGGCTGCCCGGGAGGGAGCGGAATTGGTCGTCTTGCAAGAACTGCATAACGGCCTGTATTTCTGCCAGACGGAAGATACGAGTATGTTTGACTTGGCAGAGACGATCCCCGGCCCATCGACGGAAACCTTCGGTGCCTTGGCGAAAGAATTGGGTATTGTCTTGGTGCTTTCCCTTTTCGAGAAGCGTGCCCCGGGCCTGTACCATAACACGGCCGTCGTCTTGGAGAAAGACGGTACGATCGCCGGGAAATACCGCAAGATGCATATCCCGGATGACCCCGCTTATTACGAGAAATTCTATTTTACTCCCGGAGATATAGGCTTTGAACCTATTCAGACCTCTCTGGGAAAGTTGGGC
>OLPA01003434.1_pt1 | contig 10796 bp, 10 predicted proteins | sample 1672811 | NCBI WGS metagenome assembly OLPA01 (sample SAMEA3136726, study PRJEB25190) | human gut metagenome | biome: human gut; feature: human-associated habitat; material: faeces | place: Austria | collected 2013
ATCAAGTCCCTGATCTCGGAGACCAAGGCGTTCCTTTCTTCTTATTTCACGGCAGCGGCATCAATTCCACGCCCATCTGCCGCGCCACCGCCTCACGCTCCCTGGCGAATCGGGGATTACGCAGGTCGCCGTTCACATAGACGGGGTAATACCCCTCCCAATAGGGCTGGTTCGATCCCGCTTCGATGCACTGCCGCAGGATGTCCAGCTGGCAGTTCAACTGAAAAGAGCTGCCCAGATTGCACCGCATCTCACGCAGCACACTTTCCGCCCACTCTCGCTCCCGGAAGATCTTCCCCCACTGGAAGCAGAGCTTCTCTCCTGCCCTTGCATCCCTGCTCCGCCCGTACAGAATGGGATAGTCCTCCTGTTGGCTTACCGGAATATGGCCAATGACGGGATACTCTCCGTAGTACAGGCTGTTGTCCATGATGACCGCGGAAGGCAGCGACCGCAGGCCCTCCAGCTCCTCCGCCGTCACGTCGTCCCGTTCCGTGACGATGTGGTACACACTGCACACCACCGGCTTGCCCATAAAAACATCCCAGAAGGGTATATTCCCCTTCCGCATGGCGTCGTAGTTCAGCAGAACGCGCCCATAGCCGTAAAGGCGGCGGTCAATAGGAAAGCGGAACACATCTCCCTCCCGGAATCGGACGTGCTGCCGGGGCTGGCAGGCAAACCGCTCAATATCGACAATGTCCTCCGGCGTGGTGTCAGCGCACCATTGCTCCACCCATTGGAAAAACCGCTCTATGGTGCCGCGCCTGTCCGCAAAGGGCGGCAGATAGCAGTTGTTGAAATAGGCACATTGCCGCTCGCTGCTGTACAGGTCAATGGCGCCCCTCTGGCTAAACAGCAGACACATTCCCACAGAAGTCCGCTTTTTCAGATTGGCAGAGGACAGCAGCACCGGCTTGCCCCGTTCCGTCTTGGGCAGCAGATACCTGCCATCCGGCGTGACCCGCTCATTCAGTTGGTACTCTATGTAGCAGTCCGCGCCGGAGTTGACGCACTTCCGCACCACGTCACCCTCCAGATACGCCACTGTTTCAAAGCCGTCATAGGGACTGGCTTTCACCGGAATGCGCCGCCAATGGGACTCTACCGGAGTCAGTCCCAGACAACGACGCTGGTCATCGCTCAATTCTCTCATACCGCCGTGCTTCCTTTCCTGTTGGTAGGAACATTGTACCAATACCGTGAGAAATAGTAAACAGGAAACTGTCTCTCCTTACAGGAAATCACACGGCAGTGCCACCGATAACGCCCCAGCGTGGAAATCACCGAAGCGCTGCCAGTGGCAGATAAAGCGAGGTGATTTCAAGGAAGTGTCCCAATGGCTGATCTCCGAATGGGGACAGGCATTGGTTGACACAACGCGGACAGAAAGGAGTTTCGTCCCCTCGGGGACGACCTACTTTTGCCAATAGCGGCAAAAGTAGGCAAAAGCGCCAGAAGGAACCTCCGGTTCCTTCACTTCCGAGCGCGCTATGTATTGTGCGTATTTGGAACTTCTTGCCACACGTTCGCAAAGGATTCTCTTTTTCGTGTCGTTAAAAGAATTGTCTTTTTTCCAGCGCTGCTGCCGCTGCTGCCTACGCCGAACAACTCTTTGGGTTCTACCGTTGAGAACGTGAGCGGCAGCGGCGCTAGATGGAAGTCGATTCGTCATACGCAACGATAATCGCCGTGTTCTGTGAACGTGCGGTATAAGGTCACAATCCAGCAAAAGGAACAGTGTGAGCGGATTCTTAAACCGCAGGTTTAAGTTGTCCTTTTGGGTACTTTTGGGACAACGGCCAAAAGTACCTCGCGCTGGAGCGCGAAACACCCTAAAAAAGAGCGGACGTACGTCCGCTCTTTCAAACATTCTATTCTCTTATCCCAGCAATCTCTCCTGCCCGCCGTCGTTGGTCCCATGCTCTGGGATCTTGGCGATCAGCGTCCGGTACAGCCGCCGGAAGAACGCCAGCGTCACGAACAGCGATGCCACCTCCGCAATTGGGTAGCACCACCACACCAGATCATCGTTGCCGATGCTCTGACCGTAGCGGGCCAGCACATAGGCCAACGGGATCAGGAACACCAGCTGCCGCACGATGGAAACGATCATGGAATACATGGACTTGCCCAGTGCCTGAAAAGAGCCGCCCAGCGCGATGCACGCACCGGCGATCCAGAAGCTGAGGGAGATGATCCGCAGGGCGGGGATGCCCACCGTCAGCATGGTATCGGAGGCGTCGAAAATTTTCAGCAGCGTGCCGGGAATGGCCAGAAACAGCGCCATACCGGCCAGCATGATAATGGAAGCATAGATGGCGCTGCGCTTGACGGCCTCCACCATGCGGGCGCGGTTCTGCGCGCCGTAGTTGTAGGCGATGATGGGCACCACGCCATTATTCAGGCCGAACACCGGCATGAAGATAAAGGAATTCAGCTTGAAATAGATGCCGAAGGCGGTGGCCGCCGTCTCGTGGGCGGAGTGATAGGTGATGAGGATCTTGTTCATCAGGAAGGTCATCACAGAGCCGATCGCCATCATGATGACGCTGGGCAGACCGATGGCGTAGATGCTGCCGATGAGCCGCCAGTCGGGCCGGAAGCCCCGGATGCGGAGGGTGATGTCCTTATTTTTCTTCACATTGAAGTACACCGCCAGCAGCATGCCGCAGATCTGGCCGATGACCGTGGCGATGGCCGCGCCGGCCACGCCCATATCGAATACGAAGATGAACACCGGGTCAAGGATGATGTTGATGATGGCGCCAAGACCCTGCGTATACATGCTCAGCAGGGAACGGCCCGTGCCCTGCAGCAGCCGCTCCAGCATGATCTGGCCGAACAGGGCAAAGGAGCCGCCCATGACGATGTGCAGATACTGCTCGCCCATCACCACGATCTCCTCCACCTGGGTCTGGGAGCGGAGAAACGCCCCGGCGCAGGTCAGGCCCAGCACGCAGGAGATGGCGAAGCCTACGAACGCCAGAAACAGGCCGTTCACCGCCACACGGTCAGCCCGCTGCTGCTCGCCCGCGCCCAGCGCCCGGCCCATCAGGGCGTTGACGCCCACCGCCGTACCGGCTGCCAGCGCGATCATCAGATTCTGGGCAGGGAAGGACAGGGACACGGCGGTCAGCGATGCCTCGCTGACCCAGCTGACGAATACGCTGTCCACAATATTATAAAGGGCCTGCACCAGCATGGAGGCGATGATGGGAAGGGACATGTTCCAAATGAGCTTGGAAACGGGCATGACGCCCAGCTTGTTTTCTGCCATGGGAGAGGTTCCTTTCTGTTCCGTAAAATGCTTCGTAAATAATTATGATACTACGGGGGAGTGGGAAATGCAATATGCAGAAAGACAGATTGTTGGCGGCATCGTGCGGCGGCATGTGGTCATGCCGCCCTACGTACCAACCGCCGATAGAATTTCGTACGGCGGGGCGACCTCACCCCGCCGTATTGCATATTATTCCACCTTATTGTTTCCACCTTTCGACAGACACACAATATTTAGTTGTTGACAAACGTTACTGTTTTTCTGTATAATATCAGTTGCGCGTTTGCGCATTTTTCCAAGTCGACTGCGGCGGACGCAAGTCCGCTGTCGAGTACGCGCCGCCATGCAAGCATGAGCGGAGGCGATATTTTGAAGATGGAGGTGTCATGCAATGTTCCGTACCTATCAGCCCAAGAAGCGCCAGCGCTCCAAGGTACACGGCTTCCGTAAGAGAATGGCTACCAGCAATGGCCGCAAGGTTCTCGCCCGTCGCCGCGCCAAGGGCCGTGCCCGCCTGACCCACTGAGGAGAGGCGGAAAGTGCACCCCAAACAAGCTTAAATAAGCCAGGGACGGTGGAAGGGAAAACTGCCGTCCCTGTTGGTATTTGCATTTTTGGGAATATGGAGATGAACCGAAGGTTTCTGGAAAGATCTGTAGGGGCGGACGACTCTGTCCGCCCTGATGATAGATATCCAGACCATCGATAGGGCGGGCAGAGTCGCCCGCCCCTACAAAGGCCTTGCTGTTTATTGCAGCGTTCATCTTTGATCCCGCAAAGGAGAAACCATGAAGGCTGCCGTGACCGTAAAAGAAAATTATGTGTTCCGGCGGGCTTACCGGAAAGGCAAGTCCAGTGTGCAGTCCTGCCTTGTGGTCTATTGCCAGAAGAACCGTCAGGGCCGTACCCGTCTGGGCGTCACCGTAAGCACGAAGCTGGGCAAGGCCGTGGTGCGCAACCGCGTCCGCCGCCAGCTGCGTGAGATGTACCGCCTGCACCTGCCGGAAATGAAAAAGGGCTATGACGTGATCCTTGTGGGCCGCGTCAAGGCCGTCCACACGCCCTATGCCAAAATGGACAGGCAGTACACCCATGCGCTGGAGGCGCTGGGCCTGCTGGAGCCGCAGGCATGAAACGGGCATTGCTGAAGGCCATCCGGTTCTATCAGGCGGCGGTATCGCCCCTGTTTCCGCCCCGGTGCCGCTTTATCCCCACCTGCTCCCAGTACGCGCTGGAGGCGGTGGAGAAATACGGCGCGTGGAAGGGCGGATGGCTTGCCCTCCGCCGCTTTCTCCGGTGCCATCCGTTCCACAAGGGCGGGTGGTACGATCCTGTTCCATAAACCAATACGTTTGAGGTGTTTTCCCATCATTTTTTCCCATCCGCGATCACATTTCCAACACAAGTAAACGACCTACGGAGGAAAAACAATGTTTGCACAAATCGGATATTATATCTGTGTGCCTTTCGCATGGCTGACGAGAATGTTCTACAGCCTGACCGGCTCCTACGGCGTGGCGCTGATCCTCTTCACTCTGGTGGTGAAGCTGGTGATCCTGCCCTTCCAGATGAAGAGCAAGAAGAGCATGCTGCGTATGAACCGGATGCAGGGCAAGATCAAGGATATCCAGACCCGCTTTGCCAACAACAAGGAGCGGCAGCAGCAGGAAATGGCCGACCTGTACGCCAAGGAGGGCGTCAACCCCATGTCCGGCTGCCTGTGGTCCTTCCTGCCTTTCCCCATCCTAATCGCCCTGTACTATATCATCCGTACCCCTCTGCGGTTCTTCATGAACCTGTCCAACGATGTGATCACCGAGATCACCACGCTGGCCACCTCTCTGGGCTATACCGCGCCCGCCAGCAACAACGCCTACGAGCAGATCTATCTGACCGACTTCATCCATGACCACTGGGCCGATTTCGCCGGCAAGTTCGACGGTCTGATCGATCTGGATTACTCCTTCCTTGGCGTTGATCTGGCCAGCCAGCCCACGCAGGTGCTGAGCCAGTTCCCCGGCGGCGGCTGGCCGGTGTGGGGCCTGCTGATCATGCCCTTCATCGCTGCCGGTCTGCAGCTGCTGATGAGCATGGTGTCCATGAAGGCCAGCTCCAACACCGTGAACGGCCAGAGCAAGATGATGATGTACCTGTTCCCCCTGATGACGGTGTGGATGGGCTTCATGTTCCCTGCCGCTCTGTGCGTGTACTGGATCGCCAACGCTGCATTCTCCGCCATTCAGGAGCTGCTCCTCAACAAGTATTTCGGCAAGAAGCTGGATGAGGAGGAGACCGAGAAGGAGCGGGAGAAGCGGGAAAAGCGCGCCGCCAAGATGCAGGCCGCCCGCGAAAACTATAACCGCCAGCTGGAGCAGGCCAACGCCGGCAAGAAATCCCAGCAGGGCGGCAAGAAAAAGCAGCAGCCCAAGGAAGAACCCAAGGAAAAGCGCGCCTCCACCACCGAGGCAGGCCGTGTGGGCAACCGTCCCTACGCCCGCGGACGCGCGTACAGCGAAAAGCATTACGACGAATAAGGAGTTTTGTCTATGAGTTATATCGATGTAACAGGCAAGACCGAGGAAGAGGCCATCCAGAGCGCCCTTGCCCAGCTGGGCATGGATCGTGACGATGTGTCTGTGGAGATTCTGGAACGGGCCAAGAGCGGCTTTCTGGGCATGGGCGCCAAGCCAGCCCGCGTCCGCGTGACCTACGGCCCCGACGAGGCTCCCATGGAGGAGGTCGCCGTACCCGTCAAGCCTGCTGTCGTTGAGAAGCCCGAAAAGAAGGAAGAACCCAAACCCCAGCCCAAACCGCAGCCGAAACCCCAGCAGCCCCGTCAGCCTAAGCCGCAGCAGCCCAGACAGCCGAAGCCCCAGCCCAAGCGTGAGGAGCGCGTGGAGAGACCCGCCGCCCCCGCCGTGGACCTGCCGGAGTGCACCGACGACAACGCCGTGCGCATCACCGCGTTCCTGACCGGCCTGCTGGAGCATATGGACAGTCCCGCCGCCGTGAAGGTGTACGAGGAGGAGAAGGGCCGCTATAAGGTCATTCTGGAGGGTCAGAAGCTGGGCGCGCTGATCGGCCGCCGGGGCGAGACGCTGGACGCCATCCAGCAGCTGACCAACTACGCCGTCAACAGCGGCAACGAGAAGCGTATCCGTGTCCATGTGGATGCCGAGAACTACCGCGCCCGCCGTGAGGCCAGTCTGGAGAGTCTGGCCATGAAGGTGGCCGGTAAGGTGAAGAAGTACCGCCGCAGCGTCACGCTGGAGGCCATGAACGCCTACGAGCGTCATGTGATCCACGCCGCCCTGCAGGACGTGAAGGGTGTCACCACCTATTCCGTGGGCACCGAGCCCAACCGCCGTGTGGTGGTGGCCTACGACCGCGGCGAGAACAACTGACATAAAAAAACCGCCCTGTCCGGGCGGTTTTTTTTGTCAGTGAAGAGAGAAAAGAGAAGAGTGAAAAGGTGAGGTATGCCGCCGTTGGCGGCATGATCGAAAAGCGGCGTGAGGGCAGGCCGTCAGTAGTGCGGCACTTCAACAATAGAACGTTGCAGGGGCCGGTGCCCACATCGGCCCGCCGTACAATGAAACGTGCCAACACAAAAAACAAGTTGCCTTTTCTGCCGGTTTGTAGCATACTAGGGGAGAGGAACATTTTCCGCAAAAGGGAGACACCAATGGAACGAGAACTGGAAACCATCCGACTATACTACGAAGATCCCTATATGAAGGAGTTCGAGGCGGTGGTGCTGGACTGCATCCCCGACGGCAAGAACTACCGCATCAAGCTGAACCGCACCGCCTTTTATCCGGAGGGCGGCGGCCAGCCCTGCGATCTGGGCCGATTGGGCAACGAGCCGGTGCTGGACGTGCAGGAGGAAAACGGCATCATCTATCACACCGTGGCCCATCCCCTGACGGTGGCCGCTCCGGTGGTAGGAAAAATCGACTGGGCGCGGCGCTTCGACCACATGCAGCAGCACTCCGGCGAGCATATCGTTTCCGGTATGCTGTGCGAGACCTACCACTGCGACAACACCGGCTTCCACATGGGCAGCGACGTGGTGACCATCGACTATAACGTGGAGATCCCGTGGGAGGGCGTGCTGGAGATCGAGCGGCGGGCCAACCGGTACATACAGGAGAATCATACGCCCCGGATCTGGTGGCCGCCCAGAGAGGATCTGGCCGACATGTCCTATCGCTTCAAGAAGGAGCTGGAGGGCCCGATACGGATCACGGAATTTCCCGGCGCGGATCGCTGCGCCTGCTGCGGCACCCATGTGACCTCCAGCGCCGAGGTGGGGCTGGTAAAGTTCATCAGCTGGCAGAAATTCCGGGGCGGCGTGCGGCTGGAGCTGCTGTGCGGCCAGCGGGCGGTAGATTACCTGTCCGTGAACTGGCAGCAAAACAGTGCCATCGGCCGGGAGCTGTCGGTGAAGCAGGATGCTACCCACGCCGCCGTGCTGCGGCTGAAGGAGGAGCTGGCGGCGGTAAAGCAGCGGTGTGACGCGCTGGAGACCGAGAGCTTTGCCGCGCTGGCAAAGCAGCACGCAGGCGCAGGCGACGTGGTGCTGGTGCGGCCTGCCATGGAGCCGGACGCCGTGCGGCGGCTGTGCGACGCGGTGGCCCAGAGCTGCGGCGGACGCTGCGCCGTGTTCGCCGGACAGGAGGGCGCGTACAAGTACGCCGTCATCCATTCCGGCGCGGACATCCGGGGACTGATAAAGGACATGAACGCCGCCCTCCACGGGCGCGGCGGCGGACGGGATGGCTTCGCGCAGGGCAGTGCCGCCTGCACGAAAGCGGACATCCATGACTTTTTTGGAGGATTGAACGAATGACACAACGTGGAAAACGGGTTTATCATGGCCGCCGTCCCGCCCCTATCGTGTGGCTCATCGCCCTTGTGGTGTTGATCGCCGCGGTGGTGCTGGTGGTGATCGGCCTCGGCAAGAAGGACAAGGCCCCCAACGGGGAACCCGGTCAGGTGGTGACGCCCAATACCCCGGACAAGCCGGATGATACACAGGAACCGGACAATGATCCGGACAACACCCAGCAGCCGGTGGACACCAATACCAACGACCCCGGTCTGGCCACAGATGAGCCGTACATCGACGCCAATGGGCTGCTGCAATACAGCACCAAGGGCCACTATGTGCAGGCCGACAGCTATCAGGGCGGCGGCGAGCCGGACTGGCAGCTGCTGCTGGTGAACGACTGGAACCCCCTGCCCGCCGGATATGACGACGGCGTGACCTTCACCACCGTCAGCGGCGGCAAGCAGGTGGACAGCCGCATCATCGACGCGGTGAACCGGATGCTGGAGGATGCCAAGGCTTACGATCTGGCGGTGGTCAGCGCCTACCGCCCCGAGAGCGAGCAGAACACCCTCTACTGGCGGAAGGTGAAGCAGTACACCGACAAGGGCTATACCGATCTGGAGGCCCAGAAGGTGGGCGGCACCATCGTCAAGCGTCCCGGCTTCAGCGAGCATAACTGCGGCCTTGCCATGGACGTGGGCGGCAGCGGCGACTATACGCTGGAGCAGAGCTTCGCCAACACGGCAGCCTATACATGGCTGATGGAGCACTGTGCCGACTATGGCTTTATCCTCCGCTTCCCGGAGGGGAAGGAGGACATCACCGGTGTCATCTATGAGCCGTGGCACTACCGCTATGTAGGCGTGGAGGCCGCGAAGTACATCATGGACAACGATCTGTGTCTGGAGGAATATCTGGCACAGGTGAAGAAGTGAAAAAAGAGAGCCTTGCGGCTCTCTTTTTCTTATCCTTTTCGCCAGTATTAGTACGCCAGCTTCTCCGCCAGATACGCCTTCAGCTCGCTGATGGGGATGCGCACCTGCTCCATGGAGTCACGCTCGCGGACGGTGACGCAGTTGTCGGCGGCCTTCTCCGTGTCGCCCACGGTGTCGAAGTCCACGGTGATGCAGTAGGGGGTGCCCACCTCGTCCTCGCGGCGGTAGCGCTTGCCGATGGAGCCGGTCTCGTCGAAGTCGATCATCCACTCCTTGCTGAGCTCCTCGTAGATCTTGCGGGCAGGCTCGCTGAGCTTCTTGCTGAGGGGCAGGATGGCGGCCTTGTAGGGCGCCAGCGCGGGATGCAGGTGCAGCACCACGCGAACATCATTCTTGGCCTCGTCCACGACCTCCTCGTCATAGGCGTCCACCAGCACGGCCAGCACGCTGCGCTCCACGCCCAGAGACGGCTCCACCACATAGGGGATGTAGCGCTCGTTGGTCTCGGGGTCGAAGTAGGTCAGGTCCTTGCCGGACACGGTCTGGTGCTGGGTCAGGTCGTAGTCGGTACGGTCGGCCACGCCCCACAGCTCGCCCCAGCCGAAGGGGAACAGGAACTCGAAGTCCGTGGTGGCCTTGGAGTAGAAGCACAGCTCCTCGGGATCGTGGTCACGCAGGCGCAGGTTCTCGTCCTTCAGGCCGATGCCCAGCAGCCAGTTGTGGCAGAAGGTGCGCCAGTAGTTGAACCACTCCAGGTCGGTGCCGGGCTTGCAGAAGAACTCCAGCTCCATCTGCTCGAACTCGCGGACGCGGAAGATGAAGTTGCCCGGGGTGATCTCGTTGCGGAAGGACTTGCCGATCTGGCACACGCCGAAGGGCAGCTTGCGGCGGGTGGTGCGCTGGGTGTTGACGAAGTTGGTGAAGATGCCCTGTGCCGTCTCAGGCCGCAGATACACGGTGTTCTTGGCATCCTCGGTGACGCCCTGGAACGTCTTGAACATCAGGTTGAACTGACGGATGTCGGTGAAGTTGTGCTTGCCGCAGCTGGGGCAGGGGATGTTCTTGTCCTCAATGAAGTCCTTCATCTCCTGCTGGGAGAAGGCGTCGATGGGCTTGCTGAGCTCGAAGCCGTTCTCGTGGCACCAGTCCTCGATGAGCTTGTCGGCGCGGAAGCGCTCCTTGCACTCCTTGCAGTCCATCAGGGGATCGGAGAAGCCGGCCAGATGGCCGCTGGCCACCCACGTCTGGGGGTTCATGAGGATGGCGGCATCCTGTCCCACGTTGTAGGGGTTCTCCTGCACGAATTTCTTCCACCAGGCCTTTTTGATGTTGTTCTTCAGCTCCACGCCCAGAGGACCGTAGTCCCAGGTGTTGGCAAGGCCGCCGTAGATCTCGCTGCCGGGGAACACGAAGCCCCGGTTTTTGCACAGGGCAACGATTTTGTCCATGGTTTTTTCAGTGTTTTTCATAGTTTCCTCTCCTTTTTGTTTGGTGGCTCAGAGCGATTAAAATTGCATGCACGCAATTCTGATGCCACGCGTCCCGGCTGCCGTGTCTGCGGCGAGGGGCGCGGCTCAACTCATGCGTTTTTGCGCAGCAAAAAACGCCCTGAGCCTATTTTAGTAGGCTCAGGGCGAACATAATGTCCGTGGTTCCACCTGAATTCCCCGTTGGAGGCGGGGCACTTCATTCCCGATAACGGCGGGGACCGGCGCGGCATTTCCGCCGCGCGGCTCAAAAGCGC
>OLPA01003437.1_pt1 | contig 10789 bp, 11 predicted proteins | sample 1672811 | NCBI WGS metagenome assembly OLPA01 (sample SAMEA3136726, study PRJEB25190) | human gut metagenome | biome: human gut; feature: human-associated habitat; material: faeces | place: Austria | collected 2013
ACCAGGCGATTTGGTCAGATGCTGAGCATGCATTTTGTTGAGGATATATGGCTCATTCGTGTTTCACTTCCGTTTTTCAGCATTTGAGTGTTCATGGTCCGTCTTTCCCAAAACAAGCTTCTGCCGCCTGATGGAAACTTCTTGAATGGCCGCCGATTGTAAGCCGGCAGTGCTTGTCCATCAAAAAAGCCGGGACCGTCAAGCAATTCTGACGTTCCGGCATCGTTTACAATAGCCGCGCTCCTACGTATCGCGCGTAGAAAAGCACGCCATCGAGCTGTTGCGCGAGGAAATCATGCAAACCGACTGAGCGCGACAGGCCCGGCGGTTCTTTATCCAAAGTTCGGACCGAATCCGCAGCTGCGCGGCGAGCCGTCTTGGCATCGCCGCACAGAAGCATGTTTGGTTCTTTTCTTTCGGCAGAGAATTTCTTCTGTTGGTTTGTTCAGCGACCGGCCGCCAGAAATGCCTCCGCCATGTGGACCGCCGTGGCGCCGTCGGCCACGGCCGTGACCACCTGCCGCAGCGGCTTGGTCCGCACGTCGCCCACGGCGTATACACCGGGGATGCTGGCCTCGGTGGTTTCTCCCGCAGCGATGTAGCCACCTCCGTCCAGCTCCAGCTGCTGCGCGACAAGTTCCGTCGCGGGAATCCGGCCCACGCTCACGAACACGCCATCCGCGGCGATATCCGCCTCCTCGCCGGTTTGCACATTCTGGATGCGCACGCCGGTGAGCCTATCCCCGTGCAGGAGCTTCGTCACCACACTGTTCCATCGGAATTCCACGTTTTCTGCCTTCAGCAAGGGCTCATGATAGACCTTTGTCGCCCGGAGCGTATCCCGGCGGTGGATCAGAATGACCTTTTTTGCAATGCGACTGAGCAGCAGCGCATCCGCAGCCGCCGAATTGCCGCCCCCTACCACCACAACGGTCTTTCCCTTGTAGAACATGCCGTCGCAGGCTGCGCAATAGGCTACGCCGCGCCCTACCAGTTCCTTTTCTCCGGGGAGACCCAGTTCCCTGGGGTTGGCTCCCGTCGCCAGAATGACCGTCCTGCCCAGGAAGGTTCCCTCGTTGGTTTCGACAGTCTTGGGATTGGCTTTCAAATCAAGGCGCTGCACCTGCGCGTTGCGCGTCTGTGCACCGAAGCGTTCCGCCTGCCGCTGCATCTGCTCCGCCAGCTCGTAGCCGCCAACGCCGTCCGCAAAGCCCGGGTAATTGTCGATCTGCTGGGTCAGCGCCATCTGTCCGCCCGCGGAGAGCCGTTCGATCACCAGCGTCTCAAGTCCCGCCCTGGCCGCATACAGCGCCGCGGTATAGCCGCCGGGGCCGCCGCCGATGATGATCGTATCATACAGGCGTTTTGCGGTTTGCTTCTTCGGCTTGGGCAAAATACCCGCCAGAAACGTCTCGATAGCGGCCTTGGATTCCGGAGCGACGATGGAGCCGGCAGGCTTGCCGTCCACGTACAGCCGGAGCGTCGGAATCAGCTCCAGTTCCTCCCAGAGCGTCTCATCCTGGTCCACATCGACCTTGACAACCTCCAGCATGCCCGCATATTCCTCGGCAATCTGCTCATAGGCGGGGTTGATCTTGCGGCAATGCGGGCACCAGGTTGCCCAAAAATCCACCAGAACGGTCTTCCTGCTTTCGATAAGTTCCTTGAATTGCCTGACGTTTATGCTCTTGGCTGCCATATCGCCAGCTCCTTTTCTTTGGTTTGAGCATAGGATACCCCAAAACGGACTTCCCTTCCGTGATGAAATCACAAACCGCGCCTGTCCGGCAGCTTCCGGCAGGCTTTTTCTGTGACATCATCACGGAAAGAAGCGCCTGCACGCTGTATCATGATTTTGCACAACGACGGGGGAGGCATGAACATGGCGGAAATTCGGAAAAAAAGAAAGGCAGTCGTTGCACAGGAGGCATGCGTGGCCTGCGGTTGCTGCGTGAAGGTCTGTCCTATCGGCGCCATCGAGGTGGTCCATGGCCTTTTCGCCCAAGTAGCCGGAGACAGATGCGTGGGCTGCGGCAGGTGCGCAAAGGAGTGTCCCGCGGCGGTCATTGAGCTTCGGGAGGCGGCGGTATGAAGAAGAAATGGTATGAGTATCTCTGGATTGCTTCCCTGATTTACCTCGTGCTGGGCTTCCTCAACATCCTGTTCGCATGGCTGGGGCTTTTGTGTTTCTTTCTTCCGCTGATGATTTCTGTCACTGCGGGGACGAAAGCCTATTGCAACCGCTACTGCGGACGCGGACAGCTCTTTGGCCTGCTGGGCGGCCGGTTCGGCCTCTCCCGCAGAAGGGATATTCCCAAATGGATGCGGAGCAAGGCCTTCCGCTACGGTTTCCTGATCTTTTTCTTCGCCATGTTTTTCCTGATGCTGTGGAATACCTATCTGGTTTTCGCCGGCGTGGAGAACCTCAAGCAGGCGGTGACGCTGCTATGGACGTTCAAACTCCCCTGGCAATGGGCCTATCATGGCACGCTGTTCCATCCCGGCGTGGCGCAGTTCGCCTTCGGCTTCTACAGCGTAATGCTGACCTCCACCGTGCTGGGGCTGATTACCATGGCACTGTTCAAGCCTCGAAGCTGGTGCGTGTACTGTCCAATGGGAACCATGACCCAGCTGATTTGCAAAGTGAAGCATACAAAGCAATCCAGGAGGGATTCAATGTGAGGAAGAAAGTCATCCCTGCGCTCGTGCTTCTCTCCCTGATGCTGACCGGCTGCGCATCGCCCGCACCCCAGGCCGGCGCCTACCGGCAGGTCACCATGCAGGAAGCCGTCGAAATGATGGAGGCAGAAGAAGAGGGATACATCATCCTTGATGTGCGCACTGAGCAGGAGTTTGCCTCCGGACATATTCCGGGCGCAGTGCTGCTTCCCAACGAGAGCATCGGCACGGAAGACCCCGATTGTCTTCCCGACAAGGACCAGCTGATTCTGGTCTACTGCCGCAGCGGAAACCGTTCCAAGCAGGCGTCGGATAAGCTGGCCCGGCTTGGCTACACCAACGTCGTCGAATTTGGCGGCATCAACAGCTGGCCCGGCGAGATCGAAACCGAATAGACCCGCGTGCAGCTGAAACGCCCTGTACAAAAAACCGTACAGGGCGTCGGACTATTCCGCCAGGCCCCGCAGCGCGATCTCATCCACGATCTCCACCGTTCCCCGGGAGAGCCGCACCAGCCCCTCTCCCTGAAAGTAACGCAGCATGCGCGTGACGACCTCGCGGGGATTGCCCATATGATTGCCGATGAGCTCATGGGTGATCTTGAGCGTGCGAGTTCCCTCAATCGCCGACTCTTCCAACAGGAAAGCGGCCAGACGCCTGTCAAAGCTCTTCCACAGGACCTGCTCGATAAGCCACATTACATCCGAAAACCGCGCCGCCATAACCTCGTTGGTAAAGTTGGACAGCGGCGCAGACTCCTCCATGACCTGCCGGTAGGTCTCGGCGGGAATCACCCACAGCTCGGCGTCCTTTTCCGCCTGAATGGTGATGTCAAACTGGATGGAGCGCATCATGCAGGAGGCGGAAAACAGGCACAGGTCGCGCTCAAAAAGCCTGTAAAGGGTGATCTCCCGCCCGTCCTCGGACAGCATGAAAGCTCTTAGCTGACCGCTTTTCACCAGCAGCAGTCCGGTGCAGTCCGCATCGCCCTGATGAATCACATCACCCCGGCGCACCCTGCGGCTGAACATGCTGCCGGACAGAGCCGCCTGCTGCTGCGGCGTAAGCCGCTCCCACACGGGAAAAAAGGATGAGAACGACACGCGAAGCCTCCTTGTTCCATCTGGCCGTAGTCCTTTCTATTATATAGGCAAAGAGGCGAAAAGACAATCGCGGCCGGATGGACGGCAGCAGGCGGCACCGAAGCGTTTCCCGTGCAACGACGTTACCGCTGATCGCTCACGGTGGCGCTGCTGTTGCTGCTTTCCAGTGCGGAAAGCGGGTCGTAGGGCGCGCCTGTCGCTGTGCCGGCAAGCAGCGCGATGTCCACCGCGTTTGCCGGCAGTCCCCAGGAATTTCCGGAGAACAGAAACGTCGCCCGATCCACCACATAGCCGCGGGTATTGTATGCGACGTTGTTCATGATTGTCCCGGTGGAGCCGGGGTTCAGATAGGCAGGCTGGCGCAGCGTGTGGAACACATTGTCCCGGACGAGCAGGTTGGTCGCGTCTCCCTGCGCCACAAAGCCCCGGTTGACCACCCAGGTCGAGGAATCGCCCGGCTGGTCCGGGCCGTAGATCTGACAGTTCAAAACCTGGTTTCCATCCCCGGCAAGCTGGATAAACGCGACGGGATAGGGGTTGTCGCTGGTCATGACGAGACTGTCGATCGTTTCATCGCCACCGTTGCATAAAAACGGCACCACCGGGGCCTCAAGCAGAATCACCGCACCGGCCCGTCCCCGGATGGTCAGGCCGGGCGTGCTGATCGCCAGCTGCTGTGAAATGGGATACGTTCCGCGCAACACGTGAATGACGCTGTCAGGCGGCGCTGCCGCCAGCGCCTGCTGGATGGTTTGGTACGGCGCTGCCTGGCTGCCGTCCCCGCCGGGCGCCGCATCCGCTTGGACAAACAGTTCATAGGGGTTCGCTCCAAGGTTTCCGGTTGCACCCGTGGGGCCTGTAGGCCCCGTGGCTCCGGTAGCTCCCGTAGCGCCGGTAGCCCCTGCGGTCCCGTCCGCCCCGGTTGCGCCCGCGGGACCTGTGGGGCCCGTGGCTCCAGCCATTCCCGCAGGACCTGTGGGGCCGGGAAGGCCGGCTTCTCCCGCAGGCCCCGTCGGACCGGTTGCGCCGGCAGCCCCGGTCGGACCGGTGGGACCGGGGAGGCCGGCCTCCCCCGTGGGACCCGTCGGACCGGTTGCGCCAGCAGCCCCGGTCGCGCCTGTCGGACCCGCGGGGCCGGGAAGTCCGGTCGCGCCCGTGGGGCCCGTGGGGCAGGCAGCCGGGCATATCTGCTGACATGGCACGCAGCAGCTCATGACACATCCCTTGCTGCAATGACAATACATCGATAAACCCTCCCAATCTGCGGCTTTCCCTGCTTATTTTATGTGCCGGGAGCTCCATGCGTTCCGCCCTGCCTCAAGCGCAACGGCTTTGCGAACCGATGGATGATTCTCTCAACGGGCGCTTGCCATTCGTCTAGCGTCAGGCAGCTTTCTCTCGCTCTCTGGGAGCGTTTTCCTGCCAAGCTCTATGAAAAAATCCCCGGGAAGGGCAGAGAATTTATGTCGCAGACCTACTTTGGAACCACTCATACGCTTTATCCCCGCTATTCTTCTTTTCTGTGGATGCCCAGGCGCTCAAAATAGCGCCGGTTCTGCTGTACCGCCTCGTCATCCGGACATAGCAGCGCGGCCTGTTCGTTGTAGGCGCATGCCACCTCCCGCTCACCCAGACGGTCATGGATGACGCAGAGCTGCAACAGTGGAATCCGCCCGGTATGATCCCGCTGAATGAACGCGCCTGACTTCTCGTTCTCCTTCGCCGACAACGCCGCCTCATACCAGAAGCGGGCGGCAGGCAGGTTGCCCGCCTTGAGGAACCGGTTTCCCAGCGCGCAGGCAATCATGGGGCGGGGCCGGTCCAGCGCCAGGCTGCGGCAGAGTGCGCGCATCGCTCCCCCCGTGTCGCCCAGGCGGTCCAGACTGTCCGCAAGCCCCGCGCAGGCCTCAATCCGGTTTTCAATCCAGGCTGTCTCGTCGTCAATCACGCTGTCCAGCTGGCGCGCCGCCTCCTCCACGCGACCGGCCGACACCAGTTCGCGGCCATAATAAAAGCGTTCCCGCGGATTGAACGAATGGCCCTGCGCCAGCAGCTTTTCATAGATGCGCAGGTTGCGTCCCGGCTCGCCGGAATGCAGCTTTTCATGTCTCACCACAAACTCCGCGTAGCCGATGCGTCCTCGCGGAGCAATGGCCTCATGCACCGCTCCCTCCCAACGAAAGCCCATCCCCGCGCGCAGAATCCGCTCCCGGTAATAGGTAAAAGTGGGCTTGCCGTGCGCGTCAAAGGCCACGTGATAAGGCGCCATGATCACGTCAAAGTCATCCAGGCGTTCCTGCTTGAAGCGCATCAGGATTCCGGCGTCCTCCACCACGTCATCGGCGTCCAGCCACATCAGAAAATCACGGCTCGCATGGGCAAAGGCTTCGTTGCGCGCGGCGGAGAAATCATCCTTCCAGGGGAAGTCATATACGTGCGGCGTATAGCGCAAGGCGATCTCGCGGGTTTCATCCCTTGATCCCGTGTCCACGATGATGATTTCATCCACCGCTTCCTTGACGCTGTCCAAACAGCGGGCAAGCGTTTCGCGTTCGTCCCGGACGATCATGCACAGGCTGATCTCTGCCATCCAATCCCTCACCTTCCACGTCGTTTACACATACGTTATGAAGGGGCAGAGCCATTCTGCCCACTTTATCAGAAAAAGGTGATTGCATGGCCATCTTCAACCCGCCATCCAAGAGGGCTTCGCAAAGCGGATTTGTTGCCTGCGGGCCAGACACGTTTGCGCGCTCGACCGCCTGTTCGGACGCCTCGTCGGCTTTCCGCCCGGTTGACCAGCCGCGCTTTCCGTGTTCCTCTTCTTGTTCTTCCTGCTCCTCGTGCTCTACCTCCTGTTGTCCTCCCAGGGTGATCTGTACCCCCGGTCCCACAGGGCCCACTGGCCCGACCGGTCCCACGGGCCCTTCCGGCGGCGAAACAGGTCCCACCGGCCCGACCGGCGCAACCGGTGCAACGGGCGCAACCGGCCTCGCCGGCGCGACCGGCGCAACGGGTCCGACGGGTCCCACCGGCCCCACGGGTGAAACCGGCCCTGCCGGAGGCGCAACCGGCGCGACGGGCGCTACCGGACCCACCGGCCCCACCGGCGCCACAGGCCTTGCGGGTACGGACGGTGCGACGGGCGCAACCGGTCCCACCGGCGCCACAGGTGCAGACGGCGCGACAGGCGCAACCGGTCCCACGGGGCCCACAGGTCCGACCGGTCCCACCGGCGCAGAAGGCGCTGCCGGTGCAGAAGGCCGCGCCGGTACGGATGGTGCGACCGGTGCGACCGGGCCGACAGGCGCCACTGGTCCGACGGGTGCCACTGGTCCGACGGGCGCAACCGGTGCAGAGGGCGCTGCCGGCGCCGAAGGCGCGACCGGCGCAACGGGTGCAACAGGCGCGACTGGCGCAACCGGCGAAACCGGGCCCACGGGGCCCACAGGTCCTACCGGCCCGACCGGCCCCACAGGAGCCACTGGCGGCACGGTTCTTTCCTCCAGCCTGATGGCCGAGAACGCGGCTCCGCAGCAGCTTGCCGCCGCGAATACGCCCATCTCGCTCGCGTCCCACACCATGCTCAAGGGCGACGCCATTGCCCGCACCTCCCGTCCCTCGGAAATCAACATCCTGACGCCGGGCCTGTACGAGATCTATTACCGCGGCGTCGCTCAGGCGACGGGTGAGGGCATCGTATTCCCCTACACCATCTCCTCCGTCGTGGTGCTCAACGGAATTCCTGTGGAAAACACGCGTGCCACGCGCACTGTTGCCAACGCCTCCCAGGCTGTTACGATGAGCCAGAGCACCGCAACGCTCATCCGCTCCACCGAAGTCGGCTCGTTTGTCGTGCGCAGCGAATCTCCCGGCGTCACCTGGAGCAACGTCGTCGTGATGGCCGCCAAGCTGACGGACGGCATCTGATCCCTTTTTTATCCGGCACAGCCTCACATAAGCAGGGGGCGGCCATTCTGGCCGCCCCTCAGATCACCCGCTTGCCGAACCGTTCTCCCCTGCGTTGTTTGCGCAAAAGAGGCGCCCCGCCGAGCAGAGCGCCTCTTTGCGTCTGAATTGGTTACAGGATATATTCCTTCTTGCTGGCGGGACGGCCCTTCATCTCCTCCGCCTTCTTGAGGTACTTTTCGTTCTGGTTGCCCAGCACCGCATAGCTGGCGATCTTGCTCTCCTCCACGCCCGGCTGGTTGAACGCATCGATATCCAGCAGCTCGCCCGCATAGGCGGTGGTCATCTCAAAGAAGAACAGCAGCTGACCGATGGTGTAGGCGTTGACCTCCGGGAGCACGATGGTCTGGTTCATGCGGCCGGAGCGGTAGAGGGCATACTCCGTGCCGCGGCGCTCGGCGTCGATGAGGGCGTTGAGCGTCTTGCCGCCCAGGAAGGCCACGTCGGGGAACTGCTCGCAGCCATGGGAGATCTCGGTGACGGTGCGGAACTGCCCCACCTTGAGGAAGGTGATGACCTTGTCGTAGGGGCCTTCGGTGTAGAGCTGGAGCTGACTGTGCTGATCGGTCACGCCCAGGGCCTTGGCCGGGGTCTGGCCCACGTTAACGGCCATGCCCTTGCGGGTCACGTTCTTGCCCAGGCTCTCGGCCCACAGCTGGCAGAACCAGTCCGCCATGTACTTGAGGCTGTCGGCATAGGGCATGACCACCTGTACGTTGGCGTCCATCTCCTGCATGGCGATGTATTGCAGCACCGCCTCCAGCAACGCGGGATTCTGCCACACGTCGTCGGTCTTGCAGCGCTCGTCCATGGCCGCCGCGCCCGCGAGCATTTCGCGGATATCAATGCCGCACACGGCGGCAGGCAGCAGGCCCACGGGGCACAACTCGCTGAAACGGCCGCCCACGCTTGCGGGGATATGGAACAGCTCAAAGCCGTTTTCCTTGGCCAGCTTGATCAGGTTGCCCTTTTCGCGGTCGGTGGTAGCGATGATGTGCTCGGCCCAGCCCTCGCCCACTTCCTTCTTGAGCAGCTCGGAGATGATGAGGTACTGGCTCATGGTCTCCGCCGTCGCGCCGGATTTGGTGATGACGTTGAAGCAGGTCTTTTTCACATCGATCACGTCCAGCAGCGCCGCCATGCGCTCGGGGTCGATGTTGTCCTCGACATAGAGACGGGGACCGCCGCGCTTTTCAGCGGGCAGCTCGTTGTAATGCAGGTGGTTGAGCGCCTGCTGGATGGCAATGGGGCCCAACGCGCTGCCGCCGATCCCCAGCACCACAAAGGCGTCAAACCGCTCACGCACGCTCTCCGCCACGCGCTCGATGTGGCTGACGATCTCCTCCTGGTCGTAGGGCAGCTGCATCCAGCCCAGCCAGCCGGTGCCGCGATTCTTCTCCACATTATGCTGTGCGGCGCTCGCCGCGTCCTTCAAGCCATCCACCTGGCAGGGATCGATGCCGTATTGAAAGCCGATGATGTCGCTCATCATGTGGTTGACGTCCAAAACGATAGGTTCATGAAGCATCTTGCCCATTTGTCTTCATCCTTTCCCAATTCATCTGGATTGTAAATACAGTATACCACAAAATGTACAACTTGGAAAAGAGCTTTTTCATCCTGTGCTTTTCCTGCGTACCGTCTTGCGAGAGGCGTACAAATTGTGGTATAATGTTGAAAATGTTTTGAAATTGGGGTGACGCTGCATGCAGACGGCTTTGCCGGCGCTGGCGGTAGCGATGCTGGTCGGATTCGCCATCGCCTTGATGGTTCGGGACAGGCGGCAGCAACAGCGGCTCCGGCTGCGCGTACAGAAGCTGTACGCCTCGCAGCTCTTTGAGGATATGCTTCCCCTGCTGCAGGCCTGCCGCAAGCGCCAGCTGGAGCAGGTGATCGTGGACAAGACCGGCGTGGTGATGCGCTATCTCCACTCTGCCGGTGGTGAATCCGCCTTTCTGATGCGTCCCAACGGCTACCGCTACCTCACGCACGAGCAGCAGGAGGCCCTGCGAACAGTGCTGGAGGAATGCCTGCCCAAGATCCGGGATTCGCAGCGCTACCACCTGACCCGCCAGCGCATCCGCCTGCTCAACGGGCAGGTGGAATACGCCTACCGCTACACCATTACCAACGCCTACAAGGCGCGCCTGGCCCGCGCGCCGTATTACGACGGCACGCTCCAGGCCCGCTCATGGTAACAGGCGGCCCGCCTTGATGGGCGTCTCCAGACGGCTTTCCACATACCGGCGCAGCATGTCAAAGAGCATGCCCGCGCCGGTATTTTTCTGCGGCATGAGGCCCTGGCGGATGGTCTGGCTCATCCAGGCGATCTGCTCGCGCGTGACGGGAAACGTGGCGCGGGAAGCGCAGGACGGACAGCACAGTCCGCCCGCGGCGATGTCCATGCGCCCGCCCTCGCTCACATCCAGCGGCGTGCGGCAGTGCGCGCAGCGGCTCAAACGCGGGCGGTAGCCCGTCGCATCGGCAAAAAGCAGCATGAATGCCGTGGTGGTTTCCAGCGCGTCCGCGTCGCTGTCATAGGCCAGGTAGTAGAGTCCCTTGAGCAACAGGGCGTACAGGTCCTCGGCGGCCTGGCCGGGCTGAACCGCCGCTGCGCACAGCCCGGCCATGTAGCTGGCGCAGGTCAGGCGGTAGGGATCCAGCCGGAGCGGATAAAAGGTATCCTCCAGCGCGCAGGAGGTCAGCACCGCGCGCTCGTTTTTCTGAAACAGCACGAACTCCCCGCTTACAAACAACTCGCTGGCGGGCATCAGCGGGCTCTTGGGCCGACGGCAGCCCCGCGAGAGCAGGTCCACCCGGCCCAGCCGGGGGCTGAGCAGCGTCAGCATGCGGTCGTGGTCGCGGTAGTTGGCAAAGCGCAGCACGATGCCGGGTGTGGCGACGGCGGGCATTCGGCTCCCTCCTTTCCAAGAGGTATGCAAAAACCCCCTCGCGCCATGCGGCAAATCGAGGGGGCGTAAAAGCGCGCGAAGCTCAGCCCTTCACAGTCTCCACCAGCTTGGTGAAAGCGGCGGGGT
>OLPA01003442.1_pt1 | contig 10770 bp, 9 predicted proteins | sample 1672811 | NCBI WGS metagenome assembly OLPA01 (sample SAMEA3136726, study PRJEB25190) | human gut metagenome | biome: human gut; feature: human-associated habitat; material: faeces | place: Austria | collected 2013
CATGCTGAAAGACGGCGGTATTCCGGGCATTGCTCCTATCCCCGCAGACTATGAGGAACAGGAGGAAACCGAGAATGAAGAATAAAATCCTTGCAAGCATTACCGCACTTTGCGCCGCCCTTGTCCTTGTGGGCGGCTTTTCCGTTACTGCCTACGCGCAGACCCCGACAGAGGAAACCGACGACAGCGGCGTAATCGTGGAAACCGAGCCGCAGCCCTTGACCCCGGAGGGCAACATGACCCTTGTGGACGACATCGACGGGGACGCTGCCGAGGATAAGCAGTTTATCGTCGTGAAAAGCAAAGGCGGCAACTATTTTTACATTATCGTTGACCGGGCAGCCGAGGGGGAAAATTCCGTCCACTTCCTAAATCAAGTAGACGAAAGCGACCTTATGGCGATTATCGGGGAGGAACAGACCGAGCAGCCCCCGGCTGTCTGCAACTGTACCGAGAAATGCAAGGCGGGCGAAGTAAACACCGCCTGCCCCGTCTGCTCTGTCAACATGGATAGCTGCACAGGCAAGGAAGCCGCGCCGGAGGAACCCGCCGAGCAGGAGCAGCCCCAGAACGGCATGGGCGGGCTTTTGATTTTCCTTGTTGTGGGCTTGCTTGGCGGCGGCGCAGCCCTCTACTACTTTAAGGTTATGAAATCAAAACAGAACGTAAAAGGCGGCACCGACCTTGACGAGTTCGATTTTGACGAATACGACGAGGACGAGCCGGAAGAAGCTGACAGCGCAGACACCGAACAGGAGGACGAGGAAGAATGAAACTTGTGATTTGTGAGAAACCCAGCGTCGGGACGGCGGTTGCCGCCGCCCTCGGCGTTACGGGCAGAAAAGACGGATATATCGAGGGGAACGGTTATGTTATCTCTTGGTGTATCGGGCATTTGGTAGGACTTGCGGAAGCTGCCGCCTATGGGGAACAGTACAGGAAATGGAGCTATGACAGCTTACCCATTCTGCCGCAGGAATGGCAGTACACCGTAGCTGCCGACAAGGGAAAGCAATTCAAAATCTTAAAAGACCTCATGCAGCGCAGCGACGTTTCGGAAGTCGTGAACGCCTGCGACGCAGGACGCGAGGGAGAATTGATTTTCCGCTTTGTCTATGAAATGGCGGGCTGCAAGAAGCCCTTTACCCGTCTTTGGATTTCCTCAATGGAAACGGGCGCAATCAAAAGCGGCTTTGACAACTTAAAAGACGGGCGCGGTTATGACGCCCTCTATCATTCCGCATTATGCAGGGCAAAGGCTGACTGGCTTATCGGGATTAACGCGACCCGCCTTTTCTCCTGCCTGTATGGAAAGACCTTGAACGTAGGGCGCGTCCAGACCCCAACTCTCAAAATGCTTGTAGACCGGGACGCTGCCATTATGAACTTCAAGAAAGAAACCTATTACCATGTGTGCCTTATGCTTCCTGGCGCGGAAGCGGCAAGCGCGAAGATCCGCGCCGCTGATGAAGCAAGCGAACTGAAAGCGGCCTGCGAAGCGTCGGCGGCTGTCTGTACTTCCTTGACCCGTGAAAAGAAAACCGTTGCACCCCCGAAGCTCTTTGACCTTACCAGTTTACAGCGGGAAGCAAACCGCATTTACGGGTACACCGCGAAGCAGACCCTTGACCTGGCGCAAGCCCTCTATGAAAAGAAGCTGCTTACTTATCCGAGAACGGACAGCGCATTTCTGACCGACGACATGGGAGAAACAGCGACGGGCATTATCAAGGTGCTTTGTGAGAAACTTTCCTTTATGGAGGGCGCGGACTTTTCGCCGGAGATTGCAAAGGTGCTGAACAGCAAAAAGGTATCAGACCACCATGCAATCATTCCCACTATGGAACTTGCAAAAACTGACCTTACTACGTTGCCGGAAAGTGAAAGAAATATCCTTATCCTTACCGGGGCGCGTCTGCTTATGGCGACCGCAGAGCCGCACGTTTACGAAGCGGTAACGGCGGTTTTCTCCTGCGCCGACCATGAATTTACGGCAAAGGGAAAGGCGGTAATCGCTGCCGGGTGGAAAGAGATTGAACGGCTTTACCGGGCGACCCTCAAAAAGAAGCCGGACAGCGACGACGAAAACGAACTTGTTTTAGATGTGCCGGACTTTACCGAGGGACAGACCTTTGAAAACCCTGCTGCAAAGGTTACGGAGCATGAAACGACGCCGCCGAAGCCCCACAATGAAGCGTCCTTACTTTCTGCTATGGAACGCGCCGGGAATGAGGACACCGACCCGGACGCAGAACGCCGGGGGCTTGGCACTCCCGCTACCCGTGCCGCCGTGATTGAAAAGCTGGTCAAATCCGGCTTTGTGCAGCGCAAGGGCAAACAGCTTATCCCAACCCAAAACGGCAACAACCTTGTTTGCGTTCTGCCCGACACGCTGACCTCACCGCAGCTTACCGCCGAATGGGAAAACGCTCTGACGCAGATTGCAAGGGGCGCAGCCGAGCCGGAGGACTTCATGCGGGGCATTGAAGAAATGGCGCGGGAGCTGGTGAAAGCCTATCCGTTTCTTTCTGAAAATCAAAAAGACCTGTTCAAAGAGGAAAAGACGGTGATCGGCAAATGCCCCCGCTGCGGCGGGAACGTCTGCGAGGGCAGAAAAAACTACTACTGCGAAAAGAAGGACTGCGCCTTTGTCATGTGGAAAAACGACCGTTTCTTTGAGGAACGCAAAACCGCCTTTACCCCGAAAATTGCCGCCGCGCTGCTTGCGGGCGGCAGGGCGAAGGTCAAAAGGCTGTATTCGCCGAAAACGGGTAAAACCTATGACGGAAGCATTGTTTTAGCCGATACGGGCGGGAAATACGTCAACTACCGTATCGAGCTTGCGAGGGACAAAGAACTTACACAGCAAGCATAGGAAAGGGGTACCCTTTCCGTAAAATCCCCGTTCTGACGCTACGCGCAGAATGGGGATTTTGCTTGTACCCTCACAGGCTATCGCCTGTTGGGGCAGACCCTTGGGAAGTTTCCCAAACCCTCTGTAACGATGAAAGGAGGTGTAAGCCACGCAGAACAAGCCGAAAGCAGAGCTGACCGCCGCCCTGATGCTTCTTGATACCCGCAGTATGTCATTTGATATGCGGGAAATCGACAACCGCCGCTTTATGTTCTCCCCGCAGGCGGGAGAGCTGATTTTAGGCAGACAGTATAGGGGCGGGCAGTTATACAAAAGCCATGCCGAGGAACACTTTGACAGCGGGGCGAAAGCCCCTTTCGACAGCTTTATCCGGGGCTGGATCGGCACAGGCAGGGACTACCCGGACGGTGTTATCCACTTCGCCCCGAATATTGGTACAGACAATATCACCGCCTTTGACAATGCGTTTTCCACCCTGCAAATGTTCAGCGAAAACGGCGCGGCGGGAGATACCGTCGTGCGCGGCTTTGGGCGCAAGTGGGAGCAGCCGCTAAAAGACATCATCACACCAACAAAAGAAAGGAGCAAAACCGTGAGCGAACAGGAAAAGAACTATTCCAGCTATGATTTTGACAGGCTGGAAGTAGCAAAAAAGCTGGTAATTGAGCGAAGCATCTATTTTGAAAGTGAGAAAGCGGATATTTCCGCGCTGACCGGGCTTTCTCTTACGGAGCTGACACGGCTGCGGCAGGAGAGCGCGGCGGCGGAGCAGGCTGTATTTGACAGGCTGAAAACGGAGGCAGCCGCATGGGAACAGCAGGCGGGCAACACCCGCTTTCTTGAAAAAGCCATCGAATATGTGCAGACGCCGCCCGTCAAGCACACATCCAACAAATGGGAGAAAACAGATTATGAATGGCAGCTCCGCAGCAACGCAGTCTATCAGATGCGCTATCATGTCTATGAAAACACCCGCTATGACAGACAGGCGCAAAAATCCGTGCCGTATTCATGGAGCCTGACATGGAGTGTCCGCACCAACGGACCGAACCATGGACAAAACTTAAAAATCGCCGGACAGGAGCGCAAGACCTTTTCAGACAAGGCGGCAATGGAAAAATACCTTGCCGGACGCATCAAGGCATACGACCGCCTGTTTACCGAGACTATGCCGCCCGTTCCGAAAGAATACGCGGAGCCGTTCAAGGTGAATGGGCTGCTGCTTCCGGGTTATGCCATTGAGGGCGAGCCGCCGCAGCACACCGCGCCCCAACAGGCAGCGCAGCCGACGCGCCCTGACCCGGAAAAGGTGGAGATGGATGCCGCCGCGATGCAGGCAGCGCCCCTTACTGTCGAGCCGCCGCAGCCGCAGCCCGTTATCCCTATTAACCTTACCGCAGAGAAGCCAGCCGAAAAGCTCAAGGAGATTACCGACCGTTTGGAGCAAGGCATTACGGAGCTGTTCGACAGCGAACGCTACAAAGAGTATCTGCGCGTCATGTCAAAGTTTCATAATTACAGCTTCAACAACACCCTCCTGATTGCCATGCAGAAGCCCGACGCTTCCCTTATCGCGGGCTTTACCGCTTGGAAAAACCAGTTTCAGCGCAACGTCAAAAAAGGCGAAAAAGGCATTAAGATTATCGCCCCGTCGCCGTTCAAAATCAAACAGGAAACGGAGAAAATCGACCCGCAGACCCAAAAGCCCGTGATCGGCAGGGACGGAAAGCCCGTCACCGAGGAAAAGGAGATCACTATACCCGCCTACAAGGTGGTGTCCGTTTTTGACGTGTCCCAAACCGAGGGAAAGGAATTGCCGGATATTGCCGTGGACGCGCTGACAGGCGATGTGGAACAGTACAGTGATTTTTTCGCAGCCCTTGAAAAGACCTCTCCCGTCCCCATCGGCTTTGAGAAAATCGAGGGCGGCGCACACGGCTATTATCACTTGGAGGACAAGCGCATCGCGCTTGACGAGGGTATGAGCGAGCTGCAAACGCTCAAAACCGCCATTCACGAAATTGCCCACGCAAAGCTGCACGATATTGACCTGAACGCGCCCAAAGACGAGCAGCAGCCCCGCGTAGACCGCCGCACCCGCGAGGTGGAAGCGGAAAGCGTCGCCTACACCGTTTGCCAGCATTACGGGCTTGATACGTCGGACTACTCTTTCGGCTATGTTGCCGGGTGGAGCAGCGGGCGGGAGCTTGCGGAGCTGAAAAACTCCCTTGAAACGATCCGCTCTGCCGCCGCAGACATCATCAACAGCATTGACGGGCATATCGCAGAGCTGCAAAAGCAGCACGAAGCCGAGAAAGCCGCGCCCGACCTTGCCGCCGCGCAGGAGCAGCAGACCGAAAAACCCCTTACGGACTTGCAGAAGAAAGCCGCCGCAATCGCAGAAAAATACGAGGCGCTTTCCACACAGGAGAAAATCGGAGTGATTGCGCAGGTGTTCGGCGGTACTGCGGGCAGGATTGAAACGTCGCCCTGCACGGGAAAATGGCGCAGTACAAGCGATATATCCATCCGCTTTGATAACGGCGCGTCCCTGTTTCTCGGCAACCGCCTTACGCCGAAAGCAAAGACCGCAGCGGTACAGCGGGAGCTTGTCAACGATACCCTGCTGCGGTACAACCCGGAGATCGTCAGCGCGACAAAGGAAGCAGCTCTCGCTTCCCTCATGGAGCGCGAAGCAAAGGACAATGCCATTGCCGCGCAGAAGGGCTTGAAGCCCTACACCCTGCTCAACGTCGAGTTCAACGACGGTGCGGACGGTCAAAGCAGCGGATATATGGGCTGGTACTATGTGACACTGGCGGTAGACGGAAACATCTGCTCCCATATCGAAACCGGGCTGAATTACGACATCGCGGATGGCAAGGTGAGTGCAGAACCCACGCGGGAGAAATACTTTGCGGCGGGCGCATTAAAAGATAGTGAAGTGGACTATGTTTTCAACAACGTCGGCTTTTCCTCTGCTTCCGGGCTGTATGCGCTACCCGTCAGCGATGCCGTTTTGCAACGTGCCGAAAAGACGCTTGCGGAGCGCACACAGGCGCAGGCGGCGCAGCGTACAGAAAAAGACGTGATTTATACCATGCACACCAATCCCCGCAGCGAAAGTCTTGCCGACCGCTCTTTCCTGCAAGCCTATGAACAGCAGCCGGACGGGAAAGCAATACCGGGCGACTTGCTGTTTGTCGGGACGCCGGAGAAATGCCGGGAGCTGTTGCAGAGCTTGAACGCCGGGGAGCTGACGCAAGGCGAGGTCAAGGCACTTTATGCAAAGGCGCAGGAGCCGGACAGGGACAGCTTTTCCATTTACCAGCTCAAACGCGGCGACGAAACGCGGGATTTGCGCTTTGAGCCTTACGACCGTCTGACCGCAGCGGGACACACGGTTGATCCGGCGAACTATGACCTGATCTATTCCGCGCCCCTTGCACCGGGTACGAGCCTTGAAGCTATTTTTACCCGCTTTAATATCGACCACCCGAAAGACTTTAAGGGACACAGCCTTTCCGTTTCCGATGTGGTGGTGCTGCATCAGAACGGGCAGGACACGGCGCATTACGTTGACAGCATCGGCTATCGACAGACGCCGGAGTTTTTGCAGCCGCAGAATTATCTAAAGCACGTTGAGGATATTGTGGAGCAAAACGACAACAATTTTGACGGTATCATCAACAACACGCCGCAGATGCCCACTGTCGGGGAATTGGAGCAGAAAGCAAAGGCGGGTGAGCCGATTTCCCTGATTGACCTTACGAAGGCCATCCATGCCGATAAGGAGCGCGGCAAAGAGGAAAAGCCCTCGATCCGGGCGCAGCTTCGGGCGGCAAAGGAGCAGACTGCCCAAAGAAAGGCGCAAAGGAGCAAGACGCAGGATTTGGAAAGGAGCTGACCCTATGAGCAAATTAAGCAAGTTTGAAGATATGGACGTGTTCGCTTCACTTCATGCGATTATGAAGCAGAATACAGGCTTTTATCAAAGCGATTTTGAGATTGACAAAGAGATAATCCAAAAGGCGGCGGCAAGCCCCGACCGTGAGGACAGGACGCTTTTGTGGCTTTCCCGCCCGTCCGGGACGCATTGTTTCCGGGAGCGCGATGTTTTCTTAAAGGACACTGCGCCCCACAATACATGGCGTTTCTATAAGGAGCAGACCCGCGACCATATTCTTGCCTATGCCGTAGAGCTGACCGGGATTGAGAACGGGAAAATCAAGGGCAATCTTTACGAGCTGGACTATTCGCAGCATTACGAGCGCGTCAAGGCAAAGGAGCTGCCCGCCGACAGGAATAGCCTTATCTATGAGTACGGGCGCGTCGAGCAACCCGCGAAGCAATGGTTTAACGGCAACGACCACCCGCAATACGGCAAGTTTGAACGTTTTGAAACGCAGCCCAACGACCCCGAAGCCTTGCGCGACCTCTTGCATGAGGAAAAGCGCAGCCGTGAGCAGCTTTCGCCGGGGGACTTCAAGGCGCATATCGCCGCCCTGCGCGACGGGCTGATTGAAGCCGAAGCGCGGCGCATTGTTGCCGACATGAAACGTCAGTACAGCCCCAACAGCCCGAACAAAACCCACTACATGACAGAGCTTGCCCCGGCGTTTATGATGATTGCGTCGAGCCGGGACGTTGACCGCCTTTTCTCCATGCTGCCTTATAAGACGCTGACCTTTTCCAAAATCGAGGGCAGGCACGGCATCTATGCGCTGATCGACAAGAACGAAAACCGCGACCGGGATATTCGCAAGCCCCGCCCCTCTATCCTGGCGCAGCTTGCCGCCGACAAGAAGAAAGCCGCTCCGAAGCGGGCGGCGAAAACAAAACATCACGAAATGGAGGTATGAGCATGAACCGATTTACCGTTGAGGAAACAAATCTTATCAGCATCTACATCGCCGATACGCGCAGGGAGCTTATCGGGGAAATGACGGGTGCGCTGCCCTATATGGACGGTGAAATGCGCGAGCTTGCCTTGCGTACCCTTGCGAAGCTCCGCGCTATGAGCGACGCCGACTTTGCCGTTCTCGCCGTATCTGCCGCCGACGAAGTATGAGCGGGCTGAAACGGATGACGCCGCAGCAGAGCCGCAAAGCGAACGCCCTTATCAAGAAAACCTGCTGCAACTGTATGGGCGGGAACTGCATTTTGCTGGACGATGGGGACGAGTGCGTTTGTCCGCAGCTCATTTCCTATTCGCTTCTTTGCAGATGGTTTCAAAACGCCGTACTTCCCGCCGACAAGCTGCTTTACGCGGAGATTTACCAAGCCGAGGACAGGCGGCGGTGCGCCGAGTGCGGCGTGGCGTTTGCGTCCACCTCAAACAGCGTCAAATACTGCCCGGACTGCCGCAAGCAGATTACCCGCAGGCAAGCCGCCGAGCGGATGCGGAAACGACGCGCCCGCGTTACGCAGTAGGCGCGAAAAAGCCCTTATGCCATGCCGCTTTTCAGACGCGATTTGAGCATGACAAGGGATTTATACCTAAACCCGCAAAAACAGTGTTCTACTGCGTAACAGGCACTTAAAGCAGCACCCACGAAAAGACGGGGCGCGGTGGCCATCATCGGCTGCCGCGCCCCGTTCTCTTTTTTTTGCTTATTCCTCGCTGATTTCTGCTACGCCGACCCTGCCGACGTTTAGAAGCCGATATATCGTCAGTGGGATATACCATGCCGCGACCGCAAGCCGCCATATCAGAATGACGCCGCCAATCAAGCCGCCCACAATAAAGTTGAGCGCAACGACGCCCACCGTGCCGGAAAGGTCGAAGCCGCGTGGGATAAGCCATACGAACATACGGCGTATGCCAAAGGGGATGCCGCAGCACAGCCACACATAAAAGTAGTTCGTTGCCCCGTCCTTTGTGAATACCAGTGCAGCCCAATAAAACAGCACTCCAGCAATCAGAACGGTCAAAACCGTTTTCTTAAAAAAGTCTTTCCAAATCTCACCTCGCGTCATAACCTCACCTCTGTTTCGTAAAAATATGGATAGCGTTCAGCAGTCCTACATTGGGATAGTTTCATCATACCATGCTTTTAGAGAGATTTCCACACAATCCGCATTTATCCGCGCACATTTTCCTTACCCCGCTCCGGCTCACTTTCGCGCCGCAAAATACTGTCGATGTTCCGCTTGATAACGTCGTACTCCTTGACCTGCTTTTTCAGCCTGCCATAGTCGGCGCACAGCGTTTCTTTCTGTTCTTGGAGCTTTGCATATTCTGCTTGCAGCGCGGCGACGTTGGGGAGCTTGCCGCCGACCAACGCGGGCTTGACCGCTTTTACAGCGGCTTCAAACAATATGATACTGCTCTCATGGGCGGCGCGGTATGCCGCCTTATCCTTTGCTCTGCGGTATGCGTCATACACGGGCTTTGTCTTTTGATACGTCGTAACATTCTTGATTAAGACCGCCATATCCGCAAGCCGCCGTTCGACGCCCTTTAATGCGTCTGCCGCCTGTTCGCTTGCCGCGTTCACCTCCGCGATTTTTGCGGAAAGCTCTGCATAGCTGTCAATCCTGTTTTCCGTGAGGAAGTTCAGCGTCCTCGCCGCCTGTTTGAGATTGTGGATTTTCGCCCAATGCTCATAGCCCCGGCTTTCCTGCGCCTTGATGCTGTTCTGAATGTCGATAACAAGGGAGATACCGCCGCGCTCCTGCTTCGGGGCTTTGGCGGCGCGGGTGCGCCTGCCCTTGATGCGCTCCGTTATGGCTTCCTCTGTATAATCCGCGCCGAGCGTTTTCAGACGGGTAAAGCGTTCCTGCCCCGGTGCGCGGCAAGATATGTATTTACCGGGCTTTATCTCATAGCCCGCAGCTTGCAGCAGCCGCAGAAAATCGGCAAAGTCTGATGCTTGCGGGATAAGCGCGTCAACGGCAATTTTCAGCTTGCCTTTCCAGCTTGTACCCGTCTTTTCCGCTTGGTACTCCGCATAGCTCTTTCCCTTGCTGCCCCTGCCGGGGACAACGACGGACAAGCCGTTTTCCCGGCACAGCCTGTCGCTGATGTTGCGTATGCCGTAATAGCTCCGCTTGTTGGAATTGTATTTGCGGTGGTCGATGAAATTGACCGCACAAAAAATCACATGGTTATGGATATGCCCCTTGTCTATGTGGGTAGTCAAAACATATTCGTATTGCCCCTTTGTTACCGCGTCGGCAAGCTGCCGACCTATCTCATGCGCCTTTTCATAGCTGACCTCCCCCGGCTCAAAGGATTGCATGAGGTGGTGGGCTAAATTGTTGCCCTTCTCCAACGCTTGCGACAGGGTATATGCAAACTCAATATCTGCCGTTTCATAGGAACAGCCGAACGAGGACACAAGCATTTTTTCTTCTGTCTTGGCGGGATTTTGGATATAGGCGAGGGCTTTGCTCAACGTGCTTTTAATAGGTTTAATCTTTGTAACCGCCATATCTCATTCAGCACCCCCTTTATCTCGTCTATATCCTCTTGATAGACGCTGCCCGTACTGTTCACGCGCCGCGCGATCTGATTGACGTTGACCCCGATCTTCTGTATCTCGGCGGTCATTGCCTTTATGTCGCTATGGTCTATCTGAATGATATATCCGTCGATTGCGATTTTCCGCAGATACGCGGCCATATTCCGTGTGGGTATCAGCTTCATTTTTTCAAGGATTAAATCGCGCTCGGCTTCCGTCACGCGAAACTTTAGCTGCACCGTCCTTTTCCGTCCGTCCATGTATTCACGCTCCTTTCTGCTGTTTGAGGGTTTGGGACGCTTCCCAAGGGTCTGCCCCAACAGGCGATAGCCTGTGAGGGTACAAGCAATTTTCAACCGACGCGCCGGAGCGCGGGAGGGCGAAAATACGGAAGTGGGTACCCGCTTCCTATGCTTGCTATGAAAGTTT
>OLPA01003445.1_pt1 | contig 10762 bp, 10 predicted proteins | sample 1672811 | NCBI WGS metagenome assembly OLPA01 (sample SAMEA3136726, study PRJEB25190) | human gut metagenome | biome: human gut; feature: human-associated habitat; material: faeces | place: Austria | collected 2013
ACCCGCAGCTTCGGCGAGCGCGTGGCGCGCAACATGCCCATCCAGGGCGCAGCCGCGGACATCATAAAGCTCGCCATGGTCAACGTCCGCCGCCGCCTGCGCGCCGAGGGCCTCGAGGCCCGGCTGCTCCTGCAGGTGCACGACGAGCTGATCGCAGAGTGCCCCGCCGCCGAGGCCGAGCGCGTCGCCGCGCTGCTGGAGGAGGAGATGGAGCGCGCCGTGCAGCTCTCGGTGCCGCTCATCGCAGAGGCGCACAGCGGACATTCCTGGGCGGAGGCGCATTGACATGGTGACTTTTGAAGAAGCCGCCGCCATGCTGGACGAGGCGGCCGACAGCCTTCCTGAGGAGATATTCGACAAGCTCAACGGCGGCGTGAACCTCCTGCCCGCACGGCGCACTGATGAGCACGGCCTGCTGGTCATGGGCATGTATTTCGTGGACCAGATGGGCCGGCACGTTGAGATATACTACGGATCGTTCAAGGAGCGCTTTGCCGCCGCGCCGCCGGAGCGCTGGAGGCGCGAGCTCACAAAGACGCTCAAGCACGAGCTGACCCACCACATCGAGAACCTGGCCTACGACCGCAGCCTTGAGCGCTGGGACGACGACCATGTGGCCTGGCTGCTCTCAGGGCTGGAGGACGAGCCTCTGGAGGCAGAGAGCGTGCTCTTTGTGGACGCGGACGGCTCGGGGCTCGCGGCCATAGCCGCGGCGATGTTCGCCCAGGCCGCGAAGGATGCAAACTGCCCGGAGCTGCGCGGCGCCGCCGCCTCAGCCGGCGAGTGCGTCTCAGAACCGGACGCCAAGGCCGTCAAAGCCGCCGGGAGATATGATATCGACATCTCGGGCACCGTGCCGCGCCACGTTGACCGCGAGCTGCTGGAGAGCTATGATGCCGCGCTCTGCATGACGGAGGAGCAGGGCGACGCCCTTGCCGCCCTATGGCCTGACCTGGACGAGCGAATCCTTTGCCTGGGCGAGACGGACATAAGGCCGCCCAGGTTTGCCACGCAGGGCGCCTGGAACCGCCTCGCGGACCGCCTGGCGGAGGAGATACGCTATCTCATAGACGAGCTGACGGGGGAGGACGAGGATGAAGATTCGTGACGCCGTACCCACCGACGTGCCCGGCATTGCCGCGCTCGAGCGCGAGTGCTTCTCTCTGCCCTGGTCGGAGGAGATAATCGCCTCTCAGCTCACGGGCGAGGGTAAGATCATGCTCGCGGCTGACGAGGACGGGATGCTCGCCGGGTATATGGGTCTGCAATACGTCCTGGACGAGGGTTACATCTCTAACGTCTGCACTGCGCCGGGTTTCCGCCGCCGAGGTGTGGCGGGCGCGCTGATAGATGAGATGGTAAGCCGCGCCCGAGCGCTAGGACTCTCATTTCTGAGCCTTGAGGTGCGCGTATCAAACGTCCCCGCCATAAGCCTCTACTCCGGCAGGGGCTTTGTGAACGTCGGCCTAAGGCCGGGATACTACGAAAAGCCAACAGAGGACGCGATGATAATGAACCTCGCCCTCGTGTGACGATATATAATAAGGAAGGTAGCAAATATGCTGATACTCGCTGTTGAATCCTCCTGCGACGAGACCGCTGTCGCTCTTGTCCGGGATGGCAGGGAGCTGGTCACGGACCAGGTGTTCTCCCAGGCCGACCTTCACGCCGTTTACGGAGGCGTGGTGCCGGAAATAGCCTCGCGCAGTCACGTTGAGGTCATATCCCTGCTCGCTGAGCGCGCCCTGCAGGTCGCTGGCCTGGAGCGCAAGGACATAGACGCCGTGGCCGTGACCTACGCTCCGGGGCTCATAGGCGCGCTGCTGGTGGGCGTGAACTTCGCCAAAGCCGCGGCGCTGGCGCTGGGCGTGCCGCTGATCCCGGTGCACCATGTGCGGGGCCACATCGCCGCCAACTATCTGGCCTTCCCGGAGCTGGAGCCGCCGTTTCTAGCGCTGGCCATCTCCGGCGGCAACACGCTGATCGTAGACGTGGCGGACTACACCGACATGAAGGTGCTGGGCGCTACCCGTGACGACGCGGCGGGCGAGTGCTTCGACAAGGCCGCTCGTGTGCTGGGTCTCCCCTACCCCGGCGGCAAACCCATGGATCAGCTGGCCCAGCAGTCGGCGGGCGGGGTGTATACCCTGCCCCGCGCCCATGTGGACGGTGCGCCGCTGGACATGAGCTTTTCGGGGCTGAAAACCGCCGTGGTGAATCTGGCCCACAACGCCCAGCAGAAGGGCGAGCCGCTGGACGAGCCCGCGCTGGCTCGGGACTTCACACAGGCCGTCAGCGACGAGCTGACGGAGCGGGCGGCTCTGGCACTGGAGCAGACGGGCCGCACCGTGCTGGTGGCGGCAGGCGGCGTGGCTGCCAACTCCATCATCCGCGCCGACCTGCAAAGGCTGTGCGAAAAGCGGGGCGTGAAGCTGTATCTCCCGCCGCTGAAATGGTGCGGCGACAACGGCGCCATGATCGGCGCGCAGGGCTACTATGAGTACATGTCCGGCGTCCGGGGCGACATGACCCTCAACGGCTACGCCACCATGGAGCTGGACGACGTGCGGTTCTGAGGGCGCGCCATGGACTATGCCATTATCGTGCAAAGACTTCATAGTGTACTGCGGTACTATCTGCTTCTCTTTGCCGCCGCGTGGTGCTTCTCGCTGCCTGCCGGACTTCATTTTATGAAAAAGCGGAAGTCTGCGCAGAAAAAGATTCGTCCGGACTCGCCTGTGAAGGCACTGGATAAAGTGCTCGCCGCACATCGGAGGCCGTCTTTGGGCCCGGTCGCAACTTTCGTTGCGCTGGCGCTGGCCACGCTGCTGTTCCTCGGCCCGCTCTGCGCCGACGCCATCGAAGGCTCGATCCTATCCTCTTGCTACACCTCCATCAACCGTGGTCTTGTGGCGGTGGAGATAGACGGCGAGGAGGTCCGTTTGATGATCCCATTGGGGTACGACACAAGCTCACTGCCGACCGGAACAACAAAGGGCCGGGTCTGGTATACCCAGCGCAGCCAATATCTGCTGGCATTTGTTCCGGAAGAAGGCGTACACGATGGAGAATAGGGTTCAGTTCAACGAAAGCATCAGCGCCTACATAAAGGGCAGCGAGACCGCGCGTACAATGCTCAGCATCTCTCTGATAATACTGATTCTCGGGATACTCTCCCATCGCGAAGCTTTCGCCGTGTTGTGCGTGGTATTTTTACTGCTGGGAGCGGGGGACACGCTTTTTCACCCGAGAAATGTCCGGATCACCGAGGAGCACATCGCCATTCGGTCCGGCTGGAAAACGTACCGCACACTGGATTGGAAGTCCATCACCTTTTATGGGGTGATGCAGCGGGATGGCACGGCGTATCTGTTCTTTACCTCAGTCCCCAGAGAGGAGATCTGGCGCTACATGCTGCGGTGCATCAGGCGGAAAAAGGGTAAGAAAGCGGTTGCTGTCTTACCGGTCGATGATGGCTCAGAGGAGCTGACCCGGCAGATGCTTCGCCAGTATCTCATGGATAAGGGAAAGCCAATGAATTTTCGGGTAGATCTTATTCCCATCAATGACTGTCCACCGGAAACGGTGCGGAAAGTTGCTCCCGCCATGTACCGGGATCGGTTTTACAGTCTTTGACCCTTCCGGAGAATATCGCATTTGATACGAAAAAGACAGGCGGTCGATCGACCGCCTGTCTTTTCCTATCGCTTTTGTTACAGTTCGCACTTGCCCCGCTTGAGGTACTGGCCCTTTACGTCGTTGACAACGCCGTTTTCTACAGCGGGCATGCCCCGCAGGTACACGGCGGCGATGCTGCCGGAGGTACGGAAGCCCTCGAAGGGGGTATAGTCGCAGCGGGACACCATGTCAGCGGCCCGGAGGGTATGGTTCACCGCCGGATCGTACACCACGATATCGGCATCCGCGCCGGGCGCGATGCAGCCCTTGCGGGGATAGAGGCCGTACAGCTTGGCGGGATTCTCGCTGAGGGCGCGGCAGAAGGTGGGCAGGTCGATGCGGCCCGCCGCCACGCCGGTGGTATACACCACCTCGCCACGGGTCTCCACGCCGGGAAGGCCGCCGGGAATGGTGGTAAAGTCCCCCTGTCCCGCCAGCTTCTGCTTGGTGGTAAAGGAGCAGTGGTCGGTGGACACGGTGTTGACCCGGCCCTCACGTAGGCCATCCCACAATACGTCCTGATCCGCCTTTTTGCGGATGGGAGGAGAACACACGAACTTGGCGGAGGACAGCCAGTCCCCCTCATAGTACACGCTGTCATCCAGCGCCAGATACTGGGGGCAGGTCTCGGAATACACCGTCTGGCCACGGTCACGGGCCTGATCGATCTCGCTGAGGGCCGCGGCGTTGGTGGTATGGACGATCACTACGGGAGCCTCCGCCGCCTGTGCGATCCGCAGGATGCGGCCCACGGCCTCGGCCTCCAGATAGTCGGGGCGGGTCTGAGGATGGCAGGAGACAGCATTCTCACCCTTGGCCTTCTTCTCCGCCACCAGCGCGTCGATAACGCCGCTGTTCTCGCAGTGGACGCCGCAGATGCCGCCCCGTGCCTTCAGCGCCTTCAGGGCGCGGTACAGGTCGCCGTCCGGCAGCATCATAGCGGGATAGGTCATATACATTTTAAAAGAGGTGATGCCGGCGGCAAACATGTCGTCCAGCTCGCCCTCAATGCCCGCGTTCCAGTCGTCGATGGTCATATGAAAGCCGTAGTCACAGTGGCAGTCCGCCGCCTTCTTGTGCCACAGCGCCAGACCGTAGGCCAGCGTCTCGCCCTTGTTGGGGCAGGCAAAGTCGATGACGGTGGTGGTGCCGCCGCGGAGGGCGGAACGGCTGCCGCTTTCAAAATCGTCGGCGGTGGTGGTGTTGCACACGTCCAGATCAAAGTGGGTGTGGGCGTCGATGAAGCCCGGCAGCAGCAGCTTGCCGGTCACGTCCACCACCTCCGCGTCAGGCGCGTCGATATGGGGCGCTACGGCCACGATCTTCTCGCCGTCCACCAGCACATCGGCCTCCACGACGGCGCTGCCACTGACCACGCGGCCGCCGGTAAAGAGTCGTTTCATAGGAAAGTACCTCCCTGTCGTTTCTTATTTCGTCCATTATAGCACCTGCCGCCCTGCGGTGGTACAAAAATTTTTGTTTTTCAAAAATTTTTCACTGAAAAAAGAGTGTATTCGGAAAATATCCTGTATAATAAAATGAGGAAAAATTTCGGCGCAGCGCGGAAAGGAGGTCAGGCCATGTTTTCCCAGACATTTCTGGATGAGCTGATCGCCCGCAACGACATCGTGGACGTGGTGGGCTCCTATGTGTCGCTGACACCCAAGGGCGGCAGCTATTGGGGCTGCTGTCCCTTCCACAATGAAAAAACGCCCTCCTTCCACGTTTTGCAGGACAAGCAGTTCTATCACTGCTTCGGCTGCAAGAAGGGCGGCGGCGTCATCAATTTCATCATGGAGATTGAGAACCTCTCCTACCCCGACGCCATCCGCTTTCTGGCCAAGCGGGTCAACATAGAGGTGCCGGAGGATCAGGAATCCGCTGACGCCGACCGGCTGCGCAAGCGGCTGCTGAACCTGAACCGGGACGCCGCACGCTGGTATTACGACGTGCTGCAGAGCCCCGACGGCGCGGCGGTGCGGGCGTATCTGGACAAGCGTGCCATTTCCCGGAAAATCGCCGTGCGTTTCGGCATGGGCGCGTCGCCGGACAACTGGGACGCGCTGCTGCGGGCCATGACCGCCAAGGGCTACACCAAGCAGGAGTTGCTGATGGCGGGACTGATCGTGGCCAACAAGAACGGCGGCTTTTACGACAAATTCCGCAACCGGCTGATGCTGCCGGTCATTGACGTGCGGGGCGACGTGGTGGGCTTCGGCAGCCGCGTCATCGACAAGTCCGAGCCAAAATACATGAACAGCACCGAAACGCCGGTATACAGCAAACGCCGGGTGCTGTACGGTCTGAATCTGGCGAAAAAGACGAAGCGCCCCAACATGATCCTGTGCGAGGGAAACCTTGACGTGGTGACGCTGCATCAGGCGGGCTTCGACAACGCGGTGGCCTCTATGGGCACGGCGCTGACCACCGAGCAGATCCGATTGCTGGGCCGGTACACCAAGGAGCTGGTGCTGTGCTACGACAACGACAACGCCGGTCAGCTGGCCACCCAGCGGGCGCTGGAGATGCTGAACAATACGGAGTTCACCGTTCGGGTGCTGAAGCTGCCCCGGCGGCTGGTGGACGGCGAGTATGTGAAGCAGGACGCCGACGATTTCATCAAGTTTCAGGGTGCGCCCGCCTTTGAGCGGCTGCTCAGCGGCAGCGAAAATGGCGTAGAGTTCCGCATGTCGCAGGTGGCCGCCAAGTACGACCTGCGCAGCGATCAGGGCTGCATCGACTACACCGCCGAGGTCAGTCAGGTACTCTCAGAGCTGGACAACGCCGTGGAGCGGGAGGTATACGCCAATCGGGCCGCCGAGGCCGCCGGTCTATCCCCCGACGCCATGCGGCAGGAGGTGGAGCGTGCCGCCCGCAAGCGGCGGTACAGTGACCGGAAAAAGCGGGAACGGCAGGAGCTGAACCCCGCCATGACCATGCAGCCCGCCGCGCGGGGCAGCCGCTATACCAATCTCCGCAGCGCCATGGCGGAGGAGGGCGTGATCCGGCTGCTGCATCTTGACCCCACGCTGTTCGGCGACGCGCCGCCATTGCGGCCGGAGGAATTTTCCTCGCCGCTGCTGGGCAAGATATATGGCGCCATGTGGCCCCGGCGGTATGACCGCACCGGACTTTCCGCCCTGACGGGCGAGCTGACGGGCGAGGAAATGAGCCATCTGACCACACTGCTGCAAAAGCCAGAATCCACGGCCAACGCACCGCAGGCGCTGGCGGACTACATACGGGTGATCCGGGAGGAGCAGGCCAAACGGGACGGCTCCGGCATCGATCCCCTGCTGCTGGCCATGGAAACATTCAAGGATAAAAAACGAAAAGATAAAAAATAAAACGGAGGAAAGCACACATGACGGACAAGACCTATACCCAAAAGGAGCTGGAGGAAATGGCCAACGCCCTGCTGGCGGAGGACGATAAGAAGGCGGACGCCAAGGCGGCCAGGCCCGCAGAAAAGGACGACGCCAAGAGCGCCGAGGACAAGAAGGAAAAGGGCAAGCTGGACGAAAAGGCCATCGCCTCCCTGCCCGCCGCCGCGCTGATCATGGCCAACGAAAAGCTGCGTGACATGCTGGCCAAGGGTAAGAAGAAGGGCAAGCTGGACGCCAACGAGGTCAGCGACGTGCTGGACGAGATGGACCTGGAGAGCGAGCAGATGGACCGCATCTACGACTCTCTGGAGGCGCTGGGCATCGAGGTAGGCACCGAGGACTTCCTGTCCAATATCGACGACGACATTGAGCCTCCCATGGAGGAGATCGCCGAGATTGAGGAAGAGGAGCTGGTGGACCCCAATACGCTGGTGGACAGCTTCAATATCGACGATCCCGTGCGCATGTATCTGAAGGAGATCGGCCGGGTGCCGCTGCTGAGCGCTGACGAGGAGGTGGTGCTGGCCACCGCCATGTCCGCCGGACGCGCCGCGCAGGAGCGCATCGACGAGGCCGCCGAAAATGAGGAGACCATCCCCGACGAGGAGATGGCACAGCTGAAAAAGGATATCAAGGAGGGCAACAAGGCCAAGCAGAAGCTGGCCGAGGCCAACCTCCGTCTGGTGGTATCCATCGCCAAGCGGTATGTGGGCCGCGGCATGCTGTTCCTGGATCTGATTCAGGAGGGCAATCTGGGCCTGATTAAGGCCGTGGAGAAGTTCGACTATACCAAGGGCTATAAGTTCTCCACCTACGCCACATGGTGGATCCGTCAGGCCATCACCCGCGCCATCGCCGATCAGGCCCGCACCATTCGTATTCCCGTACATATGGTGGAGACCATCAACAAGGTCATCCGGGTCAGCCGCCAGCTGCTGCAGCAGCTGGGCCACGATCCCACGCCGGAGGAGATCTCCGCCGAGATGGGCATGCCCGTGGACAAGGTACGGGAAATTCTGAAAATTGCGCAGGAGCCGGTGTCTCTGGAGACCCCCATCGGCGAGGAGGAGGACAGCCATCTGGGCGACTTCATCCCCGACGAGGGCGCGTCCGAGCCCAGCGAGGCCGCCAGCTTCACGCTGCTGAAGGAGCAGCTGGTGGATGTGCTGAGCACCCTGACGCCCCGTGAGGAGAAGGTGCTGAAGCTGCGCTTCGGCATCGAGGACGGCCGCACCCGCACGCTGGAGGAGGTCGGCAAGGAGTTCAACGTCACCCGTGAGCGCATCCGCCAGATTGAAGCCAAGGCCCTGCGCAAGCTGCGCCATCCCAGCCGCAGCAAGAAGCTGAAGGACTTTTTGAACTAAAGGAGCGTCTTCCATGATCCTTGATTTCAACGCCATGGCCGCCAACGCCGTGCCCCACTTCAAGGGCGGCGAGGGCGAGGCCATCGTCCGCAAGTTCGACGATCCCCGCATGGGCGCGGTGGTGCAGCTGACGCTGCCGGTAGGCTCCTCCATCGGCCTGCACACCCACACCGGCAACTGCGAGGTCATCTATGTGCTGTCCGGCAGCGGCCGGTGCATCGACGACGATGCGGAATATCCCATCACCGCCGGGATGTGCCACTACTGCCCCGAGGGTCACACCCACAGCATCGTCAACACCGGCGAAACGGAGCTGAAGCTGCTGGGCGTGCTGCCCATCGTCAAATAACGTTTTCCGATTTTACAGAGAGAAAGGAGTCCTGAATCATGCTGGACGCCACCTTGGGATACATTCTTTGCTGCCAGTCCCCCACCCTGTTTCTGGCGGCACTGTTGCTGCTGCTGTGCTATTTCACCCGCAAAAAGGCCCATCACGCCCGGTCTGTTCTTGACCTGATCCTGTGCATCCTGTGCGCCGCAGGCGGCGTGGTGCTGTATTTCCTCGGCATGGGGAAGGGCTACTTCTCCATCAAGGATTTCTATATGATCCGCACTCCGGCATGGATCGGCATGATCGCGGTGATCGCTGTCGCCGTATGGCTGGTCGTCCGCGGCTTCCTTGCCCTTAACCGCCGCCGGACGGCGGAAAAGGAGGCCAACCGCGCCGCCAATGCCGAGGCCCATCAGCGGGAAGAGGAGGCCAAGGCCGCCGCAAAGCAGCAGGCGGAGCAGGAAAAGACCGCCAACGCCGCCGCTGTGGCCCACATCAGCGAGGAGGTGGACAGTGCGCTGACACCGGCGGACACACCGGATGCCGCGCCTGCCATGCCTGATCCCGCAGAGCCCATCAGCCTGACGCTGGACGGCGGCGATCAGGCGTAAGCGTACCGACTTCACAAAGGCGTGTTGCCCTTATCGGGGCAACACGCCTTTCAGCTTGTCAAAAAAGGCTATGCTTTTTTGGCAAAATAAGAATCGCTCCGACCCGCGCTTTTCCTCCCATAAATGGGCGAAAAAACACTCTCTCCGCGCAAAGAATTTTTTGCCACGCACATGTCGCGGCAAAAAATGATCCAATCTGTTCGCCGCCATAGCGGGCGGCGAATTCTGCGAAGCTTTTGACAGTCTCAAAGATGTGTTGCTCTTATCGGGGCAACGCATCTTTGTTTTCTTCCTATAACAAGAACAACTACCATAAGGAGGCTATTCATATGCAAGACTCACCGGTCACGCTGCATATCCCCTATCCCAATGAAAAGCAGCAGCGGTTTCTGGAATGCCGCAAAAAGTACGTCGCCTTTGGCGGAGCGCGCGGCGGCGGCAAAAGCTGGGCCGTGCGCACCAAGGCCAAGCTGCTGGCCCTGCGCTATCCCGGCATCCGGCTGCTGATCGTGCGGCGCACCTATCAGGAGCTGGAGAGCAACCACATCCGCCAGCTGCGCGCCGAGCTCCACGGCGCGGCACAGTACAGGGCCACCGACCGCACCTTCACCTTTGCCAACGGCTCCACGCTGGAGTTTGGCTACTGCGCCAGCGACGGCGACATGGACCGCTATCAGGGCGCGGAGTACGACGTGATCTTTCTGGACGAATGTACCCAGCTGCGGGAGCAGTGGATGCGGCAGTTTGCCGCGTGTCTTCGCGGCGTCAACGACTTTCCCAAACGCATCTACTACACCTGCAACCCCGGCGGCCCCGGCCACAGCTACATCAAGCGTCTGTTCATCGACCGGCGGTTCGAGCCGGGCGAAAACCCCGACGACTATGAATTCATTCCCGCCCGGGTCACCGACAACAAGGCGCTGCTGGCGGCACAGCCGGAGTATCTCCGGCAGTTGGAGGCTCTGCCCCGGCGGCTGCGGCTGGCGTGGCTGGAGGGCAGATGGGACATCTTTCAAGGGCAGGTGTTCAGCGAATTCACCGACGATCCTGACCATTATGCCGACCGGCGGTTCACCCATGTGCTGCCTGCCTTCGATATCCCCAGAGAATGGCGGGTGTACCGCAGTTACGACTTCGGCTATGCCAAGCCCTTCTCCTGCGGCTGGTGGGCGGTGGATCACGACGGCGTGATCTACCGTATCCTTGAGCTGTACGGCTGCACCTCCACGCCCAACGAGGGCGTGCTGTGGACGCCGGACAGGCAGTTTTCGGAGATCCGCCGCATCGAGAGTGAGCATCCCTATCTCAGGGGCAGGGACATCTCCGGCGTGGCCGATCCGGCCATCTGGGACGCCAGCCGGGGCGAGAGCGTCTATGAAACAGCGCTGAAGC
>OLPA01003451.1_pt1 | contig 10754 bp, 7 predicted proteins | sample 1672811 | NCBI WGS metagenome assembly OLPA01 (sample SAMEA3136726, study PRJEB25190) | human gut metagenome | biome: human gut; feature: human-associated habitat; material: faeces | place: Austria | collected 2013
CAGACCACGAACGCAGTGAGTGGGCTGCCCGCAGGGCGAGCGAAGCGAGTCTATCCCCCCCTCACCGCCATATTTAAAGAAGAGCTCGTACGAAAGTACGAGTTTTTTTTCGCATTTTATCTGCCTGTACGGCAGTAAACGGTATAAAAATCGGGTTTTTCTTTCGGCTGGCTTTCTAAGCTGCCTGTACGGCAGTGAACTCAAATACTACACGTTTAGCCCGTTGTTAATAAAGCAAAACCATCTCATTTTCCTGCTACCACCCTTTTTTATCCTTACCTTCCCGCAGCACTAATTATCAACAACTTACCATCATCATCAAAAAAAGGGTCTGAACCTCCTCCACCCCATAAACAAAAAGTCCGTAACCTCTTTCGAGATTACGGACTTCACCAACCTACCTGACAATCAGATTAATGCGCTGCTTCCGCCTTGTGCTTTTGTGCACTCTGGAATCCGTAAGTCAGCTCATTTTTCTCTTTATCCAGCGCAACCGTCACCTGACCGCCGTCCACCAGCGAACCAAACAACAGTTCGTTGGCGAGCGGTTTTTTCAGGTTGTCCTGGATGACACGCGCCATCGGACGTGCGCCCATTGCCCGGTCGTAACCTTTCTCGGCCAGCCAGTTACGCGCTTCCTGGCTCACTTCCAGAGAAACACCTTTCTGATCCAACTGAACCTGCAACTCGACGATGAATTTATCCACTACCTGATGGATCACGTCGGTTGACAGATGATCGAACCAGATAATGTTGTCGAGACGGTTACGGAATTCCGGTGTAAAGATCTTCTTGATCTCTTCCATCGCATCGGTGCTGTTGTCCTGGTGGATAAGACCAATCGATTTACGCTCAGTTTCTCGTACCCCAGCGTTGGTGGTCATCACCAATACCACGTTACGGAAGTCCGCTTTGCGTCCGTTGTTATCGGTCAGCGTACCGTTGTCCATCACCTGCAACAGAATATTGAACACGTCCGGGTGCGCTTTCTCGATTTCGTCCAGCAGCAGCACCGCATGTGGATGCTTGATGACCGCATCAGTCAGCAAACCGCCCTGATCAAAACCAACGTATCCCGGAGGCGCACCAATCAGACGGCTGACGGTATGGCGTTCCATATACTCGGACATATCAAAGCGCAGAAGCTCAATGCCCAAAGCTTTCGAAAGCTGTACCGTCACCTCTGTTTTCCCGACCCCAGTAGGGCCGGCAAACAGGAACGAACCGACCGGTTTATGTTCGTGACCTAAACCTGCACGCGCCATCTTAATGGCTTCAGTCAGCGCCTCAATGGCTTTATCCTGACCGAAGACCAGCATTTTCAGGCGATCGCCGAGGTTTTTCAGGGTATCGCGGTCACTCTGAGAAACACTCTTCTCTGGAATGCGTGCAATACGGGCCACCACGGATTCAATATCCGCCACATTAACGGTTTTCTTGCGTTTGCTTACCGGCATCAGGCGTGCGCGAGCGCCCGCTTCGTCGATAACGTCAATGGCTTTATCCGGCAGATGACGATCGTTAATGTATTTCACCGCCAGCTCTACCGCTGCACGCACCGCTTTTGCGGTATAACGCACGTCGTGGTGCGCTTCATACTTCGGTTTCAGGCCATTGATGATTTGAACAGTTTCTTCGATCGACGGTTCAGTAATATCAATTTTCTGGAAGCGACGCGCCAGAGCACGGTCTTTCTCGAAAATGTTGCTGAACTCCTGATAGGTTGTCGAACCAATTACGCGAATTTTACCGCTGGAGAGCAACGGTTTGATTAGGTTAGCCGCATCGACCTGACCACCAGACGCTGCACCCGCACCGATAATGGTGTGGATCTCATCAATAAACAGGATGCTGTTAGTGTCCTGCTCCAGCTGCTTGAGCAACGCTTTAAAACGTTTTTCAAAGTCGCCGCGATATTTTGTGCCCGCTAACAGAGAACCGATATCGAGAGAGTAAATCGTACAGTCAGCCATCACTTCCGGCACATCGCCCTGAACAATTCGCCAGGCAAGACCTTCCGCAATCGCGGTTTTACCGACACCAGATTCCCCCACCAGCAGCGGGTTGTTTTTACGGCGACGGCAGAGAACCTGAATAGCACGCTCCAGCTCCTTCTCACGACCAATCAGTGGGTCGATTCCGCCCACGCGCGCAAGCTGATTCAGGTTCGTCGTGAAATTCTCCATACGTTCCTCCCCACCAGCTTGTTCTTCGCTGTTTGGCTGGCTGCCAGGATCAGAAGACTGTGTCGGCTCGTCTTTACGCGTGCCATGAGAGATAAAGTTCACCACATCGAGACGGCTGACTTCATGTTTACGCAACAGATATGCCGCCTGCGACTCCTGTTCGCTAAAGATAGCGACCAGAACGTTTGCACCGGTAACCTCATTGCGACCGGAGGACTGGACATGGAAGACCGCACGTTGCAGTACACGCTGAAAACTCAGCGTCGGCTGTGTGTCGCGCTCCTCTTCACTGGCAGGCAGAACGGGTGTGGTTTGTTCAATAAAGGCTTCCAGTTCCTGACGGAGCGCAACCAAATCCACAGAACACGCTTCCAGCGCCTCCCGGGCAGATGGGTTACTGAGCAGCGCCAGTAACAAGTGCTCGACGGTCATAAACTCATGACGGTGCTCGCGCGCTCTGGCGAAAGCCATATTTAAACTGAGTTCCAGTTCTTGATTGAGCATAGGCACCTCCCCCAATTTTTATGCCTGCATTCAGGCTTTTTCTAGCGTACACAGCAATGGATGCTCATTCTCCCTCGCGTACTTGTTCACCATCGCCACTTTGGTTTCTGCAACCTCGGCGGTAAAGACTCCGCAAATGGCCTTCCCCTGGTAGTGAACAGCGAGCATCAATTGCGTTGCACGTTCTACATCATAAGAAAAGAATTTTTGTAACACGTCAATAACAAACTCCATCGGAGTGTAATCATCATTGACTAATATCACTTTATACATAGATGGCGGTTTTAGCGCGTCGCGAACTTTTTCTTCCGCCAGTTGATCAAAGTCCAGCCAGTCGTTCGTTTTACCCATTGTCAGTTATCATCTTCGGTTACGGTTATCGGCAGAACGCCCTGCCGCTGACAAGAGCTTATTTGCCTGACCAATCTACTCCACATGATAGATAACTATCATCTATCGTTGGCATCAGCGACATCTGTCACATTCCTGTCAATAGCGTTAACTGCTTCAAATTTTTGATTCATACCTGCCCCCTGGCCCCTGTCAAATGCTTGACGGCTCGCCCTAATTCTCTAAATTGTATTTCTAGAGTTGGCGAGGTTTTGAACAGCCCCCTCTCTGACCCCGGTTTATTCCATCTTACTTGTATAAGATTTGCGAAGGATGTCGAAGCATGGAAAAGGGTACTGTTAAGTGGTTCAACAATGCCAAAGGGTTTGGTTTCATCTGCCCTGAAGGCGGCGGCGAAGATATTTTCGCTCATTATTCCACCATTCAGATGGATGGTTACAGAACGCTAAAAGCTGGACAATCCGTTCAGTTTGATGTCCACCAGGGGCCAAAAGGCAATCACGCCAGTGTTATTGTGCCCGTCGAAGTAGAAGCGGCAGTCGCATAGCTCTTCTGTCTCATTGTGTACATCCTAAAGGCAAAATGCCAGCCCGATCGGCTGGCATTTTTATCTCAAAAATTACTCTCGTGCCAGAGCATCTACTGGATCCAGTCGTGCCGCATTTCGTGCGGGTAACCAGCCAAATAAAATCCCGGTGACCGTCGAGCAGAGAAACGCCAGCAGCAGCGCCAACGGTGAAAAACCAATCTCCCAGCCGGGTAAGAAAAGCTGCAAGGTGAAAGCAATTAACAGTGACAGTGTTATTCCCAACGCGCCACCGACCAGGCAAACCAGTACGGCTTCGATCAAAAACTGTTGCAAAACATCGCTTGCTCGCGCACCTACAGCCATGCGAATGCCAATTTCCCGCGTCCGCTCGGTCACTGACACCAGCATAATATTCATTACACCAATACCGCCCACCACCAGCGAAATCACCGCCACCAGCGTCAGAAACAGTTGTAAAGTACGTGTGGTCTTTTCAACGGTTTTCAAGACGCCGTCCATGTTCCAGGTAAAGAAATCCTTCTTACCGTGGCGCAGTGAAAGTAAACGCGTGAGTTGCTGTTCCGCCTCGGCGCTGTCAAATCCTTCTTTCACCCTGACAGTAATGGAGTTCAGCCACGACTGGCCCATAACTCGCCCGGACATCGTGCTGTATGGCAGCCAGACACGCAGCACTTTACTGCTACCAAACATCGACTGTTTTTCTTCCGCCACACCAATGACTCTGGCGGGCATATTGCCGACCAGAATCACCTCGCCAACCACATCTGCTTTATGGGGGAAAAGCTGGCGGCGAGTATTACTGTCGAGCACCACCACCTGCGCACGACCGTTCAGCTGCTCCTGATTAAAGGTGTTCCCTTCACTGAAGGTCATGCCATAGACATTAAAATAATCGCCGCTCACGCCATTGGCACTGGCAGCAACATCAACATTGTTATAACGCAGGCGCAGGTTTTGCGAGACGGCAGGTGTGGCTGAGGCGACCCACGGTTGTTTTTGGATGGCGATTAAGTCGTCGTACTTCAGCGCCTGCTGATATTGCGGATCGTCATCGCCAAAATCTTTCCCGGGATAGACATCAATAGTATTCGTACCAATAGAACGAATATCCGCCAGCACCATTTGTTTGGCGGCGTCGCCCACCACGACAATTGAAACCACCGACGCAATACCGATAATAATCCCCAGCATGGTCAGTAAAGTACGCATTTTATTCGCTGCCAGCGCCCGCCATGCCATCGTCAGCGCTTCGTTAAAACCGCTGACAAATTGCCGCCAGCCAGAGGCCGTGTTGACAACAGGTTCCGTCCCGCCAGCAACATTCACTTTTTCAACGGCGGGAGGATTGCGCACAATTTCGCCGTCGCGAATTTCGATCACCCGCTCGGCCTGAGCAGCGACCTGCGGATCGTGGGTAACGATAATCACCGTATGCCCGCGATCGCGCAGCTGATGCAGGATCGCCATCACCTCTTCGCCAGAATGGCTGTCCAGTGCGCCGGTTGGTTCATCGGCAAGAATTACCTGACCGCCGTTCATCAATGCCCGCGCGATGCTGACGCGCTGTTGCTGCCCCCCCGAAAGCTGTGCCGGGTAATACTCTGTACGGTCTTCCAGCCCCAGTCGTTGCAGTAACTCCTGGGCGCGAAGCAGCCGCTGTTTCCGCTCAAGACCGGCATAGACGGCGGGTACTTCAACGTTCTGCTCGGCGGTTAAATGCGAAAGCAAATGGTAACGCTGGAAAATAAAGCCGAAATGCTCGCGGCGCAGTTGCGCCAGCGCATCGGCGTCCAGCGTGGCAACATCCTGACCGGCGACGCGATAGGTGCCGCTGGTGGCCTTATCCAGGCAGCCGAGAATATTCATCAGGGTCGATTTACCGGAACCCGAAGCGCCGACAATCGCCACCATCTCACCAGCATAAATATCGAGGGTGATGCCCTTCAGCACCTCAACCTGCTCATCACCGGCAGGATAGCTGCGACGAATATCCTTTAATTCGAGCAAGGGCGTCATTGTGCAGCTCCTGGTTTGGCCTCACCAATCACCACTTCATCGCCCGCTTCCAGCCCTTTGACAATCTCAACATCGGTATCGTTACGTGCGCCAATCGTCACTTCACGCTCGCGTGTTTCACCATTACGCAACAATTTGACTTTATAACGATTATCGCCAACCGGATCGCCTAACGCCGACAGAGGGATCGTCAGCACATTTTTCACATCGGTGAGCTGAATATGCACTTGCGCGGTCATATCCAGCCGCAGCAAACCATTGGGGTTGGGGACTTCAAAACGGGCGTAATAGAAAATAGCGTCGTTAACCTTTTCCGGCGTCGGTAGCACATCCTTGATTTGCCCCTCGTAGCGCGTCAGCGGATCGCCAAGCACCGTAAACCAGGCTTTTTGCCCCGGCTTCAGGTGGATTACATCCGCTTCAGAAACCTGCGCTTTTACCAGCATGGTGCTCATATCTGCCAGCGTCAGAATGTTCGGTGCTTGTTGTGCGGCAATCACCGTCTGGCCTTGCAGAGTGGTGATTTGCGTGACTTCCCCGGCCATCGGGGCAACGATGCGGGTGTAATCGAGATTGGTTTTAGCCGTATCGAGAGAGGCCTGATTGCGCTTGATTTGCGCGTCAATGGTGCCAATTTGCGCCTGTTTCACAGCCATCTCCGTCGCGGCGGTATCAAGATCCTGCTGTGAAACCGCTTGCGTTTGTGCAAGACGTTGCTGACGGGAATACGTCACCCGCGCCAGTTTCAGCTCCGCTTCCGCCTGCTGCCGCTGCGCGCGTAGCTCCATCAGCGTTGCTTCCACCTCCTTAATCTGGTTTTCAGCCTGTTCAGGATCAATAACCCCTAAAAGCTGGTCTTTTTTTACTTTATCGCCAATCGCCACCGACAGCGTTTTCAACTGACCGCTGACCTGCGCGCCCACATCAACCTTACGCAGCGCGTCCAGCTTTCCGGTCGCCAGCACGCTTTGCTGTAAATCACCGGGGCGCACAATCAGCGTCTGATAAGTCGGCACGGGTGCGTTAAGAATTCTCCATAACGTAATCAGCCCGGCAATGACTATCACCAGCGCAATAACGTAACGCTTCTTCACGGTTTTCCGCTTTTTCATAAATATTCTGAATACTCCATATGCCAATCCGGGTCATTAACTTCAACGAAATATCAACAAAACCCTAAAATTTACGTTAGTAATCACACTATTGATGTTTGGTTAAGATACGCAATGGTGAAATCGACGTCATGTATAACCATTGATTTCATGAATATGTCGCAGCTAACTGAACGGACCTTTACGCCATCTGAATCTCTCAGCAGCCTGTCACTTTTTCTTAGTCTGGCACGTGGACAGTGTCGGCCGGGTAAATTCTGGCATCGCCGTAGTTTTCGCCAGAAATTTTTGCTGCGCTCGTTGATTATGCCGCGTTTAAGCGTTGAGTGGATGAACGAACTTTCCCACTGGCCTAATCTCAATGTGTTGTTAACGCGCCAGCCGCGACTGCCTGTGCGTCTGCATCGCCCTTACCTTGCGGCGAATCTTAGCCGTAAGCAATTGCTGGAGGCGTTACGTTACCATTATGCGTTACTCCGCGGGTGTATGTCGGCGGAAGAATTCAGCTTATATTTGAATACCCCCGGGCTGCAACTGGCGAAGCTGGAAGGCAAAAACGGCGAGCAGTTCACGCTTGAGCTGACCATGATGATCTCAATGGATAAAGAAGGTGACAGCACAATCCTGTTCCGCAACAGCGAAGGTATTCCTCTGGCAGAGATCACGTTTACCCTGTGTGAATATCAGGGGAAAAGAACAATGTTTATTGGCGGACTGCAAGGCGCAAAATGGGAAATTCCACATCAGGAAATCCAGAATGCGACGAAAGCCTGCCACGGGCTATTTCCCAAACGCCTCGTGATGGAAGCGGCCTGTCTGTTTGCCCAACGTTTGCAGGTAGAGCAGATTATTGCCGTCAGCAATGAAACGCATATTTACCGCAGCCTGCGTTATCGCGATAAAGAAGGCAAGATCCATGCCGATTACAACGCTTTCTGGGAGTCGGTTGGCGGCGTATGTGATGCTGAACGCCATTACCGCCTTCCGGCACAGATAGCACGAAAAGAGATTGCCGAAATCGCCAGTAAAAAACGGGCTGAATACCGTCGGCGCTATGAGATGCTCGACGCTATTCAGCCACAAATGGCCACGATGTTTCGCGGTTAATCCGCGCGACCGCGCGCCAGCCACAGCACGCGTGAGAACATTTTTTTCAGCAGCGTCGGTACGGAATCCACACCACGACGTCCTGCCTCCATTGCCACTTCAATGGCAAGATCGGGTTTGGAAGAGCGATGGATCGCTTTCGAGATAATTTTGCGCAGATTCATCGGTACATTTTCCGGGATTTGCGCCACGCGGTGGAACACATCGGAAAATCCCTGGCGATACATAAAATGTTCCATATCCAGCGCCGGTAACGCCGTTAAATGTTCTCGTTCGGCTTCCCGATCGTTATTCAACAGGCTGCGTACCGTAGCGGCATATTTCTTCCCTGCTTCATCGCCATCGACCAGTACATGCCATTCAATCCCCATTCGCCGGGCAAATTTAACCAGTGGCTTTAGCCCGGACTGGGCAAACTCAATGACCTTGATCCCTTCGGCATCAAAATGATGTCCGCACTGACGCGCCAGTTCATTGATAACCCAGGTTTCCGTTTCCCCTTCCACCAGCAGCCAGCAGCGTGCAAACAGCGATGACGGACGGTTAAAACGAATGTGAAAGGATATGCGTCGGCTATCTTCGGTACTCAAGCCACTCGGCCCCAGACGCCAGGCGGCAACGCGCGAGGACTCACGTACCAGTCGGCAAACATGCTCTACCGGCGTTAACGAAAGCAACTCACCCGAGTTGGTGGTGGCAATGCGCTGCAATGGCAGAAGATTCAACAGATGCCAGGCAACTGAAAGCATAATGGGGTGTAAACGGGTTTCTGGATCTTCGATCAGCAACAATGGACGGGCGTCTTTATCCAGTCGCAATGTGCCTTTTGCCTGCAACAAAGTAGCAAACAGGCCGAGCAAAATAACCCGATACGAGCGCCCACCAGGTCGGTCAATCATCCGGTTGATGATATCCAGATAGCGCCAGCTTCGTTGCTCATTGCTGGCTCGCCGCCGCATTAAACGATATCGCGCCTGTCCGGCCCCCTGCTCAGAGAAATAATGCTCAAGCAGCTGTACCATTGCGGAAAGTCCCTGACGAATCTGCCCATCAGAGAGATTTTGCGGATGTGAGGATAACTCACGGGCGAGGAAATCGAGCTGGCGCGCGGTGACTTCCACATTGGGGACATTTGGCACCGTGCCGTTACGAATACGGCGCATAAAACGGGCATCACGCAAGCGCAGCACCGGCATTAAACGCACCAGATGGCGTGCCTGATCGTTAATATCCTCGACATCAATCGGATGTCCGTCTTTATCGAGAAAACTGCGCAGTGTCATCACGCTGCCGTCTTCCGCACTCTCCCCTTCCAGACGATAAAAAATACGGTGATAGCCATCGGTGCATGGCGTCCAGCACGCTTCCAGCGGCCGATAGCGGCGAACCCGATGTCGGCCTGGCAGCGATTCGCGGAAGGTCAAAATAATATGCAGATGATGTTCTCGCCCGTTGATATCTCCCGGCGGGAACCAGAAATCGTCGCGCTCAAAATGGTAGAGATCTGATTCTGGCGATAGCAGCAGGGTTAAGGCGTCCAGCAAGCTGGATTTACCCCACGCGTTCTCCCCAATCAGGACGTTGTTTTGTTCCAGCATCAACGACAAACGGTTGATACCGCGAAAACCCACAATTTCAACGCGCTCAAGAATCATATCCCCTCCAGAAATATGTGACTTATCCTTTACGCTGGCAGTATAACGGGAAAGGCCATGCTAATACGTGATGACATCACATTTAAGCATGGCAAATGTCTGAAAAATGAGCGAATAATCGCGTTATACTCCCTCTTGCTGATAAGCCTGCAAAAACAACAAAATCAAATAATTAGCATGATAAATTATTTTTTATTACGCCTAAAGGATTAAATCTTTCGCTTGCACTACACTGTCAATCAGACAAATGACTATATGGGGCAACCCGCTGTTGCCCTAAATCAAATTTACTGGATTTATTTATCTGGCGAATGATTTGCCTTCGTTTTTAAAATAGCCGCGCATTATTTCCGTCGTCACTTTTTTACGACGACCCTATAAAACGACCATATTTTTCACAGGGTCAATTTTTAATTGAGGTGGATATGTTCAGAAAATTAGCAGCTGAATGTTTTGGTACTTTCTGGCTTGTTTTTGGTGGCTGTGGTAGTGCCGTACTGGCCGCAGGCTTCCCGGAATTAGGCATTGGTTTTGCCGGCGTGGCGTTGGCGTTCGGTCTGACCGTTCTGACGATGGCCTTTGCTGTTGGTCACATTTCTGGTGGTCATTTTAACCCGGCGGTCACTATTGGTTTATGGGCTGGCGGACGTTTTCCGGCAAAAGAAGTCGTTGGCTACGTAATTGCCCAGGTTGTCGGCGGTATTGTTGCAGCCGACATGCGCAATGACGGTCAGCTTGTTGCGGCGGCGCTGCTGTATTTAATTGCCAGTGGTAAAACGGGTTTTGACGCGGCAGCCAGCGGTTTTGCTTCTAACGGTTATGGCGAGCATTCACCAGGCGGTTATTCCATGCTTTCCGCGCTGGTAGTTGAACTGGTATTGAGTGCAGGTTTCCTGCTGGTGATCCACGGCGCAACCGACAAATTCGCTCCTGCTGGTTTTGCGCCGATCGCTATTGGTCTGGCCTTAACCCTGATTCACTTAATCAGTATTCCGGTGACTAACACTTCTGTTAACCCGGCGCGCAGCACCGCGGTTGCTATCTTCCAGGGCGGCTGGGCATTAGAACAACTGTGGTTCTTCTGGGTGGTGCCAATTGTCGGCGGTATTATCGGTGGTCTGATTTACCGGACCCTGCTGGAAAAACGCGATTAATTAGCATTGGCATGTTGTCTGCCCTGGTGGTTTTATCTTCGACGTTACAAACCGCACGGGTGTTGGTGGCGTCAAAATCGCCGAGGCGTTCCCCGAAGGCCGGGGGGCAGGGAGCGGCG
>OLPA01003455.1_pt1 | contig 10747 bp, 9 predicted proteins | sample 1672811 | NCBI WGS metagenome assembly OLPA01 (sample SAMEA3136726, study PRJEB25190) | human gut metagenome | biome: human gut; feature: human-associated habitat; material: faeces | place: Austria | collected 2013
TGGATTACATCGAGCGCGTCAAGACCCAGCAGCGCAACTGGATCGGCCGCTCCACAGGTGCCGAGATCACGTTCAAGACCAACGTCGGTGACGACATCACCGTCTATACCACCCGTGCTGATACGCTCTTCGGCACGACGTACATGGTCATCTCGCCGGAGCACCCGTTGCTCAAGCAGTGGCAGCCGCACATCGCCAACTGGGACGCCGTCGCTGCTTATCAGGAAGAGGCTGCGCACAAGTCCGATTTTGAGCGCGGCGAGCTCAACAAGGAAAAGACCGGCGTCCGTCTTGAGGGCATCGAGGTCATGAATCCCGTGACGCACAAGGCACTGCCCATGTTCGTCTCGGACTACGTTCTCATGGGCTACGGCACCGGCATCGTCATGGGCGTTCCGGGCCACGACCAGCGCGACTGGGAGTTCGCCACGAAGTTCGGCCTGCCGATCGTCGAGGTCGTCGCCGGCGGCGACGTGACGAAGGAAGCCTTCGTCGCCAAGGACGACAGCGCCGTCATGGTCAACTCCGGCTTCCTCAACGGCATGACCGTCAAAGAAGCCATCCCCGCCATGAAGAAGTACGTCGTGGAGCAGGGCATCGGCAAGGAAAAGGTCAACTACAAGCTGCGCGACTGGGTCTTCAGCCGCCAGCGTTACTGGGGCGAGCCGATCCCGCTCGTCAACTGCCCGAAGTGCGGCTGGGTGCCGATCCCGGAGGATCAGCTCCCGCTCGTGCTCCCGCAGGTGGACAGCTATGAGCCCACCGACGACGGCGAGAGCCCGCTGAGCAAGATGACCGACTGGGTCAACACCACCTGTCCGCAGTGCGGCGGCCCCGCCAAGCGCGAGACCGATACCATGCCGCAGTGGGCCGGCTCGAGCTGGTACTTCCTGCGCTATATGGATCCGCACAATGACAAAGCGCTCGCCTCCAAGGAGGCACTGGACTACTGGAGCCCGGTCGACTGGTACAACGGCGGCATGGAGCACACCACGCTCCACCTGCTCTACAGCCGCTTCTGGCACAAGTTTTTGTATGACATCGGCGTCGTGCCGACCAAGGAGCCGTATCAGAAGCGCACAAGCCACGGCATGATCCTCGGCGAGGGCGGCGAGAAGATGTCCAAGTCCCGCGGCAACGTCGTCAACCCCAACGACATCGTCGACCAGTACGGCGCGGACACCATGCGTCTGCACATCATGTTCATCGGCGACTTTGAGAAGGCTGTCACCTGGTCCAACGAGGCCGTCAAGGGCTCGAAGCGCTTCCTCGACCGCGTCTGGAACCTGGCCGAGAGCTGCGCGGACGATCTGGCCATTTCGGACAAGAATGAGGCGATCATCCATAAGACCATCAAGAAGGTCACGGAGGACATTGACGAGCTGAAGATGAATACTGCCATCGCGTCCATGATGACCATGGCTAACGAGTTTGCCGCCAACGGTTGCACGAAGGGCGACATGGAGCAGCTGCTGCTCCTGCTCAGCCCGTTTGCACCGCATATCGTCGAGGAGCTCTGGGAGCGGCTGGGCTTTGCCGCCAAATACGGCAGGATGTGCTGCCAGTGCGACTGGCCGAGCTATGATGAGGCCAAGACGGTCGAAACGACCGTCACCATGGCTGTGCAGGTGCTCGGCAAGCTCAAAGGCACCGTCACCGTGGCCAAGGACAGCGACCAGCAGGCCGTCGTCGATGCGGCGCTGCAGCTCGATAAGGTCCAGCGCCAGATGGAAGGTATGCAGATCGTGAAGGTCATCCACGTCCCGAACAAACTCGTCAACCTGATTTTGAAGCCGAAGGCCTAACTTCATCTTGACATCTGCGATCATTGCAATTATAATATTAACGCTAAAGCCATGCATGATGGCCCTTGAAGCGCCGCAAGGCGTATTTGGAGGGAGGGAATAAAATGTCTGAAATCTACGTCAAGGAGAATGAGTCTCTGGACAACGCGCTCAAGAGATTTAAGCGCAGCTGTGCCAAGGCTGGCGTCATGTCTGATCTGCGCCGCAAGGAGTACTACCAGAGCCCCAGCGTTCGTCGCCGCAAAAAGTCGGAGGCTGCACGCAAGAACAAGAATAAGCGTTACTACTAATGCAACCAAAAAATCCTGCATCCGAGGATGCAGGATTTTTCTTTGCGCTTTTTCAGTCTTGCTGTGCATACACCGGCAGGTCTACATACGTCGGAGTATGCGCCAGTTCCGGGATCAGCACATCAACGGCGTCCGTCATGCGCAGCTTGAGCGTGGAGGTGTTGATACACGGGTGGCAGCAGAGGTACGCATCCTTCAGCAGGTCGCGGTCGATGAGCAGGCGCACACGCCCGTCATGGTCATTCATCAGCCCCAGCACGCTCACGGAGCCGGGCGTGATGTCCAGCAGCTCGAGCATATGCTCCGGCGCTGCGAATGACAGCCGCGCACTGCCGATCTGGTGCGAGAGATCCTTCGTGCGAAACGGCTTGTGCCCCGGCATCAGCAGCAGGTAAAATGCCGTCTGCTGCCGGTTCGTGAGAAAGAGATTCTTGCAGATCCCGGCACCGAGCACGTCCTCCACGGCGGCGCAGGCCTCGATCGTGTCGGCAGCGTCGTGATCGGCCCGGTCATAGGTGAGGCCCAGCCGGTCGAGCAGGTCATAGCAGCGCAGCTCCTTGTCCAGCCGCTGCCCGCTTGCTGGGCGGCCGTGATATAAATTCTGGTCAACATACATGGCGGTAACTCCTTAAAAATCGGTCTGCCGCCATTATAGCGGCTTTGGCGTGTGGGTTCAAGTCCCGCATGTCCGGTTGACAGGGCGGTGTGAAACGGGTACAATATACACTGTGAAACTGTGCAGAAAGGAACGTCCCATGGCATATCAGCTCATCGCCGTCGATATGGACGGCACATTGCTCAATTCCAATAAGGAGATCACACCGCGCACGGAGGCTGCCGTTACCGCTGCACTCGCGCGCGGGTATCACGTCGTCATGACGACCGGCCGCTGCTACCGGCAGATCGTGCCGTACATGGCGCAGTTTCCGGCCATGCGCTATGCTATCACGTCCAGCGGTGCCGCCGTGGCTGACTGCGCGCAGGATCGGATCATTTCGGCGCAGGACCTCCCGGCAGATGTCGCGGCGGAGCTTGTCCGCGCGTTCGAGGGGCTCGACGGCTTCCCGATCATCTTCTCCAATGGCGAGGCACTCTATCGCCCGGAGCTTCTGAATGATCCGCAGCGCTTTGGCATGGATGCCTATGTGGACAATTTCAAATCCCACTGTACGGCCTGTGAGACGATGGAGCAGCGCTTTCTCGCTGCGCCCTATCCGGTGGAGAAGCTGGACTTTTATTTCGTTGATTCTGCCGAGCGCGCCAGGTTTCTCGCGCGCGTGCAGGATGTGCACGCCTGGGTCGTCCCGTGCGAGAGCGCGGGCGTGGAGGTCAACGCCATCGGCGTCGATAAGGGGAGCGGTCTGCAGGCGCTGTGCCGCTGTCTGAACATCCCCATCAGCGCCACGATCGCCATCGGCGATTCGGAAAACGACCGCCCGCTCCTGCGGGATGCCGGTCTGCCGCTCGCGATGGGCAACGCCATCGCGGACGTGAAGGACGCGGCACGGTACGTCATGCCCGACTGTGACCATGACGGTGTGGCCGAGGCGATTGAGCGCTTTCTGCTTGCGCAAAGTTGACCGGGCGCGCGAAGCGTTGTATGATAAAAACACCCCATTTGCGGGGCAGTGTAACAGGAGGCAGTGTCCATGGACAACATTCAGCAGCTGAAACAGTGGATCGACGGTAGCGACCGGATCGTGTTTTTCGGCGGTGCCGGCGTCTCGACCGAGAGCGGCATCCCGGATTTCCGCAGTGTGGACGGCCTGTATAACCAGAAATATGATTATCCGCCCGAGACGATCCTGAGCCACTCCTTCTTCATGGCGCATCCGGAGGAGTACTACAAATTCCACCGTGACAAGCTCGTCGTTGACGGGGCCAGGCCCAACCGCGCCCACCTGCGCCTGGCGGAGCTGGAGCGCGAGGGCAAGCTGCAGGCGGTCATCACGCAGAATATCGACGGTCTGCATCAGGCGGCCGGGAGCAAAAATGTGCTCGAGCTGCATGGCAGCATCCACCGCTGCTACTGCATGCGCTGTGGCCGGCCGTATCCGGCGGAGCGCGTCAATCACGGCACCGGTGTGCCGCACTGTGACTGCGGCGGCATCATCCGGCCGGACATCGTGTTTTATGAGGAGTGCCTGGACGACGATGTCGTGTCCAGGGCAGTCCATTACATCCGCGAGGCGGAGGTGCTCATCGTCGGCGGCACGTCGCTGGCCGTGTACCCCGCAGCCGGACTTTTGAATTACTACCGGGGCAATAAGCTGGTGCTCATCAACCGCAGCGCCACGCCGTATGACGATCAGGCAAATCTCATCATCCATGAGAAGATCGGCGAAGTCTTTGCCCAGGTATAACGGAGGAAACAGGTTTTCATGCGAATTGACGTAATGGGCGTCGGGTTTGACAGCCTGACGATGGACGAAGCGGTCGCGCGTGCGCGCGACCTGATGGCGGAGCGGCGCGCGGCCTATGTCGTCACGCCGAATCCGGAGATTGTGATGCTCTGCCGTGAAGATCCTGCGGCCATGCAGGCCGTGCAGGGGGCAGACCTTGTCCTGCCGGACGGCATCGGCGTGATTTACGGCGCAAAAATTCTCGGCACGCCGCTGCGCGCAAAGCTGCCGGGTATCGACTTTGCCTCGGCGCTGATGGCACAGATGGGGCAGGAGGGCAAGAGCGTGTTCCTGCTCGGTGCCAAGCCCGGTGTCGCAGATGCGGCGGCGGAGAAAATGCGCGCGCGTTTTCCCGGTCTCGTCATCGCCGGGACGAACGACGGCTATTTTCAGGATGATGACCCCGTGGTGGAAAAAATCAACGCCGCGCAGCCGGATCTGCTGCTCGTGTGCCTCGGCGCGCCGAAGCAGGAGCTCTGGATGCAGCGCAACGCACCGCGTCTGCGCGTCGGCCTCATGGCCGGTCTCGGCGGCAGTCTGGACGTGTTCGCCGGCAATGTCAAGCGTGCGCCGAAGTTTTTCCAGAAGCTCGGGCTCGAGTGGTTTTACCGGCTCCTCAAAGAGCCGAAGCGTATCGGCCGCATGATGAAGCTGCCGAAATTCCTGTTTGCGGCTATCGGCTGCAAGCTCCGGGGGAAGAAACGCCATGGCGAAGGGTAAACTGATTGTACTGGAGGGCATTGACGGCAGCGGAAAATCCGCGCAGTACCGCCGCCTGTGCGCTCGTTTTGACGAGATGGGCATGGCCTATCACCACATCGTCTTTCCGCGCTACGACCAGGAGTCGTCGGCGCTCATCCGCATGTATCTCAACGGCGCGTTCGGCGCGCACCCGTCGGATGTCAATGCGTATGCCGCGTCCACGTTCTTTGCGGTCGATCGCTACGCGTCTTACCGCACCGACTGGGGCGAGATCTATGAAAACGGTGGCCTGATTCTCTCAGACCGCTACACGACTTCGAATGCCATCCATCAGGGCTCCAAGCTCCCGGAGGCGGAGCTGCCGGCCTTCTTCGACTGGCTGTACGATCTGGAGTATGGCAAGATGGGCCTGCCGCGTCCGGATCTGGTGCTCTATCTGGATGTCGACCTGCCGACCTCGCTCAAGCGGATGCAGCACCGGCAGGAAAAGCACAACACCAAGGCTGATATTCACGAGCAGGACGTGGCCTATCTGGAAAACTGCCTGCGCATCGGCCGCCTCGCCGCTGCGCACTATGGCTGGACGGTCGTGCCGTTCATGAAAGACGGCGCGGAGCGCGAGCTGGAAGAAAAGCACGAGGAGATCTTCTCCATCATCCGCAGCGCGCTGTGAACATTTCCGGGGAAAAGGATGCCCTGCGCGCGGACCTGCGCGCCCGGCTTTCGCAGAGCGACCCGGCGGAGAACGCCGCGTGCGATGTGCGCATCACGCAGCGGGTGCTCTCGCTGCCGGCGTTTCAGGCGGCGGAGCGGATCTTTGCCTACTGCAGCGTTGTGCCTGAGGTGGACACGCATGCCATCCTTGCGCAGGCACGTCGGCGCGGCAAGACGGTCGCGCTCCCGGTCACGCAGCCGGATGGGCAGATGCAGTTTGCACGCTACGACGGCGCGCTCGTGCCCGGACGTTTTGGCATCCCGCAGCCGCCGCGCAGCGCGCAGATCCTGCTGCCGCAGTCTGGTGACCTGATGCTCGTCCCGGCGCTGGCGTATGACCGCGCAGGACGGCGTCTCGGCCGCGGCGGCGGGTACTATGACCGCTTTCTGGCGCGTGTGGACTGCTGCACCGTGGGCCTGATCCGCGCGGCGTTTTTGCTCGATGCACTGCCGGCGGAGTGGAACGATGTGCCGGTTTCCGCCGTCATAACCGAGGACGGAGTTTTGCAAACACAGGAAAAACCGGGGCTCCCGGAGGAGCCCCGATCGGTGTCAAGCCGTTAGCAGCCGCAGCCGCAGCCGTTATTATTGTTGTTGTCGCAGCCGCAGTTGCCCCAGCCGCCGCAGCAGAAGAGCAGGATCAGAATGAGAATGATCCAGAGACAGCTATTATTATTTCCGCAGCACATAACCAAAACCCTTTCTCCGCGCAACTGATTTTTGCGTGGCCAGATCCCGCGCGGTGCATGGATCTGGTGCGATGTTTTCCGGCGTGACCGGAGAAACGGCGCCGTTTCCGTCCGTCGCCTTATCTTATGCCCCTCGGGGCATGGGGGTTCCTCCGCCGTGTGGGCGGCAGGGACGAATTCCATGTTGACAGGGAGACCGAACCATGTCTGATCACTTTAAGAACTTTGATGAGCTGTTCCGCGACGAGCGGGATTCGTCCCGCCCGCAGCGTCCGGCCCAGCAGCGTCCGGCAGCTGCACAGCCTGCCCGCCGCCGCCCGGCCCAGCCGCGTCCGGTGCAGCCGGAAGGACAGCGCCCCGCGCGTCCGGCGCAGCCGCATCCGGTGCAGCCGGGGGGGCAGCGCCCCGTACGCCCGGTGCAGCCGGAGGGGCAGCGTCCTACGCATCCGGCGCAGCCGTGTCCGGTGCAGCCGGAGGGACAACGGCCTGCTCATCCGGCGCGTCCGGATGCTCAGCGGCACACGGCAGCACGTCCGCACGCCGTGCAGCCGGAGGGGCAGCAGCGTCCTGTCCGCCCCCGTCCCGCGCAGCCGCATGCCCAGGCCCGCCCGGAGCAGTCTCGGGATCTGCACGCCGAACAGCCGCAGCGGCCGGTCCGTCCGCGCCCGGAGGGCCAGCAGACGCACGCCGTGCGGCAGCGGCCGGTCTCGCGCCCTGCACCGGAGGCGGAGGTGCAGGCAGAGCCCATCGAGCGCCCCGCGCGTCCGGCAGAACCGGAAGTGCCGCGCCGCGCCGGACGCAGCGGCTGTCTTGGCGGCCTGATCTATTTTGCCTTTGTCGTCAGCATCAGCATCATTCTCGCCTGTGTCGGCTGGATGGCGGCGTCGGACGTGCTCGCGCTCAACAAAGAGTCGGTCACGGCGACGGTCACGCTCGACAAGGCCGAGTTCAAGGATGTTACCATTTCGTACACGGATGCCGAGGGCAACGCCAAGGAGCGCTCCGGCCATCAGGTGAGCGTAGGCTATGTGGCAAAGCAGCTCAAGGATGCCGGCATCATCAAGTACAAGGGCCTCTTTGAGCTCTACTGCAGCGTCTCGCACGCGAAAACGAAGATCGACCCCGGCACGTACGAGCTGAGCACGAACTACGATTACCGCGCCCTCGTCAAAAAGATGCAGGTCGGCTCCGGCGCCATGGTCACGACCAAGGTCACCATTCCCGAGGGCTATACGATGGAGCAGATCTTCCACAAGCTCGAGGATGAAAACGTCTGCTCGTATGACGACCTCATGGACGCGGCAGCCAATTATTCGTACAACTACTCGTTCATCGACCAGAGTATGCAGGGCGATGCCAAGCGCCTTGAGGGCTTCCTGTTCCCGGACACGTATGAGTTCTATCAGGGCATGCAGGCATCGAGCGCCATCAATAAGTTCCTGGAGAACTTCCACGACCGTCTCACGGCCGAGATGCTCGAAAAGGCGGACGAGCGCGGCATGACCATGCAGGAGGTCGTCACGGTTGCATCCATGATTGAGAAGGAAGCGGCCAACGACGATGAGCGCGCCATGATCGCCGCCGTCATCTATAACCGCATCGAAGCGGGCATGCCGCTGCAGATCGACTCGACGATCATGTATGTCCTGCCGGAGCACAAGGATGTGCTCACCGTGGAGGACACGAAGATCGACAGCCCGTACAACACCTATCAGAACAAGGGCCTGCCGCCCACGCCGATCGCGAACCCCGGCCTTGCGTCCATCAAGGCGACGCTCTCGCCGGCGAGCACGCAGGCGCTGTACTACGCGCTCGACGCCGAGTCCGGCACGCACAAGTTCTTCACGAACTACGGCGAGTTCCAGGCGTTCGTGGCCAAACAGAGTTATTCACAATAAGCGGGGTTGATTCATGAACAAACCGGAATTGTTATGCCCTGCCGGGGATCTGGAGCGCCTGCAAATGGCGCTCCATTTCGGTGCAGATGCAGTATATCTGGCCGGGGCGCAGTTCGGCATGCGCGCCGGAGCCGAAAATTTCACGCCGGACGGCATCCGCGCGGCCGTGCAGCTTGCGCACGCGCAGGGCGCCGCCGTGCACGTGACGTGCAACACATTGCCGCGTGATGACGAGATGGTGCAGCTGCCGGCGTATCTGGAGCTGCTCGACGATGCGGGGGTGGATGCGATCATCGCGGCCGATCTCGGCGTTATTACGCTTGCCAAGCGCTATGCGCCGCACGTCGCGCTGCACGTCAGCACGCAGTTCGGCGTGGTCAATTCGGCGGCGGCCGCGGCGCTGCATGACCTCGGCGCGCAGCGGGTCGTGCTCGCGCGCGAGCTGTCGCTTGCCGAGATTGCCGCCATCCGCGCCCACACGCCGCCCGAGCTGGAGCTCGAGGCGTTCGTGCACGGGGCGATGTGCGTGTCATTTTCCGGTCGCTGCCTGCTGTCGAACTACCTCACCGGGCGCGATGCCAACCGCGGCCGCTGCGCCCAGCCCTGCCGCTGGAAGTACGGCCTCACGGAGTCCAAGCGCCCCGGCCAGGTGTTTGACATCACGGAGGACGAGCACGGGACGTATATCTTCAACTCCCGCGACATGTGCATGATCGACCACCTGCCGGAGCTGCTGGCGGCCGGCATCACGAGCCTGAAGATCGAGGGGCGTACCAAGAGCGCCTATTACGTCGGCGCGGTCACAAATGCCTACCGCCACGCGCTCGATGATGCCATCGCCGGCCGTCCGCTCGACCCGGTCTGGCAGCGCGAGGTGCTGCAGATCAGCCACCGCCCGTACAGCACCGGGTTCTATTTCGGTCAGCCGGGGCAGTATACGGCAAACTCCGCCTACTTTGCCGGGGCGGAGGTCTGCGCCGTCGTGGAGGGCACCGCGCCCGATGGGCGCGCCGTGCTGACGCAGCGCAACAAGTTTGCCGTCGGCGATACGCTTGAGCTGATTACGAGCACCGATGCGCCTGTGACCTTTACGGCGCAGGACCTGCGTGACGGGGACGGCGAGGCGCTTGAGACCGTGCCGCACCCGATGCAGCGCTTTACTATGCCGCTGCCGTGCAAGGCAGCGCCTTTGTCGCTTGTGCGGCGGAAATTACCCGCCGAAACGGTTGACATCCGGCTCGAATGTGGTAAAATAAAAGAATCCAGAACATAACGCTTTGATGGAGAAAAGCTGTGCAGCACCCGGTCAGCAGAGAGAAGGGGACGGTGGAAGCCCTTCGGCCGGCAGCATGGCGGCCGCTCCGGAGCGGCCCGGGACGACCGGGACGTCTGTCCGCGTTAAGGACGACTTGAGACGCCGCGTGAGCGGCAATCAGGGTGGTACCGTGAATGCTCGAATGCCTTCGCCCCTGTCCATGGGGTGGAGGCATCTTTTTTTGAAAGGAGACGTGTTATGGACTGTCTGCGTTGTCACAGTGAGATGGAGCATCTGGGGCAGGAATCCCTGCAGCTCGGGCAATACGGTTTTTTGACCGGCCACCTGTCCAACCTCTTTTCCGGTGCGCTGGAGGTCGATATTTATGCCTGCAGGCACTGCGGCAAGCTGGAGTTTTACCGCGCGGACGCGCCCAGCCTTTCCGAGCGGCTGCAAAAAGAGTGAAGCAAGAGAATTTGAATTGGAGGATAGATGATTATGAAACCATATGGTCTGAATGAACTGCGCGAGATGTTCCTGCGCTTTTTCGAGACGAAGGGGCACCTGCGCCTGCCGAGCTTCTCGCTCATCCCGCAGGATGATGCGAGCCTGCTGCTCATCAACTCCGGCATGGCGCCGATGAAGCCCTATTTCAAGGGCGACAAGGAGCCGCCGCGCCACCGTGTCTGCACCTGCCAGAAGTGCATCCGCACCGGCGACATTGAAAACATCGGCAAGACCGCGCGCCACGGCACGTATTTTGAGATGCTCGGCAACTTCTCCTTCGGCGACTACTTCAAGCATGAAGCCATCGCCTGGTCGTGGGAGTTTCTGACGAGCCCGGACTGGGTCGGCCTCGACCCCGAGCGGCTGTACCCGTCCGTGTATGAGAAGGACGACGAGGCGTTCAACATCTGGCGCGACGAGATCGGTATCCCCGAGAGCCGTATCACCCGCCTCGGCAAGGAGGATAACTTCTGGGAGCACGGCTC
>OLPA01003459.1_pt1 | contig 10729 bp, 7 predicted proteins | sample 1672811 | NCBI WGS metagenome assembly OLPA01 (sample SAMEA3136726, study PRJEB25190) | human gut metagenome | biome: human gut; feature: human-associated habitat; material: faeces | place: Austria | collected 2013
AGCAAAAGCTGCCAGAGTTCGGGGTGGTATCTGTAGAGATGCCGCAGTTCGCTGATTGATGCGTTCGGGCAAAACCAACAACCCCCGCGTTTAGTGAAGTCATACAGCGGGGACAGCAGCTCCTCAGTTGCGCACATAGACCTCGCTTCGGGTTCGGCCACATGGTACTTGTCCAGCAAAGAAATCTGACCGGGCTTTAATCGTGCCAGTCGCTTGGGTTCATCTGCGGCGATGCCGATGTACTGCACCGTGTCCGGGGGCAATGCCTTCTGATATGCCTTGATCGGCGGCAGCTTGCAATCCCGCTGAATTGTACAGCGCCCGCTCAGAGGAAATCCCGAAAGCATCCCCTTGGTTTTTCCTCGTGTGACAACATGGTAAAAGCAGGATAGATAGGTCTTTTCGGAGCGCAAAACCCGTGTCGGGATGCCGCGCTGTTCAAAATACGGGATTGCCGTTTCGTGGATAAATCGGTTGTGTTCGGGCAGCTCGCCGGATATTTCCTCGTTGAACATGACCTCGCAATACACAAGTTCGTCCAGCGGTTCACCATGCTGCAAGGCCAGCAACGCGGTGGCGATACTGTCTTTTCCGAAACTGCAACTTAAAATGTGTTTTGCCATCTTCTCTCCTATAAAAATAGGGAGGGCCACGCGGTCCTCCCTGTAAAAAAGTATATTTCATTTTCCGATTATTTCTTAGTCCTCGGTGTCCTCGTCATCATCGTCACGGGGCGCAATATCTTTGCGGCGGGCGCTCTTGTGGACCAGAACGGCCAGCCCTGCAAGAGAGATTCCCGCAATCGCCAGCAGCAGTCCCAACGAAGAATTGTCGCCGGTCTTAGGAATCGTCAGCAGCGGCGTGGGTGTTGCAGTGGGTGCAGCGGGCACGGGTGTCGGCGCTGGGGTCGTGTTCGGCGTGGGCTGCGGAGTATGGTCCGGGGTCGGCGTGTTGTCGGGGGTAGGTGTCGGTGTGTCCTCGCGGGCATCTTTCATTACCACGGTCTGCATCTCGCCGGTGGGCAGAACGGTAAAGCTGATACTTTCTGCAACCTTGTAACCGTTGGGTGCGGTGATTTCCGTCAGTGTATAATCTCCTGCTGGCATCTTTTCCACATAATGTGGTCCGTTTGTGGAAATCCAACGGTCAATCTCGGTGCCGTCCTTGTCCTTGATAACCAGTTCTGCGCCGGGAAGTTCTTCGTTGGTGGTGATGTCTACCTTGGAAATTTTCACCTTGATGGTATCATCAAACATTTCAAAGGTCTGCACCTCACCGGTGGGCAGCACCTCAAACTCCGCGCGTTCCGCAATGGCATAACCGTCCGGGGCAGTCACCTCGGTCAAAGTATACTTGCCAGCAGGCAGCTTCTCCATGTAGTGCGGTGCATCGGTAGAAACCCAGCGGTCAATTTCGTTGCCTTTTTCATCGGTAAGCGTAAGTTCTGCACCGGGAAGTTCTTCCTTGGTGGTAAGGTCTTTCTTGGAAATCTGCACCTTGGTAATATCATCCTGCATAATAACGGTCGCATCGTCCAGCAGTTTCCAATCATCCCACTTCCAGAACAAAATGTTCTTGGTGGTCAGATAGTAAACTTCGCACTCCTCCAGATGATTGCCGTCCTCATCGGATTTCTGAATCAGGCGGAAAGTAATATCATTGGCCAGTGCGTACCCATCAGCGGCGCGGATCTCCGTCAGTGTGTAAGATTCACCGAAATGCAGCCCGGTCACGCGATGCGGCTCATCGGTGGACACCCATGTGGTTACGGTATTGCCGTCCATGTCCTTGATAGCAAGGGTGGCGCCGGGCAGTTCCTCATCGTTGGTAAGGTCACGTTTGCTTACCCACATTTCCGTAGGCTTGTTGGCACAGGTGTTATCCAGCACCATAATAGCTTGTCCATCATAGGCGAAAGTGACTTCCATCGGCTCCTCGTTGACGTAATAGCCGAGAGGGGCGCGGAGTTCCTTGACGATGTAATTACCGCTGTTGGTGGTGGCGTCCTTGCGGATGCTGCTGCCGTAATACTCGCCGCGAATAGGAATATCGCAGTCAAAATAGGTGTGGCCGTCTGCGCCAGTTTCGGGGCTGGTGGCGACCAGTTCGCCCGCTGCAAACAGCAGCTTTCCGTCCACGCTGTAAATATCGTCGGCAGCGTACAGGTTGAATACCGCACCCGCAAGGTATTTGCCGGTTTCGCGGTCAACTTTGTAAACACCTACTTTGGCCTTTTCACGGTCATTGTAGAATTTTAAGGTCTGCTGCTCGGTGAAATCTGCGTTGGCATCCTTGCTGCGCACGACCTCAAAACTCTGGGAAGATGCAGCGCCGTCATATTTGGCAATGCTCGTGGCCATAACCACATCGTTCCGTTCGTTATCCCATGCAAAGGTGACATCATAGCTTTCAGGGGTGCCGATATAGCCGTAAGGCGGCTTGGTTTCCTCAATGTGGTAGCTGCCCAGCGGCAGGGTCACACTGACTTCGCCAATCGTGCCGTCATGGATTACAGACAGGAAATCGTAGGTGGCCTTAGTGCGGGCCGGGGCAAAGGTGGCAATATCCGCGCTGCCGTCGCCGGTGGTGACTACGGCGACTACATCGCCCTTGGCATACCAGAGCGTGCGGTTGCCATAATTGTCGGTCTGCCGATCCTGCGTATAAATATCCTCGGCGGCGGTGATGGTGTATTCCGCACCGGCCAGCGGGCGGGTTTCATACACGAAATTGCCGTCCTCGGCCTCGCCGGTCATCCACGGGTCAAGTGCGCCAACTTCTGTTTTCCAGCCAGCTAAGACCTCGCCTGTTTTGCGGATCGTCAATTTGCCCAGCGTCTCATGGTTAGAGTAGTTTTCACCAATTACAAGGGTATCCATGCCGTTCTCGTTTTTGTCGCCGGTGGCTGCATAAATGCGGTCTGTGGTGATTTCAAAATCCACATAGTAGCTGCCATCGGCATCATCGGCAAGGACCCCGTTTTCGTACCCGGCAGAATCCAGCCATTCGTTGTAGAATCCGTTCGGGCCGGTGACTTCTACAATGCGATACTTGCCCAATGGCAGCTTTTCGGGCAAGGTCAGAATGCCCTCGCCGTTGGTATGAAAAGTGTTTACATCTTTTGTCAGATGGCCGTTGACAGTATCGGTCATTGTGACGAGCTTCGGGTTGCCGTTGCTGTCATAACGGTAATGCCCCTGCTCGTCCAGCCAGTAGATTTGGAAAGCGGTGTCGGGCAGCAGTACCGGTTTGCCGGTTTCCTCGTCAATTTTTGTGATGCGAAGATAAACTTCGATTTCCTCGTCCAGTACCGTAAATTTCTGATAACTGTCAGAGCCTGTCATTACGCTGTCCTTGGGGGTGGCCATAGCGCCCCACGGGTTGTTATCCTGTTCGGGGTCAACGGTGACAATAAAAGGCTCAGCTTGGAACAGGTCGTGCGGTACGGTGGTTTCCACGACCAGATAAGTGCCATAGGGCAAGCCCTGCACACGAATATTCCCGGTGTCATTGCTGAAGATTTCGGCAAGCTGGTATTCGTTGGCGCTGCCGGTGGGCTGCCAGCCATCGCCCTTACCGTTCTTGTTTTCTCCTGCGGCAGTCAGCGTTTTGTTGTACGCGTCAATTTCGTCAGCGTTGACCTCATAGGTCTTTGCGATGGCCTGCGTTTCCGCAGAAAAATCCCACTTCGGATGCTCGTTATCGTAGGTCTTATCAATGTAGGCATCCAAAATGCTTTGCAGGGTGTAGCTGCCGCTGCGGGTCTGCTCAAACTGCTTCAGTTTGGACAGGTCGGACACAAGGAAGAATGTAAAGCCTGCGCCCTCCAGTTCCAGTCCGTTGCTTTGGCCGCTGGAGGATACGATTTTACTGATTTCCACATTGCCTTTTGCTACTTGGTCTTGGCTCTCGGCCAGTGCATTGTCAGCATGGATGTGGTAATTGGCGCTGTAACTGGTCTTGTCGATCTGTTCACCGGCTGCCTGTCGATTGTCGGCAAAGGTGGTCTTTTCTACATACCAACCCTCATCAGAATAGGCAGGCGTGATGTAGTAATTATGCTCATCGCAGAGGTAGCCATCTGCAAAGGACAGGTAATAGGCATCGTAAGTCCAAGAGCCATCCAACGCTTTACCTTTAGAGACTGTAGAAAACTGGTTCTTGTACACCCAATCCGTGTACTGCCCGCTGCCGTTCTTGGCAAGCGCGGCGGTCTGCCCGGTGGCTGCCTTGGTGCGGCTGTCCACGGTGGGATAGGTGCCGGAAACTGCAAGAGCGCCGTCACGCAGCGGGATAACCACACCGGTGGAGCGCTCTACGACATAATATTTGCCGAGGTACAAATTGCTGAAGCACAGCCAGCCATTCTCGATTTTAGCGCTGGCTACAAGGTGGTCTTTTTTCAGAACGGGTAAATAATCAGACACCCACTGCCCGCTGTTGTCGCGGATTGTGGTGTGCCAGATGGGATTGCCGTCTGCATCCACGATTTTGGAGTAGTCCACCACGCCGGTCACGCCATCGGGGTGCGTAATATCTTCGGCGGCGTAGAGGTCATACACCGCGCCGTCCAGCGAGGCATCGCCGTGAGTTTGCCCGCTGGCAAGGGCTGTGCCGTGGGCGGCGCTGCCGCCCACATACCGCACGGCATCAAGGTCAACCTTGGAGATGCTGATTTCGCCCAAGGTGCGGTCATTTTTCATAACGCCGTCTGTGGGCGTGATTGTGTAGCTGTCCTCATTGGCCGCCTTGCCGCTATTGTCGGTGTTATAAGTGCGGCTGGGGTCTTTGGCAGTGTCGTAAATGGTAACGGTAGTTTCTACACCTGTACGGGTGACAAGTTTGGTGCCGCCTTTGTCGGTAGCGGCAATGTCGGCATTGTAGTCAGCGTTGTCCAGCCAGATTACAGAATTGTCGCTGTCCTCGGTGATTTCGATATAGTAACCGCGCTTGCCCAGCGGAGTGTTGGCCATGCCGGGATGATTGATGTCTGTCCAATCGCCAAAATAGCCTGTGGGCGCTTTGGTTTCCACGATGATAAACTTGCCCGCATTACGTTGTGTGTAGTAGAGGGTGTGGCGCATAGAATCCGTGGTCGCATAGGCCGCACTGTTGATGACCGCATAGCTGCCATCTCCCTGACGCTGCACACTGTAAGTGTTGTAACCGCCGGTGGGCTGGTATTTGCCTGTTACAGTATCCCACTGGAAAATCTCATATTGCGCGTCGGCAGCAATCTGATTGCCGGTTTCGCTGTCGGTTTTCTTGATGTTGACCTGCAAGGACCATTCATCGTTTTTCATCAGATAGGCATTGTTTGAATTGGCCGGTACAGAAATGGTCTGGTTGCTGCCGTTGCTGCCCCAATACATTTCAAAACCGTATGGAACACCCACTTCCTCATAGCGGAATTTGACGTTCGCCAGTTCTGCCTTTGCAGATGCAACCGCATTGTCCACCATGCGCTGGGCCTCGCCCTGCAACTCGGCAATCGCAGCATCGCGGGCGCTGTCGGCGGCTGCATCGGCTTCGTCCTGCGTGGTGTAGGGGCCTACTCGTCCGTTGCGGCTGTCGGTGGTTTTGCTTACGGAGTAGTGCAGCGTCCAACTTGCAGATGCAGCACCGCCATTGTTTTGAAAATTGTCATCGTTGGTGTGGCCAGCAGTGGTAACGCTCTGTTTATCTGCGGGAGAAATATTCCATGTGCCGCCGTCAATAGTACCGCTTTTGGTGATGGGTTCAATCTCGATGGTCGCGCCGTCCACTTTCTCGGTGGTTTTAAGCTGCACCTTGTTGGTGATGATACCGTAGTCAAAATCAAAGCTACCGCTTGCGGTCTGCGCAGGGGCTTCCCAGTTGGCGTAAATTTCCTGCACGATGGGTTTGGGGTTCGGTTCGTCATCGGAGATTTCGGGGCCAATCACAGCCACAGTCTGCCAGCCCGCACGGCCCGGCTGATAAATATAGGTATAGTAGCCGCGGGCGGATGCGTAAGCGTCTGTGCCCTCCAACAGCGTCTGCGCGGATCCAATAAGAATTTTGGCGGCAGTGCTGTCAGGATAATTCTCGATAATCTGCATCTGCGCATTTGTATAGATCGTGCGGCAGAAATCCAGCAAACTCGGCGCTTCTGCGGAGAGCGCAACCGGAGGGAGCTCCTGCATACCGAGCGAAAGCTGGGTCAAACCGCCCCAGATTCTGTACTGGTTGCCATAGTGGTCGCCGGGTACATACTGGTCTGCGCCAACCATAGAAGTATTGACATAAGTGTACGTTGGACAGTTCTTGGGCTGGCCGTCTGCGCCAGGGGTGCAGCAGTAGGCGGGTTCGCCGTTGAACCAGATCAGCCAAGTGCCGTTGACCTTGGCAACCTTGGTGATCTTGCCGCTGGTCACCGCAGGGGTGGGGCGCTCGGCAAAGGCGGCAATTTCACTGTCGGGGAAAGGATACTCGGCAGTGGCATTGCGGTCGATGGTTACATTTAATGTCTTAGTCAGTGTGCTGCCATCCGGCGCGGTATAAACCAGCTGCGCGGTAAAATTCGCATCTGCCTGTACATATACACCCAGCACCGCAGCGGAAGTTTCACTGTATTCGCTATGCAGCAGACTTTCGGCATCCGCGGCGGGTGCGCCGTAGTAGTCCAGCAGGGTCACGCTGTCCGGCAGAACCAGATCGAGCGTGCTGCCGTCGGCGGGGTACTCCACCTGCACCATAATAGGAACAATGGCATAGTCTGCGCCGTCCAGCAGGGGCGCGGCCATGGTAAGGCCGTCATTGTCCAGTGCAGCGGCGGTCAGATAGCTGCCGCTGGTTTCTTCCAGTTGGCTTTCGGGCCACTCGGAAATACCGATTTTAGTTTCACCGGTGGCAACCGGCAGACCCTCGCTGCCGATGTAGGAACCAATGGGTGCATTGGGGAGATCGGTGTACAGTTCCGCGCCGACAACGGCAGCAGGGATTTCTTCTTCAGCGGGCTGCTCTTCTGCCGCTTCCGGGGTGGCTTCGGTTACATCCTCGCCGGGGTCGGGGCTGCTCTCGTCGGTCTGGCCGTTGTCTGTTTCAGACGGCTCGGTCTGCTGCTCCATCTGCACGGTTTCCTCGGTGGGCTGCGGTGTGGGTTCCTCCGCAAACGCTGCACCGGGCAGCATGGAGCAGAGCATTACCGCCGCCGCAAACAGCGCGGTAACGCGATGCTTCAATTTATAATGTGTTTCTTTCATTGTGAAATCCTTTCAAAGCAGAGATTTTTTCACGAAAAAAAGCGCCTGCAAAATGCAGACGCTGCGGTTATCTTTCGGGGGTATCTTGGGCGGGCTGGCCTTTTGCTTTTTCAAATTTTCGCACTTGGTTTACAAAACCGTCCAATAGGCAGGTATGCGCTTGTAGGTCAGCGTAGTAACAGGAACGGTCAAATCCACGGCGATCCATATCTTTGATCGTGCGAATGGAATCTGCCCATTCTCTATTTGTGCGAGAAATACGACCATCTCCATCACGGGTTTGAATGGCCGCTGCCAACACATATTTTGTGCGCTCCAAACCATATTCCGCCACTACCTGTTCAACAGCGCCAGAGCCCAGCCGCATACCATCAAAGCGCTGTGCAAGCGCTGCGTCAATCTCGTCCCGACACCTTTCATTCAAGTGGCAAGACGCATGGTACTGCTGCAATTCGCCGTGTTCGCGGGCATAAGTGACGGACTGTCGATATACTTTGGGTGGGTTCTGCTGCTGCTCCTTTTTCAGCAAGTCATCTGCGCGGTCTTCCACGCACTGAGCCACAATGCTCATATAATCGGTTTCCAGCTTGGAAAAATCCTTATACACATCCGCCAGCGGCGCGGGAGATTTCAGCAGCGCCCGCACCCGTGCAGGGGTGAGGTTCATTTCTTCCGTTGCCAGAATAATGTCCTCACGGACGCTGTACTCGTAGGCGTGGTGTAGAATTTCTTCTGGCGGCTGTGCGGTCAGCCATAGGCAATAGGCGCTCTGCTCCACCCGCATTTTTTCGCAGAGCTGCTCCTGCAGGGTCATTCTTTTACCTCGCACACCAAAGAATTGGTTTCCAGCACATGACGCCAAAAATCGACCTGCCTGTCATAAGACATATTTTCATAGCAGACATCAATCAGCGTTGCATACAGCTTTTCCTCATCTTCAGGGGAAATGGCAAGAGAAATATTGTTTTGCGAACAATAGCACAGGTAATCAACAAGGTCGCCCATAGTATCTGCACCGCTGTTCTCCAACAATTCTTCCCACTCGTGCGGAAAATCGAGATCTTCCAGCACAATATCCACCGTGTCGTCACACATAGGAATACTTACGGTTACTTCCTCTCCCGGATGCGGGCTGAAACAGTCCAAAATAGGTAAACAGCCGGAACTCCCGGCTGCATCTGCCAGCGTGTTTGCCAGCAGACTCATCATTTCATCGTGCGTCATAAAATCCTCCGAAGCAGATAAGATTCCACAAAAATTACGACTGCATACTGAATAAATCACTTCGTGTATGCAAATCATTCAACATCTCTCCATTCCAAGGAGTTGTTTTCAAGCATATCTTCCCAAAATACCATCTTGCCGTCCATGTCCATATTTTCATAGCAGATTTTGAGCAATGCAGTAGAAAGAACATCATCGGCACTTGAATTTTCGGATTCGTTTTTGTTCAGATAATCGGCAACGTCTCCAATCGTTTCAGCACCAATTTTTTTCAGTAACGGTTCGCACTCTTCCGGCCAGATTTCGCTGCCCACCGGCATGATGCGCATAACAGCGTCAACAGGATACTCTATGCGAGTTTTATCCTCCTCGCACTGGGAGAAACCGTCTATAACGCTAATACAGCCCTCATACCTTGCCTTTGTAAGCAGGGTCAACGCTAATTCTTCAATAAGTTCGTCATAAATCATGTTTTCCTCCAATAGAAAAAGCGCCCACAAAAGTGAGCGCTTGGGTAAAATATTCGGTTATGAAAACACCGGTAAACTTCCGTTTGCTGCATCTGTTTTCAGAATGGTGATCCAGTTGCTTTTGCCATAGAGAAACCGCACGATATGCACCGTTTGCGTGGCATCGTCCACCGTGTAAAACGCAAGGTAATTCATAACGATGGTGAAGCGGATTCCCCATAAGGAAAGCAGTTTGTCGGAAACGACTTCAAATTTGTGCGGGAATTCTGCCAGTGCTCCGATTTTTTCGTCGGCCACATCCAACAGCTTGTCGGCGGCAGTTTGATTTTTCAGTACAAGGTCGATATAGTCGTAGGCGTTCGCCATATCGCGCTCGGCGGCTTGGGTGACATGAATGCTATATTTCATCTGCGCTCCCTGCGGTGGCGCAAATCAGCCATAACATCGGCAAAGGGGCGCGTGTTCCCGGCTTCCACGTCGGCAAGGCCCTCTTGCAGCTTGCTGTACAGTTCAATGCGGCCCGCCATTTCCTCATAGGTTTCCATGCTCATAACGGCAAGGTCGCCCTTACCGTTTTTGGTAATAAAGACCGGTTCGTTGTAGGCATGGCAGTAAGAGGAAATGTCATTGTAGTTGTTCCTTAAATCTGCGCTGGAACGAATGTTCGGCATAGATAGCACCTCTCTTTCATACAGAAATTATATCATAATTTGTGTATGAAAACAAGTAGGAGTTTTAGTTGAAGGTAACAGTCCAGTAGGTATACTGCCCCTCGGCGGTGGAGCAAAACCAACAGGCCACACCCATGCTCGTAAAGCTGGCGTTGGTGATGTTGGCATAGTGGGCAGGACTGTTCTGCCAATAGCTGCATACGCTGCTGGCCGAGCCGATAGGACCGGCTGCGCAGATTTCGCTGCGGGTGGTCATGCCGCTGTGGTCGAACGCACCGCCCGCGACAAAGCTCTCGCAGCGGGCATCTGCCGCCGCGCTCAGCCCACCGTCCATTGCCAGCGGGGAAAGTCCCGACGCCGCACGGATGGCGTTGATGTTCTCCTGCACGGCCCAGTATGCGCTGTCGCTGCTGTCGATGCTCCACCATTGCTCCGTACCGGCTGCAAGGTCGAACGGCACCGCACCATAACTCATACTAACCTGTGCCGGAGTGGCGGCTACGGTTTCCTCCACCGGGGCTTGCGTAGGTTCTGCGGTGGGGACTGCCGTAGGCTCTGCTGTCGGCGCGGGCGTGGGGGCCTGTGTCGGTTCGGGTGTCGGTTCGGGTGTCGGCTCAGGGGTTGCTGTCTGCGCAGGTTCGGCAGTTGCAGCAGCTTCCACCGGCTGTGCAGTTTCTTCGGTGGCCGGTGAGATTTCCACCAGTGCAGCCGGTTCAGCCGCAAGAGTTTCATCCGCTGTCGCTGCACACCCGGACAGCGCTAATACTATGCCCAATGCAACAATAGATTTTTTCATAAAAACTACTCCTTTCATCCTTGGGGTGGTCGCGTATACGATTGGTCTTTCTGCCTTTAATCATAAAATTTATCGTTCCTCCTGTCCACGCTGTCGATTGTCGGTCTGACACTGTTGTTCCGGCTCGGTGTCGGTCACAATGTCTTTGTCGTTCATGTTCAGCAGTCCCTCCAGCACCGCAAGACGCTTACTCTTTTCAGTCAGTTCTGTTGCCTGTGGAAATGGCCGCTTGACTTCTTCCTCGGCGCTGGCAAGCTGCTGTTCCAACTGGATTTGCATATTGCGGGTCTTTTCAATGCTCGGTTCAATACCATTTGCCAAATTGGAAAGGCGTGTCAGATTGCC
>OLPA01003461.1_pt1 | contig 10725 bp, 8 predicted proteins | sample 1672811 | NCBI WGS metagenome assembly OLPA01 (sample SAMEA3136726, study PRJEB25190) | human gut metagenome | biome: human gut; feature: human-associated habitat; material: faeces | place: Austria | collected 2013
CAAGGTACATTGTGTCCAAACGTAAGATACCCCGGAACCGTAAGGTTTCCGGGGTATTTTTACGAAAAATATTCATAAAATTTCTGTTTTATGGATTCAAGAAATACCAGAATTCATGCCCCTGGCATACGATATATCTTTCCAGCCATTCATTAAAAGGGATATTAAAACGATCAGTATCTGGAGCTGGATAGCATAGGTAATCGTCTCTGCCTTCTGATACAGCCTGAAGATCCATGGTTATATCGCCGATGTCCTGTAAGCAAAGAACAGGAAGATGATATGTAAACTCCGGATCAGATAAAATAGGCGTACTATTCCAAGATTCCTTTTCTTTGAGCGCTCTTTTTAAAGAATAAATGGTACAGCTGACTAAAGAACTGCCTTCCTCTCCGCAAAAAAGTTCCATGCCATTTGAGCAGGATAAAAAAGCTTTGTATGAGGCAGGAAGTTTCATATTGGGAAAATATTTTTCAAACAGCTGAAATTCTTCAGGTGTTACAGGAGGGTTAAATTTATGAGTTACTTTTATAGGTTCATCGCCTAAATGCCACTGATAGACCCATCCATTATTTTCCATTTCATATTTTAGATTGTTGAAAATTCTGTAGATTGCACGGATGTCTTCCATTACATATATGCTCCTTGATCGATGTGATATTGTAAAGATTCATATGTCTGCTTTATTTGATAACGGAGAGTAATTATAGCATGCTTAAAAGTTTTTTCAATGCTTTTTTGTGCAGAATTTACCAAAATCCTCTCGACTTTATACCACGTTAATGCTATACTTATACAGTTGTTTAACGTTTTAAAGCAAAAAATAAAAGTGAAAATACAGGAAAGAAGATAGAAAATGAAGATCGTTGTATGTATGAAGCAGGTACCGGCAACCTCCAAGGTTGATATTGATCCGGAAACCGGTGCCATGAAACGAATGTCCGGTGAGACAAGGACTAATCCATATGATCTGTTTGCACTGGAAACTGCCCTTTCGATCAGGGAAAAAACAGGCGGAACTGTAACCGTCCTTACCATGGGACCGCCTCAGGCGGAAGAGATGATCCGGGATGCTTATACCATGGGTGCTGATGAGGGCGTGATTCTTTCAGACCGAAAATTTGCGGGAGCGGATGTTCTGGCAACCTCTTATGCGTTAGCACAGGGAATCCAGGTGATCGGCGGTGCAGATCTGATCATCTGCGGAAGACAGACCACAGATGGTGACACAGCCCAGGTTGGACCGGCCATTGCAGAGCATCTGACCATCCCACATGCTGCATGGGTAGCTGAGATCATGGATGTCAATGAAAAAAGCATTCAGGTCCGTCAGGATCTTGTCAGTGTTTCCCAGGTTTCCGAGATTCCGTATCCATGTCTTTTAACCATTGACAAGGATACCTGCGTGCCACGTCTGCCATCCTATTTATTAAAGAAGGCAACTGCAGACCGTCCGGTACGGATCTTAAGCTTTGAAGATATGCCGGATCAGGATCTGAGCCGTTACGGACTGATTGGTTCCCCCACCTCTGTGGAAAAAATGTTTGCACCGGAGGAAAGTGAAAAACAGGTTTATCTGGAAGGAACTGCAAAGGAAAAAGCAGACAAGCTTGTTGCTCTCCTGACCGGAAAGAAGATCATATAGGGGGAAGCGGAACATGGAATTTTTAAAATTTGATATAAACAAATGCGTACTCTGCGGAGTATGCGTGGAGAAATGTCCTTTTGGGGCCCTCACCATAGAGGGAAATGGAATTGTTGTAGGCGATGCCTGTCGTATGTGTGGGCTTTGCGTTCGTAACTGCCCGGAGAAAGCCATCCGGTTTGAGCAGAAGGCGAAATCCTTTGACAAGGATAAATGGAAAAACTTTCTTATCTATGTGGAGCAGGAGAGAGGAGAGATCCATCCGGTTACCTTTGAGCTGATCGGAGAAGCAAGAAAGATGGCTGTCAAAGTCGGTTATCAGGTTAACTGTGTGATCGTCGGAGGAAAAGGAACAAAGGAAAATGCGGAAAAGCTTCTGCCGTATGGCGTAGACAATGTGTACGTATATGAGCATGAAGGCTTCGAAGGCTTCCGCGCAGATTGTTATACAGACGCAGTTGCAGACTGTATCGCAGCAAACAAGCCAAGCTCTGTGCTGATCGGAGCTACTGCGCTGGGACGTTCCTTTGCGCCGAGGCTTTCCACCAGATTCCATACGGGACTGACTGCAGACTGTACTACATTGGATATCCGTTCCAACACCGATATGATCCAGATCAGACCGGCTTTCGGTGGAAATATCATGGCTCAGATCGGCATCACCAAATCAAGACCACAGTTTGCCACGGTCCGTTATAAGGTTATGGACAAGGCAGAAAAAGTAAAAAATCCTCACGGTCAGGTGGTCGTATGTCCGGTAAACGAAAAAATGGCAGATTCCAGGATCAAGATTCTGTCATCCAGGGTCATTGATAAGGTAAAGAGCCTTGAGGAAGAGGATGTTCTGGTAGTAGCAGGCCGTGGTGTCCGGAATGAAAAGGATGTGGAAATGTGCCGGGAACTGGCAGATGCCCTTGGCGGACAGCTTGCCTTCACCCGTCCTATGGTAGAAAACGGATTCGGAGATGTTGCACATCAGATCGGACTTTCCGGAAGAACTGTCCGTCCGAAGCTGATCATCACCTGCGGCGTATCCGGTGCTATCCAGTTTACCTCCTGCATGACAGGATCTGACTGTATCGTAGCGATCAACAATGATCCGGAGGCGCAGATCTTTAATGTTGCAGATTACTGCATCGTGGATGATCTGTATCAGGTTGTACCGGAGCTGACAGAGCTGATAAAGAATCGGAAGGAGGATTAAGTCATGGCATATCCCTATAAAAAAATGACTTTAGAAGATTTTGACTACATCCGTTCTGTGACTGCTTCAGATCGTGTATGGGTCGGCGATGAGATCGCAAAAGAATATTATCGTGATGAGATGCCGGAGTACGGAGTTTTTCCTCCGGAGCTTTATGTGGAGGTTTTAAATAAAGAAGAGATCTCAGCCATCATGGCTTACGCATATAAAGAAAATATCCCGGTGGTATGCCGTGGCGCAGGAACCGGACTTGCAGGCGGAGCAACCTGTAAATATGGCGGAATCATGTTATCCGTTATGAGAATGAACAAGATTTTTCCAATTGACAGAAAGAACCAGACCATCACAGCGGAGCCGGGAGCACTTCTCATCGATATCCAGGCGGCAGCAGCGGCAGGCGGACTTTTTTATCCGCCGGACCCGGGCGAAAAAACAGCTTCCATCGGCGGCAATGTTATCACAAATGCCGGTGGCATGAAAGCGGTACGATATGGACTGACCAGGGATTTCGTCCGTTGTATCGAGGCAGTTATGCCGGATGGTTCCATCATGAATTTTTCATCCAACGTTGTGAAGAACACAACGGGATATGATGTAAAAGATCTGGTGATCGGCTCGGAGGGAACCTTATGTATTCTGACTCAGGTAACGCTGAAGCTTCTTCCCGCACCGACCTGTACCTGCACCCTTGTAATGCCGTTCAGGAGTCTTGAGGAATGTGCAGACATGGTCCCGAAGGTTCTGGAGCTGCCGTTTGTGCCAACAGCCATCGAGTTTCTGGAAAGAGAACTGATCGATATCGTAGAACGTAATCTAAACAAAATGTTCCCGGTAAAACAGGGAGAAGCAGTGCTGATCGTTATGTATGATGCTTCCAGTAAACAGGAACTTGACAGCGCAGTAGAGGCAGCAGCGGAAGCAGCCCTGGCAAACGGAGCCCTGGACTGCTGTATCGCAGGCACACCGGAGCGTGCCGGAGCCGTATGGAGTGTCAGAGGCGGGATCCTGGAAGGAATGAAAGCAGATTCTGTCGCACAGGAGGAGTGTGACGTAGTTGTTCCGCGTGCAAGGATCGCAGAGTATGTAAAAGCAGCCAAAAAGATCGCAAGTGCACATGGCATTCGTGTAGAGCCCTGCGGACATTGCGGAGACGGAAACATCCATACAGAGATGCTCCGTGGACCGGAAATGAATGACCAGGAGTGGAAGGAAGCCACTCACGCAAGTCTGGTAGAGCTTTATGCACTGTCCAAGGAACTGGGCGGACAGCTTTCCGGTGAGCATGGCATCGGAAACGGACGTCTGGAATTCCTGGAAGAATTTGCGGGACCGAGAATGATCGCTCTTTATAAAGCCATCAAGCTGGCTTTCGATGATAAACTGATCCTGAATCCGGGAAAAGTCATCGAATATAATAAATAAAAAACGGGGGAAAGAGAGATGAGTCAGAATAAATCATTACAAAGTAAAATGCCTCTGGCTATGGGACTTGCGTTCGTCGCATTTACCACACAGTTCGGAGGCGGATTCGCATCAGGAGCGCAGATCTATCAGTACTTTATCAACTACGGTATCTGGTGTCTGATCCTGCCGGCAGTGACACAGGGATTGTATGCACTGTTTTTCTGGTATGGAATGCGCTATGCTTATAAACACAAAACCTACGATTACAGAAGCTTTTCCGACAGTCTTTACGGAAAAACGAAACCGGTTATGTCCAATCTCTATGAGATCTGTTACCTGATCATGATCGGAACTGCATCAGCAGCAGCCTTTGCAACCGGCGGTTCCACACTGCAGACACTGTTCGGGATCCCATACTGGCTCTGTACACTGATCATTGCAGCATTTATCTTTGTGATCGCGCTTTTCGGAACCAATGTCGTAAGAAAATGTGCTTCTACATTAAGTGTGCTGATCATCATCGGTCTTGTACTGGTACTTGTTCCGAATATCATTGCACAGTGGGGAGATATCACAGCTTCCATCCATACTATGTCCTCCGGAGAAATGACTGTACTTTCCTCCGAGAGCGGAGCCTTTGGACCGGCTCTTTATTCAGCAGTCCTTTACTTTTTCTTCCAGCTGGCTTCTGTATCCGTTATGTACCAGCACATGGAAGATGTAACTGATGAAAAACAGATCAACAAAGCAGCGATCTGGATGTTTGTATGCAACTTCTGTGCAATGGAACTTTCCATTCTGGGACTTCTTGCAATTGCCTATGTTGGTGAGCTTGCATCTGCATCTGTACCGATGCTTGTACTGGTTCAGAACGGAGTTGGTTCCGGAATTCTGACACCGATCATTTCTCTGCTGATCATCCTTGGAGCTATTTCCACAGCAGTAAATATGATCTCCGGTATTGTGACCCGCTGTGTAAATGCAGTGGAGCGCCGTATGGACAGCTCGGCAAAAAAAGCGCAGGGACACCTTGGAAGAAATGCAGTTTTCACAGCGATATTTACATTCCTGGCATTTGCCATCGCACAGTTCGGTCTGATGACAGTTGTTAAAAAGGGATATGCATACCTTGGATATGCGGCGTTTATTACATTGTTTGTACCGTTTGTTGTACATGCCGTTGCGACAAAGGGAAAAGAGATCTGAAGAATAAAAAGCTGAACAGAAAATCCCCCGTTGATCCGTATGGCAGGATCATCAGGGGATTTTGTCAAAGTTCACAAAAATATTATAAATATTTTATTAAATATTCCAGATAGACAACATATATTTTTTCTGATACTATTACGTACAGTTATTAAATAGTTACGAATCAGAAGGATTGTTACTGAAATATTTATTTATCGTCAGGCAAGACCTTATAGTAGTATAGGAATAGGTTTTCTATATACTGTAATGGTCTTTTTTTATTTGTTTGGCAGCGGGGGAACAGGACTATGGTTATCCATAAGATTTTGAATAATAATCTGATACTGTCCAGGGATGGACAGGGACATGAAGTTATTGTAAAGGGCTGCGGAATTGCCTTTCAGAAAAAGAAAGGACAGCAAGTGGAGGAGTCCAGGATCGAGAAGATCTTTACTGCGGAAAATGCCCAGATCAGCAAGGAGATACAGGGTTATCTGACTGCTATTCCGGAAAAATATCTGGATTTTGTGGAAGCTTTTGTAAATGATGTGAAGGAAAAAGAGGGGATGAGATTAAATGACAGTATTTATTTTTCCCTTAGCGACCATATCATGGGTGCGATCTCCAGACTTGAAAACGGGATCCGCCTTCAGAATATGCTGCTTCTGGATATCAAGCAGCTTTATCATAAGGAATATGAGATCGGCTTGGAATTACTGAAAAAGGTAAATGAGATGTTCGAGGTAGATCTTTCTGCAGATGAAGCAGGATTTTTTGCATTGCATTTTGTGAATGCGGAAGATGGCGGCAAGACGGACAGCTATCAGATTTCCATTATCGTACATCAGATCCTGGACATCGTGGAGAAGTATTATGACAATATGGAATTTCAGGAGGATAATCTGTATTATCAGCGGTTTCTCACGCATCTGAAATATTTTGCCCAGAGATTCCTTCATAAAGAGCTTCACTATGATGAGAATCAGGAGCTTTTCAAGATCATCAAGGAGCAGTACAGAGAAGCTTACGGCTGTGTAAAAATGATCTATCTTATGATGGAAGAGGAATATAAATACGCTATGACTGAGGATGAAATGCTGTATCTGACGATTCATATCCAGAAGATCACAGAAGACCATAAACGTCTGAAAAATCTGTGAAAAGAGATTGTTTTATAAATTAGGTGTTAATGGATTGTTACTGAAATACGTGCCATGTGCGTATCTTTTCAGGCAAGACCTTTAATATAAATTTCAATATTTATTATTAAAGGAGGTCCCCAAATGAAAAAGGACTATGCAAAAACTGCAGACACACTGATTGCAGCGCTGGGCGGAAAAGATAATATCACCCGTCTGTTCCACTGCATGACAAGGCTTCGTTTCTATGTGAAAGACAGATCGAAGATCAACGAGAAAGAGATCTTAAAGCTTTCTGAGATCTCCGGCGTTAACTGGCATGAAGATCAGTTCCAGGTTATCGCAGGAAATGAAGTAAACGCTGTTTACAAGGCATTGGAAGACAAAGGCGTTCCTACCGATGATGCACCGGCAGCGAACTCTGACAGCTCAAAGAGTGTTGTTTCAAAAGTTATCGATGCCATCACCGGATGTATGACCCCGATGATCCCTGCCCTGACTGCAGCCGGTATGATCAAAGTTGTACTTACCCTGCTGACAACTTTTCATCTGGTATCAGAAACAAGCAGTACCTACCAGGTGATCAGTTTTATCGGAGATGTTACTTTCTACTTCATGCCGTTCCTGATCGCAGCAAATGCTGCCAAGGTTTTCCGCGTGAACCAGTCACTGGCGCTGTTTATTGCCGGTGTTTACTTAAGCCCTACCTTTGTAACTATGGTAGCTGGTGATGCGGCCATCACACTGTTTGGTCTGCCGATCACAAAAGCAACTTATTCTTATTCCGTTATTCCGGTTATCCTGATGGTATGGATCACACATTATATTGAGATTCTGGTTGATAAGATCACACCGAAAATGGTAAAACTGATCCTGAACCCGACACTGGTAATTCTGATCAGTGCACCGATCGCCCTGATCGTAGTTGGACCGATCGGAACAATTATTGGTAACGGACTTGCGGTAGCCATCAACTTCCTGTCCGTAAAACTTGGTTTCATTATTGTAGGTATCCTTGCAGCAACCTTCCCGTTCATCGTTATGACCGGTATGCACCATGCGCTGACACCGATCGGACTGAATGCCATTGCAACCGGTGGTACCGATACACTGATTTTTGTATCTCAGGTATGCTCTAACCTTGCACAGTCCGGAGCTTCTCTTGCAGTAGCTGTAAGATCCAAGGACAGCAACATGAAACAGCTGGCAAGTGCAGCCGGTGTTTCCGCTCTTATGGGTATCACAGAGCCTGCTCTGTATGGTGTTACACTGAAACTGAAAAGACCGGTTGTAGCAGCTTCCATCGCAGCCGGAATCGGTGGTATCGTAGGAGGACTTCTTCAGGTTTCTCTTTACATTGCACAGAATTGTATCATGGCGATCCCGGCGTTTATCGGCGAGAAGGGATTAAGCAATCTGATTTATGGAATCATTATGATCGTGGTATCTTTTGTAGCTGCTTTTGTTCTTACGCTTATCTTCGGATTTGAGGATGTAAAGGCTGAGACAGAGGATGAAGTACAGAACACAGATACAGAAAAACAGCCGGCACAGCAGAACGCTCCGCTTGTAGATAAGATCGAGCTTTGTGCACCGGTAGCAGGAACTGTAAAAGCACTTTCCGATGTTCCGGATAAAACTTTTGCTGATAAGGTTTTAGGTGACGGAGCAGCGATCGTTCCATCAGAAGGAAAGGTTTATGCACCGGCAGATGGTACGGTGGCAAATATCATGGACAGCAAACATGGAATCATGTTTGTGACAGAAAGTGGAGCAGAAATTCTGATCCACATCGGACTTGATACTGTAAATTTAAATGGCAAATATTTTAAATCCCATGTTTCTGATGGAGATAAGGTAAAAAAAGGAAAGCTTCTTGTGGAATTCGATATGGATGCCATTAAGAAAGAAGGATATGATCTGATCACACCGGTTGTTGTGACCAATATTTCTGATTATATCAAAGCAGTATGCATGGAAAAAGAAGATGCAGCTGTAAATGCAGGAGATAAATTCCTGACTATTGTATAAGAATAACAACGAAACATCAGGCGGAGATAACAGATCCGCCTGATGTTTGTAAAAAGGAGAAAATTAAAATATGAAAAATTATAACCGTATGCCGGAAAACTTTCTCTGGGGCGGAGCAACCGCTGCAAACCAGTATGAAGGCGGTTGGGATGAGGATGGCAGAGGCCCGTCCATTGCAGATATCCTGACAGGAGGAAGTGTGGATAAGGAACGTCGTCTTACACCGCCGGCACCGTTACCGGAAGAATTTTATCCCAATCACCAGGCGACTGATTTTTATCATCACTGGAAAGAGGATATTGCTCTTTTTGCAGAGATGGAATTTAAGGTATATCGTTTTTCTATTTCTTGGTCCAGAGTGTTCCCAAATGGGGATGAGGAAACTCCAAATGAGGAAGGCCTTAAGTTCTACGACAATGTGATCGACGAACTGAGAAAATATAACATTGAGCCGCTGATAACGATCTCTCATTATGAGAATCCCCTTCATCTTTCTCTGGAGTATGGCGGATGGAAAAATCGTAAGATGATCGATTTCTATCTTCGATTTGCAAAGGTTTTATTTGAGAGATATAAAGGTAAGGTAAAATACTGGCTGACTTTTAATGAGATCAATATGCTGACGCAGGACTTTGGTGCGGTATTCTGTGCAGGAATGCTGGACCCGAAGGATGTATGTGAGCAGAGCCGTTATCAGGCAATGCATCACCAGCTGGTAGCAAGTGCACTTGCAGTTTCCATGGCTCATGAGATCGATCCGGAGTTTATGCTTGGCTGTATGCTTGCTTATCACAATGGTTATCCATATACTTGCCATCCGGATGATATCTTATATGCACAGCAGTTTGGGCAGATCCACAATTCCATTGCCGGTGATGTTCATGTAAGAGGATATTATCCGGGATTTGCAGCGAGATACTTTGAGGAGCACGGAATCCAGCTGGAGGTTCTTCAGGAGGATAAAGAGATCCTCAAGAAGGGTACGGTGGACTTTTTCACTATCAGCTATTATTCCAGTAGCTGTGTCAGCGTGACAAAGGACGGAGAGAAAACGGCCGGAAATGGAAGTGACAATCTGAAAAATCCATATCTGAAAGCTTCCGACTGGGGCTGGCAGATCGATGCAACTGGTCTTCGCTATGTTCTGAACCAGATCTATGACCGCTATCAGATTCCGATCATGATCGTGGAAAATGGTCTTGGGGCGGTGGATCAGCTGACAGATGATGGAAAGATTCACGATGATTACCGTATTGAATATATGCGCCGCCATATAGAGCAGATGAAGGAAGCAATCCATGACGGAGTAGATCTGATCGGCTACACCTGCTGGGGCTGTACAGATCTTGTCAGTGCCTCCACTGGAGAATTCAAGAAGCGTTATGGTCTTATCTATGTAAATAAAAATGATGACGGGACTGGAGACTTTTCTAGAATCCGCAAAGATTCTTTTTACTGGTACAAAAAAGTGATTGAATCCTGCGGGGAAGAGCTTTAACTGAATCAACTGCGAAGCAGTTATCTGGTGTAGAATTATGTAGCGAATGCGGTTGCTTTTATCCGGTTGACGACAAAATCCTGGAGTATGACAATGTACTCCGGGATTTTTTTGGAAGGTTGACTTTTACACGGTAAAGTGTAATACTTATTGTAAGTGACGAATGTGAGGAGTGTTTTTTATGCCGGATGAAAAAGTACTGCAGGTAGCGATACTTATATGGGGATGTGTATTTTGTGCCATAGCTGCATTATGTATATTTCTGAGCAGTAATTATGACAGGGAAAAGCGTCGGTATCTTATCCTGATGGAGAGTTTTGCTTCTCTATTATTGCTGATGGATGCCATGGTGCATATTTTCAGCGGATATCCTGGAGTTCCGGGCAGTGTGATGGTCCGTATCTCGAGTTTTCTCGTATTCCTTTTAAGTGACGTAGTCCTGCTGTGTTTTCACATTTATGTGTGTGTTTATCTGTTTTCGAAAAGGGAGCGGAGAACATTAAAAAGAGTAAAAGCCGGATATGTTATTGCTGCTGCAGGGGTTGCTTTTGTGGTGATCTCGCAGTTTACTCACTGGTATTATTACATAGATGTGGATAATTATTACCATCGGGCA